>Ga0123353_10011583_pt1 | contig 12445 bp, 8 predicted proteins | sample TergutLab28metaG_3_FD_92763 | JGI IMG/M metagenome (GOLD analysis project Ga0123353, IMG submission 92763) | Labiotermes labralis P3 segment gut microbial communities from Petit-Saut dam, French Guiana - Lab288 P3 | ecosystem: Host-associated > Arthropoda: Insects > Digestive system > Gut ... | reverse complement strand
TCCCCAAACAGTTTCATTGTCATCCCTTTTGTTCTCAAATAAGAAAACAGACCGCTTTTTTTATGCGAACTGCTTTCTTTTCCCTTAAGTTGATGACATTGCTGTTTTAGGGCTTTTTTTGATACCTTGTATTCTTCTCAATTCGTTCGAATTTGGCGCTTGGTGCTTATTGTGACCAATGAGACGCTCTGCGTTCATGATCCACAATTACTTGAGCTTATTCGGCTCTCCGTAATCCACCCCGAATGTCTCGACGCGAATGCTACCAATCTCCTGCTTTACGCGCGGCTTGTCGCTGCCGTCCGTGGTGACGGAGGCGATCTCGTCCACGACGTCCATACCCTCGATTACCCGACCGAAGGCCGCGTAGTCATTGTCCAGGTGCGGGCTGGTCTTGTGCACGATAAAGAACTGGCTGCCGGCCGTGTCGTAGGCCGCGGGCGGGTCATAGGGGTTGCCCTGCCGCGCCATGGACAGCACGCCGCGCACGTGCGCGATATCGTTCGCCACGCTATTGTTGGAAAACTCACCCTTGATGTTCCAGCCCGGCCCGCCGCCGCCCGTGCCCTCGGGGCAGCCGCCCTGGATCATAAAGCCATAGATCACGCGGTGGAAAATCGTGCCGTCATAGTAGCCGTCGTTGGCCAGCATAATAAAGTTCTTGACCGACTCCGGCGCAATCTCGGGATAAAGCTCCAGCACGATCTTGCGCCCGTCCTGCATGGTAATGGTGGCAATGGGGTAATCGCTCACCTGAATTTCGGGATTCGTCATCTCTTCCTCCTGTTTCTTTTCGCCACAGGCGGCCAGCCCAAACAGGCAAGCCCCCGCCAAAATGATGCAAATGATTTTTTTCATAGTCTTCTTCTCCCTAACGCAATAATTTATTATACACCACAAACGCGGCTACTGCAAGTCTGTCCATGCGGCAATGCCCAGCACCTTGGCAATGCGGCCAGATTGTTTCACATATTTGGCGCTGTTGGTCTCATACATCAGCGGCCACACAAAGTTGACGCCCTTCTCTTTGAGAATCACGCAGGAGTAATAGCCAAAACCGGCCAGACCCACACGGCCCTGTTCGTCCCGCGCCAGCGCTAGGCGCAGAATCGCCGTCTCGCGGTTGCCCTGCGCCCTTGTCATACCGGACAGCAGATTACCCAGCGAGTAAGCGCAGAGCACCCGCCGCCCGTCGTGCGCGGTCAGCCAATCCACCTTTTGCAGCGTATGCGGGTGCGAGCCTGCGATCATATCCACGCCCGCGTCGGCCATAGCTTGGGCGGCCAGTCGCTGCCGTTCGGTCAACACCCGGGTGTTCTCCTGCCCCCAATGGTTGTAGGCGATGATAAACTCCGCGCCCGCCTCCCGCGCCGCTTGGCAGTCGCGCGCCACGGCCTCGGGGGAGTAGCGGCTCACCATGGTCTCTATCTGCGTGGGCGACAGTCCGCCGTCACGGTTGAAGGACATGGTGTAGGACAAAAACGCCACGCGCAGCCCATTGATTTCGACCAAAAGAAAGCGGGGCCCGTGGGCGTACAGCCCGGTACCCGTGTGCAACAGGCCGTAAGAATCCAGCTGCTGGATCGTTTCATACAGTCCTTCCAGGCCGCCGTCCAGCGTATGGTTGTTGGCTGTGACCACCGCGTCAAACCCGCCGTGGCGCACCCCGTCCAAAAAGGTATTCGGCGCGTTGCAGTTGGGCGCCTTCTCGGAAAATTTGGCCTTTTCTATTGTCCAGGGCATGGAGTGTGAGAGCACGGTCTCCAGATTGCCGATGACAAAGTCCGCGCCCAAAAACAACGGGCGCAGGCTTTCAAAGCCGACGTTGAAATCATAGGTATCCCCCACACGCGCCGCGCTCTGCTGCGAACCCACGCACATGATATCGCCGGTGAGCAGGATCTCGGCGCGGCCCGACGTTTCACCTTCTGCGTTGCGGTAGATTCCGTCCTGCCCCAGCACAAAACGCGGCGGATCGATCTCCCCGAGCGGCGGAAGGGGCCCGCGCGCGCTCACGCGGATATAACAGGAATCGGTAAAGAGACCGTCCGCCGACTGTGCCGAGATCTCAGTCGTTCCCAATTTTACGGCCGTCACAGTCCCGCTTTGGTCCACCGTCGCCACTCTTTCGTTGTGCGAGGACCAAAGCGCCTCATAGCCCTCCGGCAGCGCAAGTCTCAGATTTTCTCCCAAAGTGACGGTCGCGTAATGCTGACCGAGGCCAAAGGGCGGCAGGGGTGTGGGCTCCGGTGTCGGTGTCGGAATCGGCGTCGGTGTCAGCGTCGGCGCGGCAGTCGGCGCAACAGTCGGCGCGGCGGAGATTTCTATCGCCGGCGAAAGTGCGGCGGGCAGCGTGCTCTCACAGCCGATAGCGACGCAAAGCAGAACGAAGACCCCTATAAAAACAATAAATCTACGCCCAATCATTACGAATATTATAACAGAATTTGAACAATTTGCAATATCTTATCGACGGCGCGCCAAAGGGTTTGCATTTGCAAAACCGTATGTTATACTGCGAATATGGAAACTATGCCGAAAAGGCGTCTCCTGTTGATCGCCGCCGGCTTGCTTGGTCTGCTGGCGGCCTTTGTCCTTATCCTTACGGGCGTCCTGCGGCGGCCCGTGCCTTACGCGCGTCCGGCCTTGGCCTACGAGCAGGTGGCGGAGGGAAAGCTGGCTTATGCCCTTCAGAACAATCCCGAACTGGAGCCCCTGCGCCAAATCGTGGTGGACAGCGCGGCCTCATTGAATGGCAAGGTCACCTACTTCTGGGGCGGCAAGAGCGAGGCGATCGGGTTTGACCCCGAATGGGGTCAGCCGCAGCTGGTGGAGAGCGCGGGCAGCGAGACCACGGGCACGATCCAGCCCTATGGCCTGGACTGCTCGGGTTACATTGCCTGGTGCTTTATCCAAAGCGGCATGAGCTTTGACCAGGTGAAATCCGCCATCGGCCTGGGTTCTACCAGCCAGTGGAAACGCTCCCGTGAGATCGGGTGGGAGGAGATCCAACCCGGCGATTTTGTCTTTCAGCGGCGGCCCAATACCGGCGACGGCAACCATGTGGGCATTGTGCTGGGCTTTGACGAGCGCGGCGAGCCCGTGATCGCGCATTGCTCCTTCAGCCTGGGCGGCTGCGTCGTCACCGGCAGGGGCGATATCTTCGTCTTTGCCCGCCGGCCCTATTACTATGAGAATGAAGAGAACGCGTAACACGCCTCTTATAAAACGCCTGTCGGTGTTTCTCTCCGTCGGCATTCTGCTGGCCGCCCTGGTCCTGTGCGCGCTGCACATCGGGTTGCGTCGCTACGCGATCCCGCTGAACCTTGCCGACTACACCACGCTCGGTTTAGGCGCAAAGGGCGTGCCCACCGCGATTATCGACGTGGACGCGATTTTGACCGACCTTTACCTGCCCAACCCGCGGCAGAGCGAGATCAACCTTGCCGACTATCCCGACGTCAAGGCGCTCATGCAAATGCAGGTGGCGCTTGCCTATACCGATGAGTCCGGTCTGATGGAGCTGAATGTGCTCTGCGACACCCGCACCCTGCTGCGCTACGGGATCGAGATCGAGACCCTCTCCTGGACGCAGGAGGTAAAGGGCGTGATCGCGTTGGACAGCACCCAGCCCGAGCCGCTGGCCGCGCCGACTACGGAGGAGGAGGAAGAACCACCCGAAACGCCGCCGCTGCATAATCTTTCGCCCGGCCCGCTGACCTCTCTGCTGGACCAAAGCGGCAACGGGCTCAACCTGCGCCCTGTGTACGAGCGCGCGCTGAGCGAGCGGGACGCGCAATGCCGCAAGCTCTTCGGCAGAAACGAGTGGACGGTGTCCAAAACGCAGGTGATTTTTGTCACGGATTCCCGCAGCGGCGCGTCCAACCTGTTCCGCGCGGCCTATACCGCAAAACAATCGGGTGAGGGCGCGGAGAACGCCCCGTCGTATTTCTTCACGGTGGAGATTAAAAACCTGGTTTGGACCGAATCGGGTCAGGTGACCTTTTCCTCCGTCGAGACCCAGGCGGCAAGCGACAAAAAAGCGGCGGAGAGCCTTTCCGCCTTTTCCGCCTCGCGTTACACCGTCACGGTCCTGCCCGGCGGCGGGGTAAGCAACCCCGACCGGATCGCCTTTGATCAAAACGGGTTTGTGCGCTTTGCCGGCCTGCCGACGAGCTACCGTTTGGCCAGCGGGCTATACTGGTCGCCGACCTACGACTGGCTGACCGAGGACCACATCTGGCAGCTGACGGGCATCACCGGACACAGCCTGTCCAACCTGCTGCGTTATGCGCGCAAGGAGATCTCGGCGCGTTACGGCTGCCCTTTCGATCCGGAGCGCGAATCGGAGTTCTTTCGCCACTACGGGGCGCAGCGCTGGTACAGTGCAGACGCGGACTACACGGACGAGCGCATGACGGAAACCGAGGCGCGCAATATTCGCTTGCTGCGCGAGATCCAAAGTTTAATAGATAACTGATAAAGCATTCAAGGAGGGAATCATTTATGATGAAGAACATTCGAACCATGTTGGCGACGCTGGCAGGCGTATTTCTGGCCTACGGCCTGTTCGCGCTTGTCGCGTTTCGCAGCGGCGCGGCGCTGAACGAACGCACCCTGTACCAGGTCTTTGCGCAATCCTATTTTGTGATCCTGGTCATGGGCGTGGCCATGGTCCTGGTTGCAATCTTGCTCACCATCGCCATGGTGAGTTTCAAGGACGACAAGGACGAGGACGAGGAGGAAGAGGACGACGACGATCTTTTCGCGCAGCCTAAACCCCGCCCCGCGCCGGTCCGTCAGCCCGTGCCGGCCCGCCCCGCGCCCGCGCCCAGACCCGCGCCCAAACCCGTCACGCGTCCGCTCGCGCCCAGTATTTTTGACGAGGACGACGAGGACGATGATCTGGAGGAAGAACTGCCTGTTCGCCTGCCTCCCTCTCCGAGGGGGGAAGTCGGCAAAGCCGACAGGGGGGAGCTGCCCAAAGCAACCCCACCCTCCTATCTGCCGGAGGACGAGGCGGCCTACAGCCGTCCCGCGCCCGAGCCGCGCCGCTGCGTTTTCTGCGACGAGGTGATCTCGGGCAATGAACCCTACTGCCCCTACTGCGGCAAAAAACAATAATCGGAAACCCCTAAAAAATTTGGGAGGATACTCTTATGCAAAAGAAACTGAGCGCAAAAGGTCAGGTCATCGTCGTGGCGTGCGCCGTCGTGCTGGTGGTCGCGCTGATTCTCTGTGTCATCTATCTCTCTTCCGGCAGCAGCGCGCAGGACGTGAGCATCAAGGAATACGCCCTTGTCGGCAAGACGCATGAGGGCGAGTATACGGTCTCTCTGGACCTCTACCGCCTGATCGAGGACAACTACCTGCCGGACATCACCAAGCCGGAGGTCTCCGAAAACCTTGCCGCTTTCCCCGACCTGCAAATCCTGTCCGGCATCTTTTTCGACGTACAGTTCGCCGACGGTCTCTATGAGATCTCCGCGCAGCTGGCGACCGACAAAACGCCCCAACAGGTGGATAGGATCTTAAAGCGGCACGGCCTGCGCCTGATCAACACCACCTGGATCTGGACCGAGGAGGAAATGCTCTTCGCCTACGAGCTGAACCGGCCGGACGTGCGCCAGCTGGATATGCGCGAGTTTATTCTCCTGCGCAAGGACGAGCAGGGCGAATACGACTGGGTCGGCGTCAACCATGATCTGTTGCTCACCGCCACGGACTGGGCGCTGCCGGTCAATCCCGACCTGCTGGCGTTGCACCAGGGCTATCAGGCCATTATGGCGCTGGGCGTTCAGATGACGCGTATCTTTCCGAGCAGCACAGATATTCGCTACGACTTTGAAACCACCAGCTCCATCGAAAACAGCGAGGAGATCCTGCTTGCCAATGGCGTACAGCTGATCAACACGGTCTGGTCCTGGACGCGGGCCGAGATCGACGAGGCTTTCGCAAGACAGCCGAATATTGACGTGCCCCAGATCCCCACGCCCACGCCGGAGGAAACGGAGGAGCCCACACCGACGCCGACGCCCGAGCCGAGCGAATCGCCCACGCCGACGCCTTCGCCGACCGTGTCGCCCACGCCGACGGCTACTCCCGCGCCCACGCCGACCTCTTCGCCCATCATCAATTCGGACAAGGAGAACAGCATAAAATCGCTGCAAAACTTTGACCAGACAGCGGTGCGCGAGGCGATCCGATCGGCCAAGGAAAAATTCTACGGCACGCGGTTCCGTTCCAGCGAGGTCAAAGCAAATTACTTTATCGTGCAAAGCACGACGTCCGCGCCCTATGTCAACTGTTTCAGATTGGTGTATGAGATCAAGCTCTCCAGCGGCACGACCTATCTCGTGGCGGACATCATCAACGTGCACGCCACGCGCAAGCCGACGGCGGACTATGTCTTTTTGACCGAGTACAACAGCTTAAGCGCGGCGCTGGGCACCTCGGGTTTCCCCGCCACGCAGTACACGAGCTACGAGCTCACCGGTGGCAGCATGGTCTTCCCGGGCGCGCCCGACACACCGTTTAACGTGGACGGCAAGGTGATCCCCGCCGCCTGGAGCAGCACGATTGTGGGTGCGGATACCTGGAAGGTCCCGCAGACCAGTCAATACACCCTGCTGCAGGTCCTGGGCTATGCGCGCAACGAGCTCTTCGCGCAGGCGGGTTATGACTTCGGGCGCACGGGCACCTATTTCACCTTCTACAACCAGTTCCGCTGGTATGTGCCCACGGGCAACGTCACCAACACACAGTTGGCGGCCATGAACGCAACAGCGGCCAAAAACGTGACGACCATTGCCTATATCGAAACGCTGATCAAAGAAGGATAGCTGTCAACCGTAGGGGCGGGGTCAGCCCGCCCGCCTAACCAACCATAGGGGCGAACAAAGTTCGCCCCTTTATGCAACCATTTGAACCCTTACGCGGTATTAGGGGTAGAGAGTTATGAGCAACGAGCCGAACAACATGGACCTGGAATCGCTGTACGCGGCCTACGCGGACATGGTCTACCGCCTGGCGCTGCTGCGGACGCGCAGCCGCGCGGACGCCGAGGACGTCACGCAGGAGGTGTTTTTCCGCTGCCTGCGCCGACAGCCGGTCTTCTTAAGCGCAGAGCACCAAAAAGCCTGGCTGCTGACGGTGACGATCCACTGCAGCGCGAACCTGCTCACCACGGCCTTTCGCCGCCATACGGTGGGGGAGGAGAGCCTGGCGGGCCAGGCGGCCCAAGAGGGCAGTGATCCTTGGGTCTGGGCGCTGGTGGCAAGCCTGCCCGAAAAGTACAAAACGGCCGTCCACCTGCACTATTACGAGGGGTACTCCGTCGCGGAGATCGCCCGAATGTGCAAGACCACCGAGTCCACCGTCAAGTCCTGGCTGCGCCGCGCCCGACTCAAGCTCAAAGAACAACTGACAGAAGATTTCTGAATACCGGATTGCTTCGTCGTGTTTCCTCCGACATTCGAGCTTGTGTTCTCCTCGCAATGGGGCCCACTGATTAAATCGTGAGGGGGAATAGTCGGCCTGCCAAAAGCTCCTATGTTGGGACCATTCTGATAGCCAACCTACCCGGCGAACGATTTAATCAGGGGTTCCAATGACGGAGGGCTGGGCTTTCGTCATTGCGAGGAGAGCGAAAGAAACGTGTGCAGGCAGGCAACGCGACGCAGCAATCCAGTCTCCCAAGAAACATCACAAGGAGGACTATCATGTTTCAAGATCAATACCGCAGAGCAACCGATAACATTCACGCGCCGGAAACGCTCTACGCCAAACTAAAGCGCGGGCAGCGCCCGCCCATGCGCAACAAACGCCTGATCCAAGCCGTCGCGGCCGTGCTGGTCCTGGCCCTGTTAGGCGGCGGGACCTGGGGCATTTTTGCCCTGCGCCGCCCCGGCGTCGGACCGGTCGGTCTTCCCCAAACGGAAAAATACGCCCTCGCCACGCTCCGGCCGGTTGACCTGCCGCTCACGACCGTCTCCGATTATGATGACCTATATGCCCTCATGCAGCAAAAATCCAACAGCGGCAATCTTGGCGGTTTCATCACCCGGAACACGATAAGGCTCAATAACAGGGCCGTCGGAGCCGATATGGAGATGGCGGTGGACGACGTCGGCGATGTCGTATTCAGCGCGGCGCCGGAGGCGGATCACTCCGATTATTTCGATGAGGCCGCGCCGCAGAAGGACTACTCCGGCACCAATACGCAGGTCTTAAACGTCGACGAGGCCGACATCGTCAAAACGGATGGCGACTATATCTACGTGCTCTCGCCGCAAAAGGGCAAGCTCTATGTCGTCAGCGCGGACGGCGCGGAGATGAAGGTGACCGACACGGTCGACGTGCCCGGCAAGCCGAAGGCAAACGAAAGCGCCGACGCGCGGAATATGTATGTCTACGGCGACCGCCTGTTTGTGATCGTCAGCTATAACGGCTGGGATGTGATCCGGCCCCTGACCGCGGACCTCACGACGGACGAGACGAAAATCGGGGGCACCGTAAAGACCAACGATTCGCGCACCATCGTGGTGACCTTCGATATCTCCGACAAAGGCAATGTCAAAAAGCTGAGCGAGATCTCCCAAAGCGGCCACTATTCCGACTCGCGCCTGACGGACGGCTGTCTGTACATCGTCACTTCCTATTATAACTGGAGCGGCTGGCTCGAGGGCGCGCCCGTCACGTATTGCCCGACCCTGCGCGACGACAGCGGGCGCGAGACCTTGATCCCCGCAGGCGATATTCTGCTCTATGAGGACGGCGGCAACACGTCCTACTCTGTCATCGGCGCGATTGATTGCGAGGCGGGCAACGCCTACACCTCCACCAAGGCGCTGTTCGGCGTGTCGGGCAATATCTACTGCGACGGGAGGAACTTGCTGCTCACCTCCTATGCCTGGCAAAGCGGGTATACGGAGGAGCAGCGGGACGTCTGGGCCAAGCTCTATATCGACAACTACGGCGGCGGCGCCACCAACGTGGTCCTGTTCACGCTCGACAAGGGCAAGATCACGCAAAAGGCGGCGGCGACCATCCCGGGCTCTTTGCTCAACCAGTTTTCCATGGACGCCTGGAACGGCCACTTCCGCTTTGTGGTCACGCGCAACAGTTTCACGCAGCGCATTTACACCGAGGGAATCGACACCTACGGCGACTATGAGAGCAAGTCGGACAACGCGCTCTATATCCTGGACGGCGACCTCAAGACCGTGGGCAAGATCGAGGGCCTGGCCGAGGGCGAACACGTCAAGTCCGCGCGCTTTGCGGGCGAGATCGTCTACTTCGTCACCTTCCGCCAGGTGGACCCGCTGTTCACCGTGGACCTCTCCGACCCCGCCAACCCCAAGGTGCTCTCCGCGCTGAAGATCCCCGGGTTCTCCTCCTACCTGCACCCCTTTGGCGAGGGGCTATTAGTCGGGCTGGGGTTCTCGGCGGACGAGCAAACGGGCAGAACCACGGGCGTCAAACTGTCCATGTTCGACATCAGCGACAAGACCGATGTGTCCGAAAAGCACGTCCAAAAGGTCAAAGCCGACTGGACGCCGGTGATGTATAACCACAAGGCCATTTTGGTGGACGTTCAAAAGAACCTCATCGCCTTCCCTGCGGACGACTATTACTTCGTCTATGGCTATGACGCGGCAAGCGGGTTCACCGAAAAGGGCAAGATCAAACTGGACTTTGGCGAAAAAACCTACTACGAGGACGACGCGCGCGGCCTCTATATCGACGGCGTGCTCTACCTTGTGCAAACCAACGCCATCACCGCCCTGGATCTGCTCAGCCTCGAAAAACTGGCGACACTGAAGCTGAAATACCAATGTATATTCTCCAGGCTCGAGGACCGATGAAGACCCACCTTTGCCCAAGACCGGTGAAGGCAACATGATCCGGTTATGGCTGTGCCTGCTGTTTGTCGGCACGGTGGGATTGGCAATTACGGTTACGCGCAAATCCAGGAAAAACACTGCGCGGGCGAGAGGATAAGCACCCTTTCCCCGAAAGCATAGCAAACAGAAAAAGCGGCAGGCTGTATCCCAAACGCGGATACAGCCTGCCGCTTTACGTTCATGAAAAACGCTTTGTTTTAGTGGTTGACAACCGTATGGCAAAGGAATACAATGATACCGACCCCTGATTAAAAACCTGCTTGGATTTGCGAGGATTTTTGTTTCTCGGCACGAAGCGGGAGTGAGGTGTAGCCGGCAGCCTACACCGATCGACGGCGACACAGCCGAGGGATAAAAAGACCGCAAAGATGGCAAGTTTTTAATCAGGGGTCGGTATATAAAGCAAATTATAGGCAAGGGGGTGAGAAAATGGACGCAGGCGGAAGTAGTACCGGCGGAGATTGCCAGGGGCTATGTGAAAAATCCGAACCTCCCCATGCGCGTGCCCTTTTCTCGCCGCATTCGCATATCATAAGTCTCTGATTTTTTAATAGTACCCATGCGCATCAACGCCTCCAAAACGAGAAAGGAGGGTTGTGTCATGCCCAAAAAAGTAAAAGTCAATCCCAGCGTGCAGCTCCAGGCGCAGAAGATCAAACGGCGTCTGCTCAATGCCGCGCAAAAAAAGCCGGAGACCCTTCTGATCCAATACGACAACACCTGGGAGGGTTACGACAGCGAGCAGATCGAGGACAGCCAGCTGCAGTACGGCGAAAACAAAATCACGCAGCAAAAGAAGGAATCGGTCTGGAAACGGCTCTTTGAGGCCTTTGTCAACCCCTTCACCGTGGTTCTCTTTGTGCTGGCCTGCGTCTCCCTGTTCACGCAGGATTTCCCCGCCGTCATCATTGTGCTTTCGATGGTCTTGATCTCCGGCCTGCTGCGCTTTTTGCAGGAGCTGCGCTCGGGGGTCGCCGCCGAAAAACTGACCGAAATGGTCGAGACGACCGTGGCCGTGCAGCGCAAGTTCGAAATCGAAAACGAGGACGAGGAGGAGGAAGAAGTCTCCGAGCGGCGCGAGATCCCGCTCGACGAACTCGTCGTGGGCGACATCGTCTACCTCGCGGCGGGCGACATGATCCCCGCCGACGTGCGCATTTTGCAGGCGAAGGACCTGTTCGTCAGCCAGTCCTCACTCACGGGCGAGAGCGAGCCGGTCGAAAAATTCGGCCATGAGATCGCGGGCAAGGCCAAAAATCCCTTGGACCTTAACAACCTGGCCTTCATGGGCAGCAACGTTATCTCGGGCACGGCGGTGGCGCTGGCGCTGGCCGTCGGCGACGACACGGTCTTTGGCGAGATCGCGCGCCAGCTGCAGACCAAGAAAACCGTCACCAGCTTTGAAAAGGGCATTACCTCCGTGTCGTGGGTCTTAATTCGCTTTATGGCGGCCATGGTGCCGGTCGTGTTCTTCATCAGCGCATTGACCACCAAAACCGTCGGCGACATGAACCGCTGGATGAGCGCGGCCCTGTTCGCCCTCTCCATCGCCGTGGGCCTCACGCCCGAAATGCTGCCCATGCTCGTCTCGGCCAACCTGGCCAAGGGCGCGGTGTCCATGTCCAAAAAGCGGGTCATCGTCAAGGACCTCAACTCCATCCAAAACTTCGGCGCGATGGATATCCTCTGCACCGACAAGACGGGCACCTTAACGCAGGACAAGGTCATTTTGGAGTATCACCTGAACATCGACGGGCAGGAGGACCCGCGCGTGCTGCGCCACGCCTTCCTCAACAGCTATTATCAGACGGGCTTAAAAAACCTCATGGACCTGTCCATCATCGAGCACGCGAACGACCTGGGTATGCGCGAGCTCTACAACAACTACAGCAAGATCGACGAGATCCCCTTCGACTTCAACCGCCGCCGCATGAGCGTGGTGGTCGAGGATCAAAGTGGCAAGACGCAGATGATCACAAAGGGCGCGATCGAGGAAATGCTCAATGTCTGCACCTTCGTGGACTATAGCGGCAAGGTCGAGCCGATCACCAAGAAAATCAAGGCCGAGGTGCTGGAAGTCTGCCGCAAGTTCAACGACGACGGCCTGCGCGTTTTGGGTCTGGCGCAAAAGACAAACCCCGCCCCCGCAGGCGCGTTCTCCATCTCGGACGAGTCGGAGATGGTCTTGATCGGCTATCTGGCCTTTTTGGATCCGCCCAAGGAGAGCGCGGAGGACGCGATTCTCGCCTTGCAGGAATACGGCGTCACGGTCAAGGTCCTAACGGGCGACAACGACGCCGTCACGCGCACCGTCTGCAAGCAGGTCGGACTGGACGTGGATCAGATCCTGCTCGGCTCGGATATCGAGGAGATGGACGAGGAAACACTCGCCAAGGCCGTGGAGGATGTGGACGTCTTTGCCAAGCTCTCGCCGTCGCAGAAGGCGCGCATTGTCACCGCCTTGCGCGGCAACGGACACACGGTCGGGTTCATGGGGGACGGCATCAACGACGCCGCCGCCATGCGCGCCGCGGACGTCG
>Ga0123353_10011581_pt1 | contig 12446 bp, 8 predicted proteins | sample TergutLab28metaG_3_FD_92763 | JGI IMG/M metagenome (GOLD analysis project Ga0123353, IMG submission 92763) | Labiotermes labralis P3 segment gut microbial communities from Petit-Saut dam, French Guiana - Lab288 P3 | ecosystem: Host-associated > Arthropoda: Insects > Digestive system > Gut ... | reverse complement strand
GGACTGCTAGCGTCCGTTGTCCGCTGCTAACGTTTTCTCATTTAAATCTCTCCCCTCCTACCTATCGCCAACGGTCCTGAATATACGTTGACAGATTAACTTACAACGCATGGCAATGAACCGTCCATAACTGACGCCAGCAATCCTAAGAAACAACTATACTAAAAAAGATCGGCTACACAAGACTTCTTGGTATGCTTGATCCTTGAAGACGGGGACCCACAGGTTGTCCCGAAACGTCGGAAACTAACCAATAATCTACGCTTTTTAAAATCGCAGAAGAGCGTAGAACTCATTTGGCGCGCTGATGTTACACGATCATAATATTTCTGAACGCCATAACACTCTATAAGCATTGAGAATGTACAGAGTGAAATTTCCATCATCGGAATATTTCATTTGGTCACAACATTAAAAATCCTCATTACTTTTACATTTAAAGTGAGTGTACACATAGTCCTCAGTGTCAACTGTGATACAGATCCCCGCTAAAGCTTGAAGAGTTTGCGTGGGGACTGAAAAGAACTCTTGCTGTTAATGTCTCATTCAGATTATCACTGGTGTGAAGGTGTGTGCTGCATATTGCAATTTTTGATGGAAGCCATCCCGATGCGTTTTCGCTAGGAACTGTTAAGAATAAGAGTTACCGTAAAAAAACAACTAGTTTATTATAATTAGAGTGGCAACACGTTTCGACCCTAACGGGTCATCATCAGGCTTTCACTATGAACCAACTGACTGTCGTGTCATTCCCGTTCTGTGTGTGGAAACTTGGAAAATTGTATGTAGTCAAACACAACTGTGTCACATGAGGTGTATTTAATGACTATATAATGGACTACATGTTTCGGCCTGTGCTGGCCATCTTCAGGTGGTCTTAGGGGAACTTAGACAACATGAAGATTGCCAGTACAGGCCGAAACATGTAGTTGTCCATTATATAGTCATTAAATACACCTCATGTGACACAGTTGTGTTTGACTACATACAGTTTTCCAATTGACTATACATCTAAGCCAACTTCATCCACCTGTACAACCTTTTGTGCTTGAACGATAAGACGACGCACTTCACCCCAGGCCCAGTACACCACACGCCGTCTCCATGCTACTTACGTAATCCTGACGACATACTTCAAATTGCAGCCGCTCCAAGCTGGACATAGCCTATACCACTTCTAGATTACTTACGCATTCTACATGTTTCATTAACATATTTTATTGTTTTGCAACTAATGAGCTTTTATGCTTTCTGAATTTTATTATTTAACTCGGCTATTAGACACTGAACTGTTTATAATTATTACTTGTAAACATTGTTTGGGATCCCAAGAATGTACGCAGCTTTATAATTAACTGGTTCACAGTGAAGGCCTGATGATGACCCAGTAGGGTTGAAATGTGTTGCCACTCTAATTACAATAAACTAGTTGTGTTTGACGGAAAGTTTTATTACTAATAGTTGCACATTGAATGCTCGACGTAGGAAAAGAGCCACGTGGGTTAAACGTGTTGACAAAGTTGCACAAAATAACGCACCACTCTGTAGACCGACTACAGGCCGAAGCCATAAACATGCGTAGAGAAGAAAACCAATTAGATGCTAATGCGTGATTTATTGCACTTATAATCTGCTCAATATGTTTCGGTCACTTATACGCCCATCATCAGGAGTTCGGGACAATATTTGTGTTATTACCGCAGGCTATGCGTCCAGGATGAGGGAAGCTGCTTGAGCATTAAGCTCAAGCAGTTTCCCTCATCCCAGACACATAGCCTGCTGCCCTGCACCTGACCGCCGACCACCAGCAACCAAGGCATTACATACTATATGCGGTAATAACACAAGTATAGTCTTGAGCTCGTGATGATGGGCATATAAATGCCCGAAACATGTTGAGCAGATTATATGTGCAATAAAGCATTCAGTAGCATCTAGTTAGTATTCTTTTCTACGCTTGTACAAGGATGCAGGACATACATACAGCAAATCCATGAACATGCATATTGATAATGAAATTTAGTGAAAGTTTATTGACGTCAAAACAGGTTTAATGATTAATCATGAGTACAGGCTGAGAAGTCCGGAAATGCATTCAACTAGCGACGAGATCAGACCGTATGTCTTTTTGATTAAAAAATTCCAACAAGGCTCTCCCGAAAAAAAAAAAAAGCATTTCAGAAAGTGAAAACGAGTGTCCAGTTTGCAGAGTCATGTGTGACAGGTCAAGGCCGCGGGATGACCACACACTTTGCCCACAAAATTAACATGCGCGTCGTGCAGATGCATAAACACAGGCTACATCCGGATGTATTGCAGTGCAGCAGTGAACATCAGGCCGTTGTCTTCAGATTGCGCAACTCGGAAACGCATTCCACAGACAACGATAAATGCGCTTGTGGACGCAAAACAGAATAACTGCAGAAAACCTGTCGAACTGGAGGAGACGTAGTTGTAGATGGGAGGGTAATATTAAATGGCACCGTACAGATACAGGGTGTGAGCTGGATTAAATGGCACCGTACAGATACAGGTGTGCGCTGGATTAAATGGTACCGTACAGATACAGGGTGTGCGCTGGATTAAATGGCACCGTACAGATACAGGGTGTGCACTGGATTCGTGTGGCTCAGGATAGGGGTGGGTGGCGGGTCCTAGTGAACGCGGTAATAAATATTCGGGTTCCATAAAATGCGGGGTTTTTCTTGAACTGGAGGAGGCGTAGTTGTAGAAGGGAGGGTAATACTAAATGGCACCATATATACAGGGTGTACGCTGGATTAAATGGCACCGTACAGATACAGGGTGTGCGCTGGATTAAATGGTGCCGTACAGATACAGGGTGTGCGCTGGATTAAATGGTGCCGTACAGATACAGGGTGTGCGCTGGATTCGTGTGGCTCAGGATAGGGGTTGGTTACGGGTCCTAGTGAACGCGCTAATAAATGTTCGGGTTCCATAAAATGCGGGGTATTTCTTGACCAGCTGAGTGACTATCAGCTTCTCAAGAAGGATCCTGTTATTTGAAGTTAGCTAAAATCTTACGTGTTTCTAATTCTTATTTGTTAATTGCTTGTTTCAAGCAACCATCGCACTTTTGTTCCGTTTTTATTTACTTCAGCTGCTTGGTCTAACTTCGGTATAAATCAGCATCGTGGTCCTCTAAATGAAGACAGGATAGCTCAGTCAGTACAGTGACTAGACTACAGGCTGCACGACCGAGGATTTTGCAGTTTGCCTTCCGGCAGAGCCAAGACACTTTTCTCTTCTCCAAAACCCCCATACCGGCTCGGGGACCCACCCAATCTCTTGATCAACGGGAACCCCGGGTTCTTTCTATGTATGACGGGGGAGGGGGTGGTGTAAAGCGGCCGGGGCTTTAAGCTAACATTGCCCCCTCATATGCCCTCACGGCGTCAGCAGAAGTAACCTTACTTACTTACTTACTCACTCCAAGATGCAGAGTCATTCTTGAGAAGCTAACTGGTTTGCAGCTAGTCAAGAAATTCCCCGCATTTCACGGAACCCGAAGGTTCATTATCGCACTCACAAGCGTCCGCCACCTGTCCCTATCCTGGGCCAGGCCAATCCAGTCCATATACCCACATCCCACCTCCTGGAGATCCATCCTAATATTATCCACCCATCCATGCCTAGGCCTCCCCAGTGGTCTCTTTCCCTCCGGCTTCCCCACCAAGACCCTATACACCCCCCTCTCCTCACCCATATGTGCCACATGCCCAGCCCATCTCATTTTATAATATGTTACTACTTAAAATTAATTAATAGGTCAACAAATCTCAAGATGAAACTTAGAACAAAAAATAGCTAAATAATAGTAAATGTTTTAAATCCTATTACAGCTAAAATATTCATCCAAGGTATAAAATGAATTAAATACAAGAAATGTTTCAGTAATTCCAGCTGTGAAGTTAAGAAAACATGTAAACTTATTATTCTGACATGAAAGTGAAACATACATTAGAGAAAAAAATAATTTTAACGTGCACTGCTGTTGCTGATATCAGAAGATTATAATATATCAGACTGGTGATATTATTTCTAGTTACTTAGGTAGCAAAAGTTATTTAAATATTGCTTTTAAACTGTTTCAGTAACATGGTCTGTCTATTTCAGGATACCAGTCATACCAGCAGATGGACAGGAACTGGTAGTGTGTCCCATGCTCAGGCTGCTTACAGTGGCCTAGTGGATGCTTCTAATCTGACATCGATGATGCATTTAATGAGGAATAACACTTTCTTGCTGAATTCCCACCTTGTTCCTCCTAACAATAATTCCTCCTCCTCTCTTAACCTTCCTCCCATGGGCACCATAGATTCTAAGATCTTAATGGTTTCTCCATTCCAGAAAATAGTGTTACAAGTTTTATCTGGACCATTAATCACTTATGCTCAAAACAACAAAAATAACACTTCCGAAAATATCGGGTTCCAAGATGCTCCTTTCCAGTGGTCAAAGAGTCAGTTTGCTAATAAGACTCATATAGGTCTTCCTGATTGCTGGCAATTTGAAGCAGTTCAGCCTGAATGGTTTTGGGTATAAAATAATCTGTCAAACCTCTTCATGTTATCAAATCCTACTTTGATATTTACCAGTCTGATCAGCTTGAAAAATGGATCATGGAAAGAATATGTGTTGTAGGTAAGTTGGGTAAATATTTGACACAGATTATGACAATATTTCTATGTAACATCGTCTGTGAATTCTGCAGTAGTAAAGGTGATTTACTGGGTGAGCACATTTAAAATTGCTGCCAATTATTTAAATAAAAGTTCTTCTTCCATCTGTAGACTGTTGTAATGCTTTTCATTTCTGTGATGAAAGTGAAAAGAAGACACAGAAAAATGCACCAATGGCACAGTGAATTGTGTCTTAATAGTTTGACAGAACAGCAAAAGTGATCATCATGAATTACTGTAGGGAAACCTGCAAGCCACAGCTTCCTGTTGTACAAATTGACTCTTGCATGGCTCCTCATTCAACTACATTTGTTACTGTCATGCACAACTTTTGATAATAGAATCCGATCAGCATTAACAATACTCTGCAATTCTTAAATATTTTAAACAAGAATGTGTGCATTTTTTTCTAAGAGTGTTGATTTTAGACTTGATGTCTTCATATACACCATGAAGACAGAGTTTTGTAGCCTGCGTTGTCACTCTGTCACTGTCAGCTTTTCATGTCTACAACTGAACTTGAAACACAATTACACAATACTGTAAAATTGAATCTGCTGCCACCCAGACTGCAGAAGAAATGACATGACTCCAGTATAATCCAAGTATTGACACCTCGCATAGAAGGAGAAAACAAAAAAAAAATTTTACTGTGTCTTATAACTGATGCTGTCAAACTGCCTTAAAAGAGAGTTGTAAGTAACTAATGACAACACTGCAAGAGAAACCCTTATCTATAAGGGGTACACTGCCTGCCCTTGCAGGTACTTGAAATGACAGCAAGGTTCTTCAGTTACAGTGTTACATTACTTTTAAATATTTGTTATGTATGAATGAACAAAATATATTCCTTGTCCAGAGAAATGCAAATTAGCATATGGCTGACATCTCTTGATGATGAAATAAAATACTGCACAGTATAAACTTAACATTTTGAGAGACAAAGTATGGCTGTCCATACAGAGAGGTCACACATGTCTCAGAGCTTTGTTAGCCTGCAATCAGTTGATAAAGAATGGATTATGGCTGGTGAAATACATTAGTTCTGCAATTGGAAATTCCTGTTTTGTGCCTTTCAACAAAGAGAATTTGAAAATTTGCATATGGTCAGCATGCAGCTGCTTGTTTTATTGAAAGTCTTTTAAATCTGAAGGTTTCACATATGTCAAGAGACCAGATGGTGAGGACTTCCTACATTTTTCCTTAAAAACGTGCCTTTTGTCCAGAACATTTGATAAAACATTTTGAAATTTTTATGTAATGCAGATACACAAAAAAACTTCGGTGTGTCTTTGTCGAAGTATGTTATGTATAGATTGTTGTGACATTGATTATACAAATTGACAGCAATATAAAGTAAATTCAAATATATACTGCATTTTTTTATTGTCCTACTCCCACTTATTTTAAATAAGTGTTTCTGTTACAGTACACATGAATATTATTTTTAACATTGTCCATCATGATGGGTTTTTCACATTTCAGAAATTGGATCTAATTCTGAAACTTGTTTTAGAAGTATGGAGAATGGCCAAAGTAACAGCATTATTTACTTCTTATTTCTATGTGCCATGATATGCATTTGTAATTTACTGACATCAGTGTGTTTTGTAAAATGAACTTACAGAGTAATATAATTAGGCAACATCTGCATTTGTCAACAGCACTGTTTTATGTGCTGCTACCAGATACAGTAACAGAATTGTATATACTGTAACAGTTTTCACCATATGTGCATATATCGAAAATAAGATTTTATTACTTTCTTCGCTTAAACATAGATTATACAATTTTATATGTTCCATATCCATGCATTAATACCTAGTATAAATAGATAGCAAAAATATTTTCTTTCTCTCTCTCTCTCCCTGGACAAATCTGAACACTGGAGACATTCCAACAAATATAAGGACATTGCATGTATTCTGTACCACATGAGACCACAACTGTGGCTAAATTCATGGCAGAAGAGAAAGAAGTAAGACTGTGGGTGCATTCATCTTTGCTGCCAGATGGACTGCTGACTGTGCAAGACACACATTATTTGTGGATTAGAAACAGCACAGGAATCCTCAGAACTTGACTGCACCCACAGAGAGATTATGTCTCACCTGTTGTCAGGCATCAATCTTCTGCCTTATTACTGGACGACTCACCTGCTTGCCTGCCTACCCTTGTCCTACTAGAGATGCTAGACTCATCATATATGGCAACACATAAAACAGAGAGGCAGTATATGATGCCAAAATAATATATTATGGAATAATTTTATTTCATTTTTATTTCTGGCAAACCAAGCAGCTTAGCTTACTTGTTTTCAAGGAAAGGCAAAAACCAAACAGCGTAGATTATGAAGGTAACCTTAGTACCCTTAAGAAAAGCTGCAAGTGCCTCCAAAATGTTGGTAGGGCCATCAGGCAGAAGACAATTATATTCATCATGAATACTGTAAGAACCTCAAATTTGACTGGATCCTGACACTAAACAAGCAGGTAACTACCATGTCAGGATGTAAAGAATTTAATAAACTGAAAGTAATTAACAGCTTTAAAAGTGTTTTTAAGTAACACTGAGTTGAGAGTGTAATTACTTTTAAAGCAATACACAGATATCCATAACACAAACTGGCCAAATTTGAATATTTCAGGTTCGTGTTTTTCATCACACATTATTTGGGTGATTAAATCAAGAAGGATGACATGGGCGGGGCATGTGGCACAAGGTCTAAAATGAGCCATCCCCATTGTGTGTATATAAACAATAGATGTGGGATCAGTCAATAACACAACAATAGATATTGTTGTGTTATTGACTGATCCCACACCTATTGCACACATAGGAGATACCACATGTAGTGTTTTGGTGAGAAAATTTAAAGCCAAGAGACTACTTGAAAGCTTCATACATGGTTGAGTATGATATTAAAATATGTCTTAAACAATAGTATAAAAAAAACATGGACTCCATTTATCTGGCTGAGGACATGTAACTTGACAGACTCATGTGAAGAAAGTAAAAAATCTTGGTTTGTGTAAAATGTGGGGGAATTTCCTGACTGAGGAACTAATGACATCTCGTAGAGTAAGAAGGTTAAATGTCATTTAGTGCCTCTGCCAATATCTTACGTGGGAAAATAATGTTTCATGGTTAGTGCAAGTATGCTTTTTTATTTGTGGTAAGGAATTCTGTGGACCAAGGAAAGTGGGTACATTCTGGCTACACGCAGCGGACCTGAGCAACTACCACTTTCTCAAAAAACATTTTTCTTCCTTGATTAAGACATGGTAAGGAGCTTGGTGCATTAATACTTAGTCGAAACACAACTATATTTGCCTCTAGTAATACAGGAGGATTATAACAACGATATATTTCGGCCCTATATGTGGACCATGGTACCCACTGTTATAATGAGATCTCGACCCGCCCCCCTCCCCCAGAACTCCCCTAGGACGCTCCATGTATTCCTGTATAACTGATCCGAAAGTCCAGTCACAACCTGAAGATGGCCCACATAGAGGGCCGAAACATATCGTTATAATCCTCCTGTAATACTGGAGGCAAATACAGTTGTGTTTCGACTCTAAGTATTAATACACCAAGCTCCTTACTACTAACACAACGGGGATGACGCACATCAGAATTGAGACATGGTGTATGTGAAGTGGGATAAGTCCAAGGACTACAAATTCCGCACTGAAAGGACAGGTGTACAATCTCTGCCTACTTCATGTGAAGTACAGTATCGCCTGCGACAGTATTTTATTTCCAGAAGAGTCTCTTATCCACCAGAATGCTCACATCTATGCATGAAAACATACCATAATGCATATACAATTGTCTCCCTGAGGATGAAACCAAGAGGTTCGAAACATGTAGGAGACAACAGAAATTAAAAATTAAATATTCATTTAGAAAATTGTACATTTCGTTTTTTTATGCTGTATAATTTTATAAGGTGAATGTAATGTGCATTCGCTCTAAGTGAAGGCTAAATCTGGAGATAATCGTCTGTGAAAAGCACGTTGATCACACAGAATATATCCTGACCTCCAGCACCGCTAACAAGTTGCAGAATTATCGGTGGGGAGTTAAACTGCGAGCTGTGTGCATGTAAATTGGTGCCTTCGCTCAGGCTGTGCATCATGAGAATGTGTGAGAGCACACATTCTTAAAACTCGGCGCTAGATGAAGGTGAGAGATCAGCTTCGCTCCTTCCGGTACCGTTGGATAGGAGATTGGGAGAGATCCAGAGCCGGCCTGGACGCTGTGGGCAGAGGCGTATCTAGAGTAGGGCTACCTGATGCTAGCCTGGCCAGGTTAGCAGCAGGTAGCAGTATTGGTCTGACAAATACCTGACGCTGTATGTGCAGTTTTGAGCTCCTGATGATGGACGGAAAAACCGTCTGAAACGTGTAGATCGTCTTACAGAAATAAATAAACTGTAAAACTTTGCTTCTTGTTGGTTGTAATCTGCGAATATATTAGCGATTCACGGACCTATGAATGTTAAATTTATTTGCAGACAGTAGTTACACGTCTACTTAATACCAAGAATGTTTATTTCACAGTTTAATGCTGTTTGAAAGGTGGCATACTTACGTAAACTATATAAACCTATAGAGGCACAGGTAATCTACTTGATAGTGGGAGGTTAGTGAGCGATGCGGAGTGATATGTCTTCATGATAGACTATTTCACTCGTAGTATTAATGCGTGAGAAGTTGGTGGTGTTTGTTGCATTCTGCAGTTAAATTGGTTACTTTTTCGTGCACAGTAGTGCAGGTGTAATGTTTCATAGCAAGTCATTCTGCTGTGGACATTGTCATAACGAATTGCATTGAAGATGTACTAGACAATATGAGTTCGTCGGTGATAGAAATGCAGTGTGGGTCTGTGTTTGTGTGTCCAATAGGCAATATGTCTGTTAGTCAGGTTGTTTAGGAGATGTTAAAGATGGAACCCAACCATCTCGAACCACATGGTGAAGTGAATAATTTGTAATTTTTCGAAAATTATACCGCCGTTGTTAAGTGAAATTATTTCATTGTGTTAAGATGTGGTTTTTTATGTAAAGTTGTAGAGCAGCGACAAAATGTTTTCTTCGAAATGTCGCTAGTAAGGAGGAACAAACTCAACAACTCGACTAGGAACACGCAGTACGCGGGTGCGCTCTGCAATAGCTACTAATTTACCGAACTGTTATTCCCAACCAGGAGGAAATGACAAGAGATTTTGAACAAGTAAATAGCCTAAGCCACAAGATTTGAATTTTGCCGATATTTGAAATGTGTTGCCTGTTTGTCCCTACGCATTTTTGAAAGGCAAATACTAAGGAAGATATTTGGTCCTGTCAGTACTGACAATATATGGAGAACACGAAACAACATGGAGATTGATAAATTAATAGAAGGTGCAGATATAGTGAGATTCATCAAGGCACAAAGAACCAAATGGCTGGGACATATTCAAAGAATGGACCAAGCAAGACCAACTAGGAAACTACTAGATTGGAAACCTATGGGAATTAGACCAGTAAGAAGATCAAGACAACGATGGCAAGAGGATGTTATAGAAGATCTAAAAAAGCTGAAAGTTAAAAACTGGAAGGAAACAGCTAAGGATAGAAGAGCCTGGAGAGACTTGGCTGGGAAGGCGAAAACCCACAAAAGGTTGTAGTGCCAAATGATGATGATGATGATGATGATGATGATGTTGCCTGTATGTAATACCGGACAACACAAGTTACTGTGGTCAGCTTTAGAAATGACTACAAGCAGTCCGTGATTATAGTGGAATCTTTGTGCAAAATTAGAGCGTAGTTTTGTTGAATAGCATACATGATCCTAGACTTCCGAAGACTTTTTGTTTGTAATAGTTTATATGTTGTGGAAGTAAATTCGGGACTTAAAGATTCGTCAGTTTTTCGTAACAATGGTTGAAACGTTACACCCTTCGTTGTCCATTTTCTGAAGTACATTTAATATACACGTTTTCTCGAGAGTGGAATCAAATCCCAGAATATCGTGTATACTATTAAACATACCTCAGACCACAGGCGTAGCTGGAAGGGAGGGGGTGAGGACCGGTGATGTGGCCGCCTCCAGCGGCAGAGTCCAAGGGGCGGCAAAATGAATATTTAAATTTTAAAAAAAACCTTTTTTGTACTCATCAAATTTTAAATTATTGAGCCAAATAAAAAATAATTCAATATGTAACTGTAATTTTTTAAAAGTTTACCTTTTCTGGCGGGACGGCCATTGGATTTACTCGCCCCAGGCACCAAAAAATCTAACTACGCTCCTGGTCACTCACCATCTATTTTGTAACTGAAGAACGCGTGGAGTTGTACCTCCACCTTCCCATATTTCTTAATAGTGTGGACACGTTTATCTTAGATGTGGATTAGTACAGAGACAGACCAGTAGAATTAATTGTATTTGTTAAGACGTCTATGCTAGTCACGTGCATGAACTGGCAAAACCACAAGCTTCATTCTAAGTCTTGCAGGGATGAGCGTAAATAAATAATGAAATGATTAGAAACGTCTTAAGTGTGAATTCTCAGTCTTCGTATGAAGAAGGAAAAGTAGGTAGGTTTCACCCTTTTTATAGGCCACGAAGGCCTTTAGGGTGAGTAGAGGTATAGCTCTACTCTTTCTAGGACCTCGGCACTAGTTGGGGTGCGGGGTTCAGCCCCAAACCCCGGCCGCCTCTACCCTCGGGCAAGACCCGGTACCCATTGTACAGGAGGCCTGGTGGGCCCCAGGGCCGGTCTGGACAAGTGCGGAAAATCTCGCCTCCACTGGGATTCGATCCCGGACAGTCCAGGCCGTAGTCAGTCGCTATACCGACTCAGATGGATTTCTCTTTATTGGCACTTCTACTTGAACTGTCACAATTTCCACAATGAACATAGTATACAAGGTGGGCCGGGTAGCTCAGTCGGTATAACGACTGACTACGGGCTGGACGGTCCGGGATCGAATGCCGGTGGGGACGAGAGTTTCCGCCCGTCCAGACCGGCCCTGGGGCCCACCCAGCCTCCTGTACAATGGGTACCGGGTCTTGCCCGGGGGTAGAGGCGGCCGGGGCGTGGGGCTGACCCCCACACCCCCATCTAGTGCCGCAGGTCCTAGAAAGGGTAGAGCTATACCTCTACTCACCCTAAGGGCGTTCGTGGCCTGTACAAAGAGTGAAAACCTACCTACATATTATACAACTCTGTAAAAATCATATGACACGTACGTTCCTTACGCACTTTATTCTGACTAACGAGACGAGTCGAAACTGCAAGTGAGGATTTATACGAATCTGTGATATTTTTAATAGTTTAAACGCGTGAAATACAGCTTCTGGATTTTGAAATTTTCACAGAGAAGGAGATTCGCGTTGTGTGTACATGTTGTTTATAACAAGGTGTTATCTAATGCCTGGTTACAAACTTTTTGAAGTAGTGTTCATATCTTCAGGGCTGAATTTTGTAGCAACAGGTTCCTCGATAACGCTGATAAGCATCGAAGATTTTCCGCTGCACCAAAACTGACAAAACCGCAGTACAATCCACTCTGATCGGTGAATGTTCCGTAAGTTTCCTCCATCACACGTGTCCATAAAATAAATCCAGTAGTATGTCAATAAACGTCAAACAATTTGCAGCTATATACAGTTTATTTTATCTGTAAACTGCTCTACACGTTTCGGGTGGTTTCTCCACCCATCATCAGGAGCACAAATAACTGTATCT
>Ga0123353_10011580_pt1 | contig 12447 bp, 7 predicted proteins | sample TergutLab28metaG_3_FD_92763 | JGI IMG/M metagenome (GOLD analysis project Ga0123353, IMG submission 92763) | Labiotermes labralis P3 segment gut microbial communities from Petit-Saut dam, French Guiana - Lab288 P3 | ecosystem: Host-associated > Arthropoda: Insects > Digestive system > Gut ... | reverse complement strand
CGGCGCTCCTGTGCGCAAGATTCTTCTGGAAGAACCTTGTGGGCGATTTGCAATATCCCCCGACGGAAAAACAATCTACACGACAAACGGTGAATATAATCGCGTCGTAAAATACGAGATATAGAGACTAATTGGTTTTTAAAGCTTGTTCAGAGATATATAATTTGTAGGCGATGGCCCTAAAACAGCCTTGTCTGGTTCGGGTCGAATTTACGGTCGCCGCGATTCGGGAGCAGCAAACGGCGCACATTTTCGGGGCGTAGTTCATTAACCGTATTGGCGACCAGCTCATTACACGTGATAAAATATTGCGCCTTTTTCATCACCACCCCGATTTTTTTCAGCGCGGCGGCAGTGAGCGAACCGTAACGTCTTGCGGAAATAATCATCTGAGCCGACTTCACCCCGATGCCCGGAACGCGCAGGATCAATTCATAGTCTGCGCGGTTGATGTCCACCGGAAAAGCCTGTGGATGGCGCAATGCCCACGACAGTTTGGGATCTATTTCGAGGTCGAGGTCGGGGTGTGAATCGTTGGCTATCTCGGCGGCGGTAAACCCGTAGAACCGCATCAGCCAGTCGGCCTGATAGAGGCGGTTTTCGCGCACCAACGGCGGTTGCTTCAAAGACGGCAGGCGCGTGTCGTAAGCGTTCACCGGCACGAATCCCGAATAATAGACGCGTTTTAACCCGCGCTGTGAATAGAGCGCCGACGACATGCGCAGAATATGACTGTCGTTTTCGCTCGTCGCGCCCACGATCATCTGAGTGCTCTGCCCCGCCGGAACGAAGCGCGGAGTGTTGCGGAATTTCTTTTTGTCTTCCGCGATCTGCCTGATGCCTTGATAAATATATGTCATCGGACGGTAAATGTCCGTATAGTTTTTCTCCGGCGCGAGCAGCAGCAGGTTCTGCTCCGTGGGAATTTCAATATTGACGCTCAGGCGGTCGGCGTACAGCCCCGCTTCATCTACCAGTTCGCGGCTCGCGCCCGGAATACTTTTCAGGTGTATATAGCCGTTGAAACGGTTCAGGGTGCGCAGGTCCTTAGCTATGCGCACCATACGCTCCATCGTGTAGTCCGGATTCCGGATAACGCCCGAACTTAGGAACAGCCCTTCGATATAATTGCGACGGTAGAACTCCATGGTGAGCGTCGTGATTTCGCTCGGCGAGAGCGTGGCGCGCGGCAGGTCGTTACTTCGGCGGTTGATGCAGTAGGCGCAGTCGTAGATGCAGTGGTTGGTCATCATCAGCTTCAACAGCGACACACATCGCCCGTCGCCCGTGAAACTGTGACAGATACCCCAGCCGTTCGTACTGCCAACTTTGCCTTTTTCATGTTTGCGCGTAGTTCCGCTCGATGCGCACGACACATCGTACTTAGCCGATTCAGCCAGAATTTCGAGTTTCTTTTGTGTCGCGTCGTTCATAGATCAGTGCGCATGGAATATTTCGCACCTCAAAATTACAATAATTCAACTTAATCGCAAAATAAAAGATAAATTTTTTGATTCCGAATAAAATTATCATCCCGAACGGTCACGCCATAGCGACCATTCGGGATGACAAAGTTTAGAAATCACGTGCGCGTGCTACCTGTTCCACACTCTCGGAGCGGGCACAGGAGCAAGCGGCCGGCGGTTCGGAAGTTGTTTGAGTATCTCTTCTATGGCGCGGTCGAGTTGCTGGTCTTCGCCGGCGAACTCACGAATGGGGTCGTTATCGACCCATATATCGGGTTCGATGCCCTCGTTTTCGATCATCCAGTTACCCTCCATATCGAAACTCGTCATAAACGGCACGCGTAAATCCTGTCCGTCCATGAACGGCAGCGACGAGCTGATACCGACGATGCCGCCCCATGTGCGCGTTCCGATCAGTTTGCCCAGTCCCAGCTCGCGGAATCCCCACGGGAACAGGTCGCCGTCCGATGCCGAGTACTTGTTGATCAGACACACCATCGGTCCCACGTGCGTGGATTCGGGGATCGTGCCGACCATGTTGCTGTGGCGATTCATCGTGAGGCGGTAGGGTTCGCGCGCAAGGCGTTCGAGGATCATCGGCGAGACGTTGCCGCCGCCGTTCGCGCGGTCGTCGATTATCAGCCCCTCCTTGTCCAGTTGCGGGTAGAAATGCTTGGCAAATTCGTTTAGCCCTTCCATGCCCATGTCAGGGATGTAGATATATCCCACGCGGCCGTCTGTGGCTTCCGACACTTTGCGGATATTGTCCTGCACCCAGTTCCAATGGCGTATCGGCTCTTCGCTCTCGATGGGCAGCACGGTGATGCGGCGCGCTCCGGCGGTTTGCGGGCGCGCATTCACCGTCAGTTCGGTGTAAACGCCCGCCTTGCCGACCAGCAGGGCATAGATGTCGGTGACGGTACTTGTCGGAATACCGTCCACCGCCACGATATACTCACCTTCTTTCACGTCGATGCCGATCTCCGTGAGCGGCGAACGGATGCTCTTATCCCATGACGTGCCCGGCAGGATGCGGTCGATGCGGAATGCTCCGGTGCGCGTATCGCGCGAAAATTCTGCGCCCAGCATACCCGTTTTAAGGCGCGGCGCGCGCGCCAACTCACCCGGATTAACGTATGCGTGACCCACGTTCAGCTCGCCTATCATCTCACCTATCAGGTAGTTCAGGTCGAGGCTGTGGTTTACGTAGGGCAGCAGCGCGCCATACTTCTCTTTCATCGCCGGCCAGTCCACGCCGTGCATATTTTCGACATAGAACCCGTCGCGGAATGCGCGCCATGCCTCGTCGAAAATCTGTGTCCACTCCTCACGGAAATCGACCGCTATTTTCATATCGGCGAGGTTGATCTCGTCACTGAGGGTTGCCCTGCCCTGCGGGATGTCGATGACGTAGTATTTGCCGCCGCTGACGATAAGCGCCTTTTTCGAGCCGGGTGTAACGCGCATCCTGCCCGACGCGAGTACCTCGTCGTCCTTTTCTTTTTCGAGGTCATAAACGCGTATGCCGCCACCGCCACTTCCTCTGCCGCCGCCACCGCCGGCCGCATACCAAACCTTCGCTCCGGTGGCGTAAATAGGTGTGCTGCCCTGTACGGGGATACGTATAATGCGGTCGTTCAGACCTTCCGTGTCGATGCGCACCGCGCCGCCCGCAGCCTCATCGCGTGCCGCACGGGGTGCGTTCACCTGCGGGTCGCGCACGATGAACGGCGAGCTGTCTTCGGCGCGCAGTAATGCGGCATACAACCCCGTCATGTTGGAATACGTGTGATTCCACTCCGTCTGGCCGTAAACAGGGTTGAAGTCGCGCGCAGAGGAGAAGAAAAGATACCGCCCGTCGGTGCTGAACACGGGCGAAGAGGAGCTGTACCAACGATCGGTGACGGGGTATTCGCGCCGCGCTGCGATGTCGTAAACATAGACGATATTGAAACGGTTGGGTGCAACGCGCGTGTAGGCCAGCCAGCGGCTGTCGGGCGAGAACGTCGCGCCGCGCGGCACTCCTGCCGGGTCTTCGATGACCGTAGTCACCGCGCGCGACGCAATATCGAGAAGCCGCAGGCGGTTACGGCGGTCTGTGAATACGATCGTCCGCGAATCGGGCGACCATTCGAACGACGAAATGTAGGTGTCGTTACCTCGCGTATACTGCACCGGTTCGCCGCCGTCGGCCGCTTGCAGCCATATCTCCGTCTCGCCCGTGCGGTCGGAGATGTAGGCAATATGCCGTCCGTCGGGCGACCATGCCGCCTCGCGCTCATGTGCGCCGGGTGTGCGCGTGATGTTGCGCGTCACGCCGCGCGTTACCGGAACGTCGAATACCTCGCCGCGCGTGGTCACCGCCACGCGTGCGCCGTCGGGCGACGCACTCACCGTGCGGACATACTGCGCGCCGTCCTTAATGGTGTTGCGTGCATAAACGTTGTCCGCCGCGAGACGCACCGTCACCTTGCGCGGCGTGCGCTCCCGTGCGTCCATCTTATATATGTAACCGCCGTTCTCAAACACGATCCAGTTGCCCCATGACGAGGGAAACTTCACGTCGAATTCCTCGAAATGCGTCACCTTCTCGGTCGCACCGGTGCGCGTGTCGTAGGCGAAAATATTCATCCTGCGGTCGCGGTCGGATGCGAAAAAAATAACGTCGCCCACCCACATCGGGAAAATGTTCTGGGAGCGGTGGTTCGTAATATTCGTCACTGTCGCGGCCTGCGGGTCGTAGATCCACACGTCGTCGGCCATGCCGCCCTCATAGTATTTCCACGTGCGGAACTCGCGCATCACGCGGTTGTAGGCAAGCCTCCGCCCATCGGGCGAGTAGCTCGCAAAGCCACCCTCCGGCAATGGAACTTGCGTCGAGAGGCCACCGTCGCGGCTCGCCAGCCACAACTGTCCCGTAAAGCCCGTCCCGATGCGGTTGCGGTAAAGTACGTGCCGTCCGTCGGGCGTCCATCCGATAGTGATATTATTCGGTCCCATGCGGTCGCCCAGATCGTCGCGCGAGTTGGTCGCCGTGTAGGTCAGCCGCACCGGTTCGCCGCCCGTTACGGGCATCGAATAGATTTCCGTGTTGCCGTCATACTGTCCCGTGAAAGCGATCGTCCGCCCGTCGGGCGACAGACGCGGGAACATCTCCACGCCCACGTGCGAGGTCAGACGCACGGCATCGCCCCCTTCAATCGGCACGCGGTACAGGTCGCCGGCGTACATGAAAACAATGTCGCTGCCGTTGGTGGTGGGAAATCGCAGCAGGCGCATCTCTTCCTGCGCCGTTGCAGTGTTATTTGCGGCTGTTGCCGCAACCAAAAACAAAATGTAGAAAAACAATTTCTTCATAGCAGTATCGAGTTTTTACAGAGTTTTCTTTTTGTCATCCCGAACGCGAACCAACGCCAAGCCGAGACCAAAGCCGTGCTCGCACGAAGCTTTGACGAGGCGCGAAAGAGGAAGCCCGAAGGGCAACTTCGCGGAGGGATCTATCGCGAGTTTATATAAGTTCTTTGTTCTTTTGTCTTGAAACAAAAGAACCAAAAGTTCAAGGCACGCTACTCCGGCTTGACCCGCTAATGCTTTCACTTCACTGGCGAACCGAAATTCCAGACGCGCTTACTCCGTGCGCGCGTCCTCGCAGTTTCGGCTTCGCCGGGCGCTCGTGAAAACAAAGCGGATGGCCCCAAGCCTACATAGAGTGCCACAGCCTGCCGGAAAATTTATACGCCAACTTACTTCGGACTCATCACGATGAACGGCACTATCATCTCCTCCATCGAGATGCCGCCGTGCTGGAACGTGTTGCGGTAATAGCGGATGAATTGGTTCGAATTGTTCGGGTAGACCAGGAAATCGCGGTTGTAGGCGAACACATAGGTAGATGTGAGGTTGCCCTTTGGCAGCTGCACTTCTTCGGGCTTTGTTATCACGTAGAGTTCCCGCTCGTCGTATTGCAGATTGCGTCCGGTCTTGTAACGCAGGTTGGGCGATGTCTCGCGGTCGCCGACGATCTTCACCGGATTTTCGACGCGGATCGTGCCGTGGTCGGACGTTATGATCACCTGATGCCCGCGCTCGGAGAGCATTTTCAGCATCGTGAACAGCTCCGAGAACTCGAACCACGACCGTGTAAGTGCGCGGAACGCCGCCTCGTCTTCCGTAAGGTCGCGGATGATCTCGGTCTCGGTGCGCGCGTGCGAGAGTATGTCGAGAAAATTGTAGATGATCACCGAAAAATCGGCGTCATAGATGCGCCCCATGTTGTCGATAAGCCGTCGGCCGTGTTCGGGGCGTACAAGTTTGTCGAACGTCGTGCGCCACGTGCCCTTGCCGTTGCTTTGCAGCTGCCGCCGCAGGAAATCTTCCTCGAACCGGTTTTTGCCGCCCTCCTCGTTGTCGTTCAGCCACCGCTCGGGCATCAGCTTGTCGATCGCCAGCGGCATCAGCCCCGCGAAAATGGAGTTACGCGCATATTGCGTCGCTGTCGGCAGAATGGAGCAGTAAAACTCCTCGCGCTCGACGTTGAACCAGCTGTGGAGCATCGGACTTATCGTCCGCCACTGGTCGTAACGGAAGTTGTCGATCAGCAGCAGCGTCGTTTTGCGTCCGCTTTGTTCCGCTTCCGGAAAGACGTTCGTGCGCATCAGCGTATGCGACATCACGGGTGTGTCGTCGTCTTTCGCAGTTATCCAGTCTTTGTAATTCCGCCTCACGAATTTCGCGAACTCGTTGTTAGCCTCGTTCTTCTGGCTCGCGAGCACATCGCGGATGCCTTCGTCGCCCGCCCCCGATAATTCCATCTCCCACGTGGTGAGCCGCCGGTAGATGCCGCACCAGTCTTCGAACGTGCGCGCGTCGGAAAACGACATGGCGATACGCCCGAACTCCGCGCGGTAATCCGCCGTCGTCTGCTCGGTGACCAGCTGTTCCTTATGCACGTTCTTCTTGATCGACAGCAACACCTGATTGGGGTTCACGGGCTTGATGAGATAATCGGCGATCTTCGACCCCACCGCCTTGTCCATAATATTCTCTTCCTCGCTCTTCGTAACCATTATCACAGGCGTTGTTGGGCGCACTTCTTTAACCAAAGGCAGTGTCTCCAATCCCGTCATGCCGGGCATCATCTCGTCGAGGATTATAAGGTCGTAGGGCGTGGCGCGCACCATCTCTATGGCGTCGTAGCCGTTGTTCACCGTATCCACGACATAGCCTTTGCTTTCAAGAAACAGAATATGAGGTTTCAGCAACTCTACCTCGTCGTCTACCCACAAAATCTTAATGCTGTTCATTTGTTGTTTCCAAGTATTTAATACACCTTTGTGTAAAATTACACGTGATAATTATGGAGAATACCGCACGCGAGATCGCCCGATCTCTCCTACAAATTAAGGCAATAAAACTCAGTCCGACAAATTTTTTTACATGGGCATCGGGCTGGCACTCGCCCATTTATTGCGATAATCGCGCCACGTTGTCCTATCCTGCGGTGCGACGACAGGTCTGTGAAGCGTTCGCAAGGCTCATCGCAGAGCGTTATCCACAGGCGGAAGTGGTGGCCGGAGTGGCAACGGGAGCGATAGCCCACGGCGTTCTTACTGCCGAAGCTTTGGGACTGCCGTTCATCTACGTCCGCTCGGTTGCAAAGGCACACGGACTCGCGAACCTCGTCGAAGGACGATATGAGAAAGGACAAAAAGTCGTCGTCGTCGAAGACCTTATCTCGACGGGCGGCAGTTCGCTGGCGGCGGTCGAGGCTCTGCGCGAGGCAGGCTGCGAGGTATTGGGCATGGTTGCGATATTCACCTACGGATTCCCCGCCGCTGTCGAGAATTTCGCACGAGCAGGGGTGGCGCTCGACACTCTGAGCGACTATCCCACGATGATCGCTTTGGCCGCCGAGCAGGGTTATGTTGAGACGGCCGACCTGGCGACACTCGAAGAATGGCGGCGCGATCCGGCCGGATGGAAACGATAACGGTTATTTTGTTGTCATTCCGAACGCCGTAGGCGGAGGAATCTATCGCTAGTCTATACATAACGAGCGATAGATCCCTCCGTTTCTTCGAAACGTTCGGGATGACAAAGAGTCGAGACGAATAAAAGAGTATAAAGATGCAGGAATATAAAAGTAAACAGGTTCGGATAGAGCGTCCGGCGGCAATGGTCTACGGCGTGCTTTCCGACTTTACGACCTTTACGCCTTTCATGCGCGACAAGGTCGAGGGCTGGGAAGCGACGACCGACCGATGTTCGTTCCGCGCGAAAGGGATGACTATGTCTCTGCACATGGTGGAGCGCGATCCGCATCGACTCGTAAAGATCACGAGCGAGGAAGGTTCGCCGCTCGATTTCACATTGTGGATTCAGATGCAGGAAGTCGCGCCTGACGACACGCGAATGCGGTTGGTATTGCACGTCAAACTGAATATGATGATGCGGATGATGATCGGCGGCAAACTCGAAGAGGGCATCGACCAAGTGGCGGAACAGATAGCCGCGATGTTTAACATGCGCGCATGACACGTGCCATGTTAGTAACAGACAAGGGGTTTTTCGCCAACGTGAAAGCCCCTAATTTTTAATTTAGAACAGCTCCCCTTCGCAGGTGGGCGGAGTTATGCCTAAATGTTTGTAAGCCAGCTCGGTAGCCTCGCGGCCGCGAGGCGTGCGTTTCAGAAAACCCTCCTTGATCAGGAACGGCTCGTAGACCTCCTCGATCGTTCCCGATTCTTCGCTTACGGCTGTGGCGATAGTGTTCAGGCCCACCGGGCCGCCGCCGAATTTCCCGATAATTGTGTGAAGGATGCGGTTGTCCATCGTATCCAGTCCGCGCGCGTCGATGTTCAGGGCCGCAAGGGCGATTCGCGTAATATCGAGGTCGATATGGCCGCGCCCTTTGACCATCGCGAAGTCGCGCACGCGGCGCAGAAGCGCATTGGCTATGCGTGGTGTTCCGCGACTGCGCAGCGCGACTTCGCGTGTTGCAGGCTCTTCGATCTCGATGCCGAGTATGCCCGACGCGCGGCGCACAATACCGGCGAGCGTTACCGTGTCGTAATATTCGAGGTGGCATTGGATGCCGAATCTTGCGCGCAGAGGACCGGTCAGCAGGCCGCTGCGCGTCGTTGCGCCGATAAGCGTGAAGGGGTTCAGTTCGATCTGGATCGACCGCGCCGCAGGGCCTTTATCCAGAACGATGTCGATACGGTAGTCCTCCATTGCAGAATAGAGATACTCTTCGACCACGGGGCTGAGGCGGTGGATCTCATCGATAAAAAGCACGTCGCCTGCTTCGAGGTTAGTGAGCAGACCCGCCAGGTCGCCCGGCTTGTCCAGCACCGGCCCCGACGACATTTTGAGCGTCGTGCCCATTTCGTTGCTGATTATCGTGGCGAGGGTGGTTTTGCCCAGACCGGGAGGGCCGTGCAGCAGCACATGGTCGAGCGATTCGCTGCGCATCAGGGCGGCCTGAATGAAAACGCGCAGGTTATCGACTACTTTCTCCTGACCGCTGAACGCACGCAGTTCCTGCGGCCGGATCTTGTTTTCGAACTCCAAGTCACTGCCGTTGCCACTCGCGTTGCGTATGCCATTCCGTTCGCTCATCGACTACAAAGATAAAAAAGAAATGTCATTCCGAGCGAATACGAGGAATGACATTTCTTTTTGTCAATAACAGAAAACACGCGTACGCGCGCAAAGGGTTTCTTTACAACCTGTCTTTCAATGCGGCGTTGAGGCGCGTAAGCAGAGCCTGATAGTGTGCCCGTGCGCTGCCGCTGCTGCTGGCCACCGCGCCACGCAACAGGTTGCGCGAGCGAACGGCCAGGTCTATGAGGTAGTTGGCCGAGTCGTCTATCGCCGCAACGTTCACGCGGGACTGGAATCCCAGTCCCGAGGGGCCGAAGCGGTCGGCATCGATCAGCATGGCGACTGACCCGCGTCCGTGCTCCGCTTCATAAGCGCGGTAAGCGTCGGCATAACGCTCCACAATGCCGCTCTCGTCGAGACCGTAGGCGATGATCTCCTCTACCGACGGCGCAAAGGCGTATCCTAACCCGCTGCCTGCGGCAGCGGCACGAGGTTCGAGCGGCTCGACGAACATGGCGACCATAGCACGTTGGAGTACGCGGTCGCCGTCGGTAAGCGCGCGACCGGTCAGCACGTTGCGCCAGGTTTCGTTATAGAGGTCGTTCGTAAATTCCTGTACCGTGTACGGCGAGTCAGAGTAGAACGACGAGAGGATCACGTTGCCGATCTGGCCGCGCAGATCGGCAACGACGCGCCCGCGTACCACCTGCGACCCCGTCACGCCGAGCCGGAAGTTTTGTCGCAGCGGCGTGTTGTCCACCCAGTCCATGTTGCGGTATTCGTTCATCACCCACCGCAGCGACTCGCGCTGACGCTCGCGCGGAACGGGTGCGATACGCTCGCCCGGCGTTCCCTCTTTGACTTCGGTAAGCACGATGCCGCCGATGTTCAGAATCACGAAACGGACATATCTGGTATATTGAGCCATCATTTCGTTATAGAGACCCTGACGGTGCGAGAAATCGGGGTCATCGTCGATCCACTCGCCCAGATGCGCCAGAATATATTTCAGGTTCTTTATGCCATAGTCGCCAGCGCGCAGAGGGTCGTCGCCCAAATCTTCGGCCATTGCCGTGGGGTCGTAGTTCGATGACGTCTGCTGCCGTCCATAGCGGTAGAGCGGGTCTCCGGCATGTGCATCCACCCAGCTCTCGACCGTTGGTTTTTCAGCCCATTCGTCGGCATACTGCGGCAGATAGCGGTAGTTCCACTTAACGAGAAAATGGTCATAGATCCCGATGTCGGGCGGCATCATACGCACGCCTACGTCGCCCGGCTGTGCCACGTAGTTATAGCGTGTGTAGTCCATGATACACGGCGTGTTGCCGTACTTCTGCGTGAAAGTCGCCGAGCGCAGCGAATCGACGGGGAACGCCGCCGACGCGGCCATGTTGTGCATGAATCCGAGACAGTGTCCGATCTCGTGCGAGATGATATTGCGCAGCGACTCTTCGACGATGCTGTGCGGCATCTTGCGGCTGCGCACGCGCGGGTCGGCCGCTGCCGTCTGCACGAAGCGCCATCTGTTCACCAGGTCCATCAAGCTGCTCCAAACGATGACCGATGCGTTCACGATTTCGCCCGTCGCCGGGTCGACCCACGACGGCCCCATTGCATTTGCCGTAGCGGAGGGCATAAACCTCACGCACGAGTATTTCAGGTTGTCGGGGTCGAAATTCGGGTCTTCCTCCCGCGTGGGGAACGGGCGCGCCTCGATGGCATTCTTGAACCCGGCAGTTTCAAACGCGAGATTCCACAGTTCTATGCCCTCGAATATCGCCGGCATCCATTCTTCCGGAAACGTCGGTTCGACATAGAAAACTATCTTGTCGACCGGCTCGACCAATTCGCCGCGCCGGTAGGCCTCCACATCGCTCGGCACAAGTCGCCAGCGGTGAGCGACCGAATAACTTCTCGCACCATCGAAATCGCTTCCGAAACGGGTCTTCGTGCTGTTGAAAATGCCCACGCGCGAGTCCGAGAGTCTCGGCTTCATCTTTTGCTCCGGGAGTAATAGAATCGACCGCGTCACCTTCACCGTCACCGGAAAATCGCTCAAAAGCTGTCGGGTTTGTATCGACGCATTTACCCGAAACGTCAGCGTGCTCTTGACCGAAAGATTGTCCTCGAACGACTTTATTTCGTCGATCGAACTGCTCTCTCTCACCGGCTGCGCTTGAAGGCGCGCTCCGAGTATCGTCTCCGGGAAAAAGTCGAACATTTTCGGATTAGTCGCAAACAGGGTCGTCACCTCGATCACTACCGCCTGATTATCCGGCCGCCGCGCCTGAATCGGGAACGAAAACAAAATGGGATCGACGGTCACCTTGTCCAGCGCCTCCTGCATGAAGTCGGTCGTCGCCGTCGAATTTATCTGCCGCATGTGCACGATGCTATCCTGTAACGTGAAGCGTATATGCACCGGCGTGGTGGGCTTAAACCCGATGTTGCCGAATTCGCCGTTCGACACCTCGGTCAGCGTCGAGGCGATCAGCATCTCGCGATCCATATATTGTAAAGGAATCTCGAAATAGAGCTTGCTCTGCACCTTATGCAGCGAGATGAAGTCGCTCGCTGCCGTGGTGGTCTGCGCGCGGTTGCCCAGCAGTCGGCTGTAAGCCGTAGCCTGCGGTCTTGCCGCCGCCTGACGGGCTGCTGTCTCCCGTGCTTCCTGTTCCTGCCGCTCTCTTTCGAGCCTTGCACGGCGGCCTATTAGCTGAGCCTCTGCCTCGTGCGCGGGGAAAAATGTTATCACCGCAACGAGCAGTATCAAAAATCTTTTCATTGACTGTTCTGGTTTTTAAGTTTTTTGGTTGGCTGCAATATTACGTAATTTCGATGAAACTCGCAAACTTTAATGTTATATATTTCTGATCGGCTCGCCCCATTCATGATCGCAATCAACTGATAATGAGCCGATGTGAATATTTACTGAAAAATATTTCGAAAAAAGATCGGGAAAAATTTGGAGGGAAAGAAAAACTGCGTACATTTGCATCCGCTAAACGGGAGAATGACGAAGTGATTCGGGAATTTTCACGGATTTGGCAAAGTTCTGAAAAATAAATTTGGCGGCTGCGAAAATAGTTCGTATCTTTGCAGTCCGTTTGCCGCAGATTTTTTGCTGTGTGCGGCAAAACGACCAAAACGGTTCTTTGATTTACTGGTAAACAAGAGAGAAATAAAGAATGCAGAAAGCATAATCAATTCCTTTAAGGAAACTTAAAGAAAAAGTAGTCGGGACTCTGAAAACATTTGAAACTTTTTACAATGGAGAGTTTGATCCTGGCTCAGGATGAACGCTAGCGGCAGGCCTAACACATGCAAGTCGAGGGGCAGCACGTGAAGATGTCAAGGGGTAACTCTGAAGCAGCTT
>Ga0123353_10011578_pt1 | contig 12448 bp, 10 predicted proteins | sample TergutLab28metaG_3_FD_92763 | JGI IMG/M metagenome (GOLD analysis project Ga0123353, IMG submission 92763) | Labiotermes labralis P3 segment gut microbial communities from Petit-Saut dam, French Guiana - Lab288 P3 | ecosystem: Host-associated > Arthropoda: Insects > Digestive system > Gut ... | reverse complement strand
GCCCTGAAAGCCATGTGGTTTTGCCGCTGTGGTTCGTGCCGAACGAAATGTTTTCCTCTAACCGGTATTGTACCCTAAGCCAGGTCTTGCTGTCAACTACGCCCTCATGCAGAGCCACAACCACGTTGTGGTCTTTGACATTGGTATACTTACGCTCATTTGTGGGGCGTTTGCCGTACAGATACAGTCCGTTCCCGTTGAAATCCTCGGCGGGGGAAAGCATGATAGCGCCTTTTGCCTTGTAGAATTGGTAGACGTCCGCGTCGCTTTGAACGTAGGTAGGTGAGTGCATGAGACGGGATAGCTTTTGCGCTTCCCAGCTTGTGCCCGAATTTGGCAAAACCCCTTTTTGGTTTAACTCATGCGCCAGCTTTCTAAGCGACATATCGCTGTTGGCATAGGCATTGAACATGTACAGCAGGGTTTCGCCTTGCTTTGCGTCCAGCTTGTAAGTGCTTGTCCTGTACCCGCCAACGGTTATTGGTATTTTTTCCAGTCCAAAAACTGCTGGCCCGCCAAGATAAAAGCCCTTTTCCGCTCTCTGGTGGTAATTTGCGAGAATTCTCAGCTGTATCGTTTCCCGCTCAAGCTGTGCAAAAACCATAACAATGCTGAGCATAGCCCGCCCCATAGGCGTTGCGGTATCGAAGTTGTCAACAACACTGTCAAAGGAAACATTGTAGGTGTTGAAAACTTCAATAATCTTTGCGAAATCCAAAAGCGAACGCGAAATGCGGTCTAATTTCCAGACGATGACTTTTTCAATGCGACCGCCTTTAATGTCCGTCATCATTTTCTGGAACTCCGGCCGGTTGGTATTTGCCCCTGTGAAACCTCTGTCTTGATAAACTTCAAAATTTGCCGAATTGCCCAACTTCTTTTTGCATTCTTCTATCTGACCACCGATTGACAAGGACTGTTCGCCCTTGTCCACGCTTTGCCGTGCGTAAATGGCAACCATGTATCAGACCTCCTAAGCTGTAAGAGTTGGGAAACTCTGAAACGTCAGGGCTTAGAAGAAAGACTTTCTTCGTACCTGCGTTCCAGAGCGTAAAAAATCTTTTGCAGTGCTTCTTTTTTCCGTTGCTCTCTTACGTCAGCTTGCAGTTTAGGTGTCTGATGGATAACGACATTCTCCTGTTCAGATTTGTCGAATGTCTCGGGCATACAGTCCACTCCCTTGTAGTTCAGCTAATACCAACTTATGCCCAAGCATTCGTTGAAATACCAGTGGACAAACCCGTATTTTGACCTCTATAACCTCCTGTGCAGTTATTCTAACATGGAAATAAATGGAAATACAAGACAATATTTTATAAAGTTATATTATCTTTTCATTTTTATATTTGCAGTTACTTCGTTTCTCTGTATATAACACTCTAAAGGGTTTGTTTGCTGGAAGTTTTTGCTTAAATCCTTGCAATAATTTTCAGCGTATTCTTTTGACATTTCCAGGGTGGAATGGGCAAGTATCTCTTGCAATTTGAAAATATCTCCGGCCATTAAACAGCGTAAAAGCGATGATGAAAATAGCAAATCCAGAAAATGAGTATATAGAAAAAAATATACGAACTAATGGCAACTCCGTTTTTTATAGATTGCAACAGGTTTATAACGGCATTCCCGTTTATAAGCAAGAGCTTATTGTGGTAACTGATTTATCGGGGTATGTAAAAAATATAAGTGGTGAGTATATCCCTATAACCTTAAATACAACGCCGAAAATATCAGAAGCAGAAGCAATATCAATAATTAAAGAAGAATACAATATTACAGAAGATAATGTTATTTCACAGGAACTTGTCATTTATATTTTTAATCGAAGTCCTGTTCTTACATGGCGTTTTTCCATTCATTCTCCAGGCAAACATGGGAAATGTTTTATATCTGCGACAACAGGGGATATAATAGAATTTCTAAGTGGGGTAATCAGTGACACATCGCAAAAAGCGACTGGAATAGGTCTGCCTATTGGTAAGAATATATTGGGTGTACCACAAGAATTTTTTGTAACTCAAACTGATGCCGGAACTTACCTTATGAAGGACAAGGATAGAAAAATAAGTATATTTGATGCCAATCATTCTTATGTAGATATATTAGGTTCACATGTGAAAATAACAAGCAGCATAAATTCTTGGAATATTCCCGCTGCTGTATCAGCTATAAGTAACATTAAAAAATCATATGATTTCTACACTTCTGTCCTTGAAAAGGATTCTTTTAACGTTGAACATAGAAAAATGAATGTGTGGGTAAATTATCGGATAGATTCGGGTAGTGCATACAATAACGCTGCTTATTGGGAAGATTTGTCAACAAGCGATACTGCATACCTAACTTTCGGTGATGCGCAAAATCATCCGGCGGCTTTAGATGTCGTTGCACACGAATATACACATGCTATGGAGGACAATATTTGTGGCCTTGATATTAAAAATGAATCAGGTGCAGTGAAAGAAGCTTATGCAGATATTATAGGCTCTTTAATTGAAGGAAAAAATGAACCTAATGGGCTTTGGACAATGGGGGAAGATTTATCGGGTGGTGCACTACGAAATTTATTCACTCCCCGCAAATTACATGGAGATGATATGCACGATTATTGCTATCTGCCAGGAGATCATGAAAAACACAAAGATGAGAACGGTAACGATTGTGATTATGGTGGTGTTCATCGCAATTGCGGTATTTTAAATTATGCTGCATATCTTATGTGGGATAATGGTATTAAAGATAAAGAAGAATTGGCAAAATTATTCTACAATTCTATGGAATATTTAACTTCAACTTCTGGCTTTCTCCTTTGCCGCAGTGCCATTCTTGCTGCTGCACAGGATATGGGAATGAGCAATGCAAAAAAGGAAATAATTAGAAACGCTTTTGATGCGGTAAACATTACCAGTAAAGAAGCATTCTTATTCACAGGTAAACTTACAGGAATTGTTAGAGATGCAGAGACAAAGGAAGCTATTCAAGATGCAACAGTAAGTGCTGAATCTGATAATTCTGAAATCTTTAGCGGAATTGCTTTTACAGATGCCAACGGTGAATTTTCACTGAAACTACTTCCCGGCACATATAAACTAACAATAAAATATACAACGACATACAAAGAATCTACTATAGAAAATGTTGTTATTCATTTAGGGGAAACGACACAGCTACCTAGTCCGATTTTGCTGTCAAAAGACACTTCAACCGGCGATGATGGCACAACACCGATGATATCCGCAGGATATACTCATACTGTAGCCCTAAAAAGCAACGGAACGGTTGTGGCAGTTGGAGATAACGCTGATGGGCAATGCAATGTAGCATCATGGAATGATATTATTGCTGTTTCCGCTAGGACTTATCACACAGTCGGCTTAAAAAAAGACGGCACCGTTGTAGCAACTGGGCGTAACGCTGATGGGCAATGCAATGTGTCATCATGGAATGATATTATTGCTGTTTCTGCTGGGGAAATACACACAGTCGGTTTGAAAAAAAATGGGACAGTTATGGCAGTTGGGAATAACTATTATGGTACATGCAATGTGTCATCATGGAATGATATTATCGCTGTTTCTGGCGGGACTGGTCATACCGTCGGTTTAAAAAAAGACGGAACAGTTGTGGCAACTGGAATGAACTTTGAGGGTCAATGCAATGTGTCATCATGGAATGATATTATCGCTGTTTCTGCGGGGCACACTTATACACTCGGTTTGAAAAAAGATGGAGCAGTTATAGCGGTTGGAGGGGGCGCTCCTGATGTGTCATCATGGAATGATATTATCGCTGTTTCCGCTGGGGCTTTTCACATAGTCGGCTTAAAAAAAGATGGAACAGCTGTAGCGGTTGGATATAACTATAATGGTCAATGCAATATTTCGGGGGGGAATTTGGGGACAAGTTCTGAATAATAGCTTCCCATATTTGCGCGGATTCTAAAACTTTGTAGAGGATATCAAAACACCAGCAGGTACGGCTAAACATTTTCGTTTTCGCCGTGCCTGCTCTTTTAAAGGCTACAGGCTACCCGTAAAACTGAACGGGTAGCCTGTACACCTAAACGCAAACTGACATAAAATATTGTGCTTGCCAGACGAACTTTTTTAGTGTAATATGGAACTAGACATTATAATCTAAAATCTAATGTCTAAATTTCCAAATCGCCTCCGCGATTTCTTTCGCCAGCGGCTCTTTTTGCCGAAAATCCATGGCGTTTTTGTAGTAGCCCTCCAGCCGGTCGTGCTGTTCTTTCGCTTCGCCGAGGGCGAGCACCGCTTCCTCCACCAGTTCCCGCTGGGCCCGGCGCGTGAAGGAGAGCCGCGCGCGGCAGCCGCGCAGGCCCGCCGCGTCCAGAAAGCGCCCCGCGCGCACAACTTTCAGATAGTCTGTGTCGGGAAACCGCGCCGGGTGATAGCGGTTCGCCGTGAAGAAACACAGCCCCAGCTGCGGCAGGAACAGGTGTTCGGGCGCCGCTTCCGGCGCCAGTGGACAGGGGCAGGAGATGATATCTAAGCCGTTGCCCAGCGCGTAACGGCGCTGCTGCTCCAGAAGCAAGCGGCTCACGGCGCCGAGGGGATCCTCAATCACATAGACGCGCCCGCAGAGGGCCTCCACCGTCTCATACTGGGGCAAGATGCCCTGGGGCGTCACGGCGCTCAGAAAGCGGTGGGTCTCCAGGCCGACCTTGCCGTTCGGCGGCGGGAATTCCTTGGCGGCCACCCGCGCGGCGTAGCGGCTGATTTTCTGCTCATCCACATGGGCCGCCGCCAGGCGGCAGACGTCCGCCTTCAGAGAGGCGGCCGCGGAGAGAAAGCGCTGGCAGCGCCGGTGCCCGGCGACGTTTTTTTGGGTCAGGGAGATGATCGCGGCGCTGTTTTCCCGCAGCAGGGTCCCGTCCCAGAAGGCGCCCAGATTGACCAACTCCTCCGCCGCGCCCGGAAAACGCGGTTCTATTGTGTGGGGCGAAGTGCCGTCCGCTACGCAGACCCGCAGCTCCGGGAAGCGAACCGCGTCCAGGGACTGCGGGTCCGCGGCGCAGTGAATCCGCTCGGTATACAGGCCTCTCTCTTCCAGCGTATCGGCTATGTATGATAGCAGTGCGGACTTCCCCGTGCCCGGTCCTCCCTTGAGGATGTAGGCGTACCAGCCTTCCTCCGGCGCGTAGAGCTCCTGAAAAAACGAGTAAAAGCCGCCCGGCGAACTGCTGCCCAGAAAAAAAGCGATTTGCTTGCCGCCCATAAGAATCCCTCCCCCAAGCCTTTTGCCATACTAACATCATATTCCCGAGCCATGTTTTTGGTACCGGGCGGGGGGAAGGCGGGTGTTAGGAACGATTTTGAACAAACCGTGAAAGAACCATAAAATATCCAATTCCCCCTTTTTTTTCGTCAAACAAGGTGTTATAATGCCTTAAAACTAGGCACAGTATTTTATTTTTATAAAAACAGGGGAGGTCACTATGGCGCCTATTATATCCGTGCAAAATCTTAGCAAATCCTACGGCAGCCACCAGGTACTGAGCGACGTCAGCTTCAACCTGGAGGGCGGCCAAATCATCGGCCTGATGGGGCCGAACGGCTGCGGGAAAACATCCCTGATCAAAATCCTGACGGGACTGATTCACGACTACCAGGGCAAAGTCCTGCTTGACGGCGCAGAGCCCGGCGTGGAAACGAAACGGAAAGTCGCCTACCTGCCGGAAAAATCTTACCTGGCGGACTGGATGAAGGCCATAGACGCTATCAACTATCTGGCGGATTTCTATGGGGACTTCAACAAGGAGAAAGCCCTGCAAATGCTGGAGACTTTCCAGTTGACGCCCAAGATGAAAATCAAATCCATGTCCAAGGGCATGCAGGAAAAGCTGCAGCTGCTGCTGGTGATGTGCCGCAACGCGGAGATCTACATCATGGACGAGCCCATGGGCGGGGTGGACCCCGCGGCCCGGGCCTTCATTCTGGACACGATTCTGACCCACCGCCCCGAAGGCTCCTCCATGCTGATTGCCACGCACCTGATCTACGACATGGAGACGGTGTTTGACCACGCATTGATGATCGGCCAGGGCAAGGTGCTGGTCAACGACAGCGTCGCCGAACTGCGCAAGGACGGCAAAACGCTCGACGAACGGTTTAAGGAGGTGTTCCAATATGCTTGGCAAGTTGATTAAGAATGAAATAAAGTCCAGCGCGTATACCATGGCCAACATCTATATCGCAACCCTGGTCACCATCGGCATCATGGTGGTATCCTATCTGGTTAAGCTGGCCTGGCTGAGAGCCATCGCCACCATCGCGCTGCTGGCCATCAGCGTGGTCATTCTGGTGATGACCGTGCTTGGCATCCTGACCAATTTCAACAAATCCCTCTACGGGAACCAGGGCTATCTGAGCTTTACGCTGCCCGTAAAGACCGGGTCGCTTCTGGCCTCCAAGGCGATTGTCTCCGTGCTTTGGCTCGCGCTGAGTTATGTGGTGTTTGTGGGGCTGATGGTCGGAATCTATTTATATCTGATCGGTCTGGTCGGCGACAACACCATCAATATCATTAAACAAATTGTCGAAATGTTCCGGGAACTGCCCTCCACCGGCGCAATCCGGATGCTGCTTATATTTATGGTGGCCACGCTGTTCATTTTCTCCTTTATGATCATTTCCGTGATCTACTTTGCCGTCACCCTGGCGAATACGCGGCCCTTCCAAAAAATGGTGATGGTCTACACCGTTGTCATCGCCTTTGTGACCTTCATCGTGATTTACAGCCTCTACGGGGTTCTGACGAACAACGTGCCTCTGTCTCTGGTCATGACCGGGGACAGCGTCACGTTCCGGATGGTCGCCATGACGGCGGGGGAGGGTATTCTTTCCTTCGGCCTGACGGGCAATCTGTTCCTGATTCTTGCCGCCGGAATTTTAATGTACCTGACGGGCACACTGATGAAAACGAAGGTCAACATCAAATAGGTTTTTTGTAGGGGCGATTCACGAATCGCCCTCAGACAGGTCCGCATTTTTCCGGGCGATTCGTGAATCGCCCCTACAGATTAAATTCAATGAAACAGAAATCCCCCAAACAAAAATTATTCCACGTGCTCGCGGCCCTTCTGGCCGCCGGGATGCTTTGCGCCGCCGTTCCGCTGCTCATCAACCTGTATGTTATCCAGTACGCGAAGCCCTACATCCGTACGCCGGAAACCCTGGAACAGACCGGCGCGGACTGCGTGCTGGTGCTCGGCGCGAAGGTGGAGAGCAACGGCCGCCCCAGCCACATGCTGGAGGACAGGCTGCTCTTCGGCATCGATCTGTATGAGCGCGGCGCGGCGCCGAAGCTGCTTGTCAGCGGCGACCACGGCAGGAAGCACTACGACGAGGTCAACGCCATGAAGGCCTTTTCCATAGAGAAGGGCGTCCCGGCGGGGGCCGTGTTTATGGACCACGCGGGCTTTTCCACTTATGAATCTATGTACCGCGCCCGGGACGTGTTCCAGGTGGAGTCCGTTGTGGTGGTCACCCAGCGGTATCACCTCTACCGCGCCGTATATACCGCGCGCAAGCTGGGGCTGGATGCCTACGGCGTCGCCTCGGACCCCCGCACCTACGGCAACGAGGCCTACCACAACACCCGGGAATTCCTCGCCCGCTGCAAGGCCTTCGTCATGTGTATCTACAAACCGAAGCCTACGTTTTTGGGCAACGTGATTCCCATCAGCGGCGACGGCAGTGCCACGGACGACAGGCTGTAGGGGACGATAGCAATCGTCCCGCAGGCAACGTGGATTGCGATATGCTGGGACGATGTGGCACCGCGCCACGGACGACAGACTGTAGGGGACGCAGTCCTCTGCGTCCCGTTGTAAACATTTTCGCAATTTCAAGACGGGACGCAGAGGACTGCGTCCCCTACAAGGAGATAGACCATCGAACGCATCGGATTCTTCGGCGGGAGCTTCAATCCGCCGCATAAAGGGCACCTGAAGCTTGTCCGCGCCGCCGCGGACAGGCTTTCTCTGTCGAAGGTCTTTCTGGTCCCCGTCCATCTGCCGCCGCACAAGAGCGCCCTGGGCCTGGCGGAGGACGCGGATCGGCTGGCCCTCTGCCGCCTGACCTTCCGGGACCCGCGCTTTGTGGTCAGCGACCTGGAGCTGCGGCGGGGCGGGGCGAGCTATACCGTCGAGACCCTGCGCCAGCTCCAGGGGCTCTACCCACAGGCGGAGTGGTATCTCATCATCGGCTCCGATATGCTGGAAAGCTTCCACACCTGGAGCCGCTACACGGAGATTTTGGAGCTCTGCCGGCTCTGCGCGGCCTCCCGCGGGGGCGAACTCCGCGCAAACCCGGCCTTTACGGCGGAACAGGCGGAGCGGGTGACGGTTTTGGAGCTGGAGCCCCTGGCGATGAGCTCCACGGAAATCCGCCGGCGCATCGCGGCGGGCTTGGACATCTCGGCCTTTGTGACGCCCGAAGCGGCGCACTACATTCGAAAAAGGGGGTTATATCTTGGCAGACCCGGCGGCGCTGACCCAATTGATTCGTGAAAAACTGGACGACACACGTTATGGCCATTCCCTGGCGGTGGCCGGCAGTGCCCGCGAACTGGCCCTGCGCTGCGGGGCCGACCCGGAGGCCGCCTACTGCGCGGGCCTGGTGCACGACATTATGAAGTGCACGGAGCGGCAGACGCAACTGCAAGTCATCGCGGACACGGGCATCGTGTTGACCGCCTGCGAGCAGAGCAATCCCAACTTGTGGCATGCCATCGCGGGGGAGGCGTTTTTGCGCGGGGAGAATATCATCACAGATGAGGCTGTGTTGTCCGCCGTGCGCTATCACACCACGGGCCGGGCCGGGATGACCCTGCTGGAAAAAATCATCTTCCTCGCCGACTTCATCTCCGCGGACCGCAGCTACCCCGACCTGGGTCTGGTGCGGGAAAAGGCGGCCGGAAGCCTGGAAGAAGCAATTTTATACACACTGGAATACAATATTCCAAAGTGGGTGGAACGGCGCGAGCCCATCCACCCGGACAGCATCGCACTTTACAATGAATGCTTAAGCGATTGCGAAACGCAACCTGACAGTGTGGAGAGTGAAGTGTGAAGAGTGAAGTTATTATACTATATTTTTGTTTTATAAAAACTCCACTCTAAATTAGGAGGAACAAAAATGACGGCACTGGAACTGACAAAGACTATCGCGTTTATTTTAGACGAAAAAAAGGCGGAGGATATCCTGGCGATTCACACCAGTGAATTGACCATCGTCTCGGACTACTTTGTGATCGCCTCCGGCACCTCCAGCACCCATACCCGGGCGCTGGCGGAGGAACTCAGGGAAGCGCTCGGCAAGCGGGGCGTAACGCCCCGGAACACGGAGGGCCGGGCAACGGGCTGGATTCTGCTGGACTACAACAGCGTCATCGTCCACATTTTTCAGCGCGAACAGCGGGAATACTACAACCTGGAACGCCTGTGGTCGGACGCACAGCAGGTGGATTTATCTATTTAACTTGACAAACCAGTCAAGCTCCGCTATAATAGCGCATATCAACCCATAGTTATAATTAAAAAGACTGTGAAGGAAAAAAGACACGGGAATCGTGTGCCCCAGAGAGCCGGTGGACGCTGCGAACCGGCGCCGCAGCCCGTGTGTATCGCTCATTCCGGAGTCGCCTGTCTGAAATCATAGGGCAGGACGCTGGGCAGCGTTAATGGCCCAGGCTTTACAGCGCCAGTCCGGCGCGAGAGGCGATGAGGGCGGTGGAAACCGCCGAATTAGGGTGGTACCGCGTGGAAAATCCCCGCCCCTATGTCGATTGGAAACTGTCCAATCCGTATGGGGGCTATTTTATTTTTTGGAGGCCAAATCATGTCCTATTATGATTACACCGCAGTGGAGAAAAAGTGGCAGGAGCGCTGGGAGGATTCCGGCGTCTTCCACGTGAAAAATGACTTTTCGCGGGAGCCCTATTATGTGCTCATCGAGTTCCCCTACCCCTCTGCCCAGGGGCTGCACGTGGGGCATCCCAGGCCCTACACGGCCATGGACATCGTCGCCCGCAAGCGCAGGCTCCAGGGCTACAACGTGCTGTTCCCCATAGGTTGGGATGCCTTCGGCCTGCCTACGGAAAATTTTGCCATTAAGAATCATGTGCACCCCCACACGGTGACCCAATCGAACATCCAAAATTTCAAAAAGCAGATTCAGTCCCTGGGCCTGTCCTTCGACTGGAGCCGGGAAATCGACACCACCGACCCGGACTACTACAAATGGACCCAGTGGATTTTTTTGCAGATGTTCCACAGGGGACTGGCCTATAAGAAGGCGATGGCCGTCAACTGGTGCACCTCCTGCAAGTGCGTGCTGGCGAATGAGGAAGTCGTCAACGGCGCCTGCGAGCGCTGCGGCAGCGAGGTGGTGCGCAAAAACAAGAGCCAGTGGATTCTGGGCATCTCTCAGTATGCCCAGCGGCTGGTGGACGATTTGGACAGCCTCGATTATATTGAGCGCGTCAAGGCGCAGCAAAAAAATTGGATCGGCCGCTCTTTCGGCGCGGAGATTTCTTTCGCCACGACGGCGGGGGACAGCATCACCGTGTTCACCACCAGGCCGGACACCCTCTTCGGGGCCACCTACATGGTCATTTCGCCGGAGCACACGCTCATTGAACGCTGGGCGGAGCAGTTGCGCAACCTGGAGGAAATCCGCGCCTACCAGGCCGCGGCGGCGCGGAAATCCGACTTTGAGCGCACGGAGGTCAATAAAGAGAAGTCCGGTGTACTGCTGCGGGGCGTGGAGGCCATTAACCCCGCCAACGGCGAGAAGCTGCCGATTTTTCTCTCCGACTATGTGCTGGCATCCTACGGCACGGGTGCCATCATGGCTGTGCCCGGGCACGACCAGCGGGACTGGGAGTTCGCCAAAAAGTTCGGCCTGCCGATTGTGGAGGTCGTCCAGGGCGGCGACATCACGCAGGCAGCCTTCGCGGACTGCGATACCGGCGTTATGGTCAACTCCGGCTTTTTGAACGGCCTGCCGGTGGAGGAGGCGAAAGCCGCTATGATCGCCTGGCTGGAAGAACAGGACTTGGGCTGCGAAAAGGTCAGCTTCAAACTGCGCGACTGGGTCTTTTCCCGCCAGCGCTATTGGGGGGAACCCATCCCCATCGTGGACTGCCCGCAGTGTGGTTACGTTCCGTTGCCGGAGACAGAATTGCCGCTGAAGCTGCCGATGATCGAAAGCTACGAGCTGACGGACACCGGGGAGTCCCCCCTGGCCAACATCACGGACTGGGTCAACACGGCCTGCCCGCACTGCGGCGGCCCCGCCAAGCGGGAGACGGACACCATGCCCCAGTGGGCGGGCTCCTCCTGGTATTTCCTGCGCTACTGCGACCCGCGCAACGGCGAGGCCCTGGCCTCCCGGGAGGCGCTGGACTACTGGATGCCGGTCAACTGGTACAACGGCGGCATGGAGCACACCACATTACACTTGCTCTATAGCCGCTTCTGGCATAAATTTCTCTACGATATCGGAGTTGTCCCCACGCCGGAGCCCTACCAGAGGCGCACCTCCCACGGCATGATTCTGGGGGAGGGCGGCGAGAAGATGTCCAAGTCCCGGGGCAACGTGGTCAACCCGGACGACGTCATCCGCGACTACGGCGCGGATACCATGCGTCTGTATGAGATGTTCATTGGCGACTTCGAGAAGACCGCGCCCTGGAACCCGGAGAGCATCAAGGGCTGCAAGCGCTTCCTGGAGCGCGTCTGGGGATTGCGGGAACTACTGACGGGCGAAGCCGGCTGCCGCCCGGCGCTGGAAATCAAGATGCATCAACTGATCCGCAAAGTTACGGAGGACATCGAATCCCTGAAGTTCAACACGGCCATCGCCGCAATGATGACTTTCCTGAACGAGCTCTATGCCTCCGGCGGCGTCACGGCGGAGGAACTGCGGGTACTGCTGCTGCTGCTCGACCCCTTCGCCCCCCACATCGCGGAGGAGATTTGGGAGGCCCAGGCCTTCGGCGGCCGCGTGACGGACCAGAGCTGGCCTTCCTACGACCCGGAGAAGTGCCGGGAGGACAGCATAGAAATCGCCGTGCAGGTCAACGGAAAACTGCGGGAGCGCCTGCAGGTGCCCGCGGATATTTCCGCCGCCGCCGCCATCGCGCAGGCGAAGGCGCTGGAAAAAGTGCAGGCCGCCTTGACGGGCATGACTATAATTAAAGAGATCTATGTGCCGGGCAAGCTGGTTAGTTTGGTGGTAAAGAGTGGAGAAAAATAGATATTTTTTGTAATGCATTTTTGTAATGTCTACACGGAAGAGGGTTCTTTCCAAAATTAATTGAAATATTTGCGTTGCTCCAGCATCAAAGTCTTGCGCCTCAGTAGATCGAAGCTGCATCTCCCGAACATGATTCTCTTGTATAATTTGATTTTATTAACGCT
>Ga0123353_10011574_pt1 | contig 12450 bp, 3 predicted proteins | sample TergutLab28metaG_3_FD_92763 | JGI IMG/M metagenome (GOLD analysis project Ga0123353, IMG submission 92763) | Labiotermes labralis P3 segment gut microbial communities from Petit-Saut dam, French Guiana - Lab288 P3 | ecosystem: Host-associated > Arthropoda: Insects > Digestive system > Gut ... | reverse complement strand
CACCAACGTTCCATGCCAACTCATGGCTTACGCTATTACTGTAAATATTTATGATAATGTGAATCCGCCTACGGTTACCTCTCCGTATGAACTGTGTGCCGTGGAAGGTAATCTTACTTTGGCAGATATCTATGTTCAAGGAATCAATCTTAAATGGTATGATGAAGCCGGCAACTTGTTGCCGCTGACCACTCCGTTAGTTGATGGCGCTACCTACTGGGTAACTCAAAGCATAGGCTTATGCGAAAGCGGATACTCCTATATTACGGTTAAGATCAATGAAAATCTTGAACTTCCTGCACCACAAATTACCTCACCGCAATATTTCTGCGAAACCGGTAGCTTCACGCTGGAAGATATATTATTAACGCCGGGCATGAATATAGTATGGTATGATGAAGCAGGCGAACTCTTGCCGCTGAATACGGAATTGGAAGAGGGCGCTATCTACTATGCCGCCCTACTGATAGGCGAGTGTGAAAGCACAGAACTTACTCCGGTTCAAGTAATATTCAATGATCTTGAAAAGAATGAATTGGTTATTGCTGCTCAAGCGTTCTGCGACGGCGCCATCATAGCCGACATTCAAGTGCCTTATACCAATATCAGCTGGTACTATACTATGGACAGCGAAGATCCGCTAACTCCGATAACGAGATTGACTACGCATATTTACTATGCCCAAATCAATATCACGGAAGATTGTGCGATAACCGAGCGCGTACCGGTATCTATTACTATTGGCATACCGGATGCAGTGGTTACGCAGGGCGAACAGTTCTTCTGTTCAGCCGCTACCATTGCCAACTTAACCGTAACAGGCTTCGGTATTACCTGGTATGCAAGCGAAACCTCCGAAGAACCGTTGCCGGTAACTACTCCGTTGGTTCACGGGGCAACCTATTATGTTGCCAACGTAGCCGGAGATTGTGCAAGCGAACGCGCATCCGTTAAGGTATATATTTATGAAAATGTAAATCCGCCGGCAGTAGAATCTCCGTTGAGACTTTGCGTAAGCGGAAATGCAGAACTGACTGTAGCTAATTTGAAAGTGCTTACCGGACAAAATATCAAGTGGTATGCTACCGAAACCTCGGAAGAGCCGTTGTCATTGAACACCCCATTAGTGGATGGCGGTACTTACTGGGCATCTCAAACATTGGGTGTATGCGAAAGTCCGCGCTCTTATGTAACGGTAATATTAGATGCTGAGATGATCGTTTCCGCACCGGCACTGATTTCACCGCAAGAGTTCTGCGCACAAGGCGTGAGTACCATCAACGATTTGATTACCGGCGGTTACGACCTCGTATGGTATATGACCCCAACCGGTGGCGCTCCAATAAATCCGAACATGCCGCTTGTCAGTGGACAAACCTACTGGGCAGCGCAAATGGTTGGCAACTGCGAAAGTACGGAACGCACACCGGTGTACGTAATTTATCGCACCGAAATTCAGATTACTGTACCTATTGCTCCGCAGGCGTTCTGTGAAGGCGCAACCCTATACGATATTATTACGCCTTATACCAACCTGATATGGTATGCTACCGCAACCTCTACCGAGCCGTTGCCACTCTACACCATGTTAACCACCGGCGATTATTATGCAGCGGTTACAGTGGGTACTTGTGAAAGTACGGAAAGAACTAAAGTACCGGTTACCATTGGCATTCCATCGAATGTAATTACGGATACCCATCAGGAATTTTGTGACGGTGCAACCATTGCCGACCTCCATGTGGCTGGTTTTGGCGTGAAATGGTATGATGCAGAAGATGCAACCGAGCCGCTTGATTTGACAACCCCGTTGGTTAATGGTACTACCTATTATGTTGCCAATAGTAATGGCGACTGCGAGGGCGAACGTACTGCGGTTACCGTTACTATTTATGAAATCCCGACACCTCCGGTATTTGCCGACGGTGCTGTAGCAGAAGTATGCGACGGTGACCTCATTGACGTAAACTTCTTGTTAAGTCTAATTGAAATAGAAAATAATGTTGACTATTACTTCTATCTTGATGCAACTTGCCAGATCCCGTTTATCATGCCGATTGTTACCGATTATGCTACGGCTGTTACACATACGTTCTATGCGATGGCATACTACACAGGAACAAATTGTGCCCAAGGTGCAGAAAACGCATTGCAGATTGTGGTTACAGTGAATCCACGACCGGCTCCGCCTGTATTGGTAGATGGCGCTGACTTGACCGGATGCGAAGGATACGTAATTAATGAAGCATTGCTATATAGCGTAATTGAATATGACGCTACTACTACCACAGTAGAGTTTTATTTAGACGGCGCATGTACCATTCCATTCTCCGATATTACTACCGACTACGCTGTTGCTACGTCTCATACGATTTTTGTAATTGCACGTGATATTTCTACCGGTTGCGCAACACTAAACGACGATGCGCTACAGATTACCTTTATTGTAAATCCGCGTCCGGAGGCTCCCGTAGTTATTGCTGGCGCCAATAATAGTGTTTGCGACGGCGAAATGATTACTGTTTCATTCATAGAAAGTCTGTTAAGTTACAATTCGGAGGTGGTTACGTTAGAATATTATATGGATGAAGATTGTATCATTCCGTTTACCGATATTCTTGCAAACTATGCTACGGCTAATGCGCATACCATATATGTAATTGCAAGAAATACCGCTACCGGTTGCGCTACTTTTGTTGATGAGGCATTAGCATTGACTATAACAGTAAATGAACTTCCCGAAACACCTCAAATTGCCGAAAATGCCGTATTGCATGTTTGCGACAAATCTGTGATAACCACAGAGGTACTGCAAAGTTTCATAAACTACGACCCAGCATTGTTTACTTTAGAATTCTTTATGGATGAAGATTGCACCATACCGTTTACAAACATTACGGCTAATTATACAATCGCAACTTCTCATACATTCTATGTAATAGCAAGAGACATTGCTACCGGTTGTGCTACAAGTGCAGAAAACGCATTAGTATTAACCATACTTGTTGACCAGCTTCCGGAAACTTACGTAGAAAACCTAATCTATTGTCATGGTGAAAATGTTCCGGAGTATGCCTTTACCGGCAGTCCAAATACAACATTTATTTGGGCAAAGATTGTAGGTAATGATTTCGGACTCCCTGTTGATGAAGGTATTAATACAATACCTGCGTTCATAGCCCAAAACTACGGATTTGAACAAATAACAGGATACTATAAAGTAACGCCGGTGAGTGAACACGGGTGTGTGGGTGAAACCAAATATTTCATGATTATAGTAAATCCAAAACCGATAACCTCTGTGGTAGAAGATATGGTTTACTGTAATAGTGAGGTAGCACCAAGATTCGACTTCTCGAGCGATATGCCGGAGGTTATCTTTGAATGGGAATTTGTTAATGAACCCGGTAGTATAATGATATATGGCGTTCCGCCTTCGGGAGAAAACTTTATTCCGAGCTTCACCGCTTACAATTACGGTATAGAACCGGTAGTGGGTAAATATCGGGTAAGAGCAAGATATTCCTACAATAGTGTAACTTGTTACGACGACGTATGGCAATATTTCAATATTGTGGTATTGCCAACACCTGGAATACCAACAGTTACACCGGTTGTTCAAACCATTTGCTCCGGCGATGAAACATCTCCAATTAATTTCGCTAACAATGTTCAAGATGTAACGTATTACTGGTTATTTAACTCAGGAACTACACTTAATACATTCCCTAATGAAGGCAATGGTAATCCAATTCCATCTTATACTATCTTTAATAATGGAATCTTGCCTGTTAGCGCTACTTATGATGTATGGGCAGTAACAAACTATCCTGAATATCCTGAAAAAACTTGCGAAAGCAAAAAGGCATCGTTTACTATTATTGTAAATCCGGCGCCGACGGTAGCGCCTGTTGACAACTTTATTTATTGCAATGGTGTAACTGCGCCTGCGTATATCTTTACAGGAAACAACGCGCTGGCAACCTATCATTGGGAGTTTGTTTCAGGTACAAATCCGGGTACTGCCACAAGTGGAGGTAATGTATTCCCATCGTTCAATGCAATCAATACCGGAAATACTCCATTAATTGCAAACTATCAAGTAAAAGCAACTTATGGCGATTGTGAATCAGCATGGGTAACATTCTCTGTAGTGGTATTGCCAACACCGACAGTTACAGCAACACCTGCGCAGCAAATTGTTTGCGCTGATGAAACAACGGTGCCTGTAGTGTTTAGTGGTAACGTTTCTCAGGTTACTTACGAGTGGCAATTGGTATCCGGTTATATTCCGGGATTTGATGCTAACGGGGTAGGCAACTTCCCAAGTTATCAAGTCCAAAATACAAGTGCAACAGCCTATCAAGCAGTGTATGAAGTAGTACCGAAATTGAACTATCCGCAATATCCGGGATACTACTGCTCCGGTACCCCTGTCCAATTTATGATTACCGTATTGCCGGAACCACAAATCAATACTATTCCCGAATGGAAGTATTGCAATGGACAGCAGGCACAAGGATTTGTATTTGGAAATATGCCGGGCGTAACCTACACATGGGAACTTACTAACGGTGTTTATGTAGGTCTTGAGCCGAGCAGTGGTATAGGTAATCTGCCGCCATTCATTGCAGTAAATAACAGCAACAGCCAAGTTTTGGTGGCAATTTACGAAGTAACTGCAACTATCAGCATGTATGGTCTCGATTGTTCAATTACTAAACAATTCACGATTACTGTTAATCCCACCCCATCTGTCAACCTAAATATTGGACCATACCAATTCTGCGCAGGCGTACAAACTCAGGTGATTGATTTCGCTGAAGAATTTGCAAGTTTGAACAATCTCAATGAAACCGTTTATACATGGTCTTATGTAACCGGTAGTTATATCGGATTGACGGATCAAACAGGCGAAAATGAGATACCTTCATTCTTGGCTTTCAATAATGGAAATCAACTCAATACTGCAACTTACAAAGTTACAGCCAAGTATGAAGGATGCGCAAGTGAAGAGAGACTCTTTATGATTAATGTTCATCCAAAACCTGTTGTTACAAGCGCTATACATGCCGGTATCACTTGTTCGGGAACACTGTTCGAATATACGGTACTTACCAATTTCCCTGTTAATGAAATTAGTTGGAGAAGACCATCTAACGACAATATTAACGGTGGATTGTCATCTGAAGGAACTACCGCATTTATCAGCGAAGTACTGAATAACACAAGCACTTCGGATGTGATAGTTACCTACTTCATTACGATAGTAACAGATGAATGTGAATATAAGGATATTGGAGAAGTAACTGTTGTAGTTTCTCCGGTGATTGAATTTGTTTTGGAACCGATAGCCTTAGCTTGCAATGGCGAGCCTACGGTTACCATTGAGTATGAAATTAATATTCAAGGCGCTCAATATACTTTAGTATTCGGACAGGAAGGAACGGCTGAAGGATTTGAAAGCATATTAGATTATACACCATTGCCGGAAAGTGGCATTGTGGTAAATATTCCGCAAGGAGCCAAAGTGGGTAATTATCCTGCCAAAATAACACTCCAATATGGTAAGTGTATCAAAACTTACGATGTGGTTATTGCAGTTAAGAATACACCGGTGGCAATTACCATGTCTGACAATGAATTGATCTTATGTGAAAACGACGATTTGTATATCTTCGTTCAAGTAGATGGATATGTTCAGTATCAATGGTTCTTTAACGGAATTTTATTACCGGGAGAAACAAAATCGTACTACGAAGCAATCTTTACGAATGAAGGCGAGTATTCGGTGGAAATTTCTAACGAATGTGGTACTGCAACCTATTTCTTCAACGTAATGATTAATCCTATCATGATTAAAATGAAGTGGGATGATGTAATCTATGTTCCAAATCCGGAATATGTTTATGTTTCTTTTCAATGGTACAGAGATGGAAAACCGATATCTCAATACGGGTCTGATCAGTATTATTCCGAACCGAACGGATTTAAACCTATGGCAGAATATAATGTGAGAGCCTACAAGGCTGATGGCACCTACGACGAGGCTTGCCCCATTATACCGAATAACGGATCTGAAATTAAAATATCCAGCCTGACCGTTTATCCGAATCCGACTACAAGTGGTAATATAGTGAACTTCTTGCTCAAATTGCCGGATGGTATTGAAGCAGATGCAGAAGCATTCATCTTCGATATGAATGGTAAGATTGTAACTCAATTCAAGATTACTAACTATTTGACAGAAGTTATGCTTGACGTTGCCGCAGGTACTTATACCGTAAGAATTGTTGCTACAAACGGTGATGAGTTTATTGACAAAGTAATAATTCTAAAATAACCGAGAAGTTTTGCGTCCGGTAGATGGATTCCCCATCTGCCGGAGGCAAAATGGTAATAAACGAAATGATTAATTAAAAAAATAAATAAATATGAAAAAGAATATTTTGTTATCATTATTAATACTTTTTAGTATTCAAGTGATGTCTCAGGAAAAGGGCGCCCATATCTCTATATGGGGTGGGGCAGGACCTACAGGTTTTACCTACAAAATGGAAGGTATAGATTTTGCTAAACCTAACTGCGACATACTGCTCGGTGGACAAGCCGGATTAGGCTTTAGTTATTACTTTACCAAACATGTCGGCATTACTATTGGTGTTGATATGGCACATTACAGAACAAAGGCTGTTTTAAGTGGCGAGTTTCTAAAAGACAAATACTTTATTTTGGGTACTTTTACGGATAATGATCCACTTCCCGCCCATACCAATGAGTATGAGTTAAGGGTAAGAACGCGAAACTGGACAGAGTATCAATCAGGAAAACTACTTGAAATTCCACTGATGATCAATTTCCAGAAAAAATTTGGAGAAAGAGAATACTTTGGGCTCTACTTAGCTATTGGTGCTAAGTTCCAACTCCCGCTCATCGTAGATTATTCGATTGTAAATGGAGACAATAAAGATGATGCAAAACTCATGGTCTCAGGTTTTTATAAAGGAATTAATCCGGAAGACAACCTTGAACTTGGCGGGTTTGGCGGAGTAGGATTGCCTCAACACGGATTCGATAAAATTCATAACCCAAGCGAAGTTTTATCCGGTGCTACAGGAAAATTAAATCTAAAATTTAATATCTCGGCTGTTGCCGAAGCAGGTATCCTCATCTCTTTAAGTAGAAGAGTAGATATTTCGTTGGGCGCTTTTATTGATTATGGTTTGATGGATATGAATAGAAAGAAAAGTACGACTACTGCTGAGATGCCACCCCCATTATTTTCTATTCATTCAGATGATTATGTTGCAGGAGCCGAAAATAATGTAGGATATGGCATCACTTACAATTCCATATTGAACAGTGCAGCGGGAGACAGCAGATATGTTAATAAAATCAGCACATTCTCTTATGGAGGAAAAGTGGGGTTACGCATCAAACTCGGAAAACTTGCTCAAAAACAACAACCGCAGGTAGTTTTCGCCCCGTGCGATAAGGATACTGTATATATTTATAAGATAGAAAGCCAGCCGATAGAGATAGATTCATTAATTAAAGAGTTGAAAGATGCTTTAAAAGATATGCCAAGATATACTAAAGAAGCTGATGAAAATGATGATACGGAGGAATATATTCCTGCTCATATTCCGGCGGAAGATATTGAAATCTTATATGGTCCTATCTATTTTGATTTGGATAAAGCGATTTTGACTCCAAAAAGCATTATAGATTTGGATAAAAAGGTTAAGATATTGAATAAATATCCTGAAATGAAGTTAATAATATTCGGAAATACTTGCGATTTGGGAAACGACCCGTACAACTACAAATTAGGGCAAAGAAGAGCTGAGGCTGCACGAGACTACCTCATCAGCAAGGGCATTTCTGCAGATAGATTAGATTCCAGTACTTTATCAAGATTTCAGCCGGAGGCACCTAACACTAACGAGCCTAACCGTATGCACAACAGACGGGATGACTTTAAGCCTATGTATCCGAAGAAATAGAAACAGTGATTGATGCTTTTTTATATTAGAAGCATTTAAAATTGTACAGCCAGCCCAAAGTGAATTTTTCCTGTTTTAAAAGAAATAGGGTTGTCTAATTGTCTGCCAAGGGCATAGCTCATATAAAACAGCCCTGCTTTAGTAGTAAAAGCAATACCTATGCCGAAACCAAAAGGAAAATCGTGTGTGTAGTTGCCTGTAATTTTCTGCTCATACCATGCAGTGTTGAAAAACGCATTGATATAAGCTATTTTAGCCAATATAAATCTAAACTCTATCAACCCTATTCCGTAGTTTGAAGCACGAATGGATAGATCATCAAAACCCTGCAAAGAGTTCATCCCGCCAAGGCGAAACAATTCATTGATCAAATGTTGCTTTCCAAATAACCCGCCCCCCTCTGCAGAAAGTGCCAATACCCAACGCTTGTGTAAAGGAATATAACCCCGTAATTTCCCTTGTATTCTATATCTGACAGAAAGCAAATCAACACCTTCATAAAAAAATGGAGAGGCTTGATAGTTTTCAATAATCTTTCTGGTACCAACTGCCATATTCAAATTAAGATCATAACCTTTGCGTGGATTATAGATAAAATCAAGATGCCTGAAACGAAAGGAAAAACCATACATGGTCTTTCTATAATCGGAATAGGTCAAAAAATCATAATACCCATACACGTCTTTGTTTAATATATTTGATGTAGAATAGTCGAAATATACTCGTGCAGCATTATAACCCCTAAATGAATATGATAAACCAATTATATAATTCATATTCAAATAAGTAGTGTCTTTTTTATCCAACATTAAAAGCCCATCTATACCTAATGGGGTACCCACAAGATAGGGAAAATGGGTTTTAAGTTCTAAAAATTGCGAAAATCGCTCTGTCGCCCGCCACTGCAAGTCAATACTCTCTCCTATTGAAAAGAGATTCATTAAACGAAAATTGATCTCTCCTGAAACGGCAATCTTTCCGGATAGGTCACTAACAGGAACCACCCCTACATATCCGTCAAATTGATTCACACGCTTTTTATCCAAAAAAAGATACAAGGCTGCCTTATCTTCAATAAACTCAATAGCAGAAGATTGTTTCTCTTCTGCAAATGGGATCTCTTGAATTAACTGCGGAATCTGCCTCACAATAAATTCATTATAAAGTTTCTTTTGCTTAAAATTGAAATATGTTCTGAGATAGTTTTTGGCAATTTTTAAATTTCCACGCACCACAATAGTATCAAACATGCAGCGCAGATTTTTGTCAATCATTAAATGGGCAAAAACAGTATCGTTTCTTTCCATAATGCTATCCAAATATACCGATGCAAAAGGAAATCCGCGATTTTCTAAATAGTTGAGCGTTTTTTGAACTAATGGATTGTAGTTTTGCAGCGGTACTGTATTACTAATCACGTAATTGGCAGTTCTTGTTTCCTGCAAAATCTTCATCATTTCAGGTGATACTTGTAGAAATGAAACATTCTTACACTCTGACTGAGATTTTAATTCAGAAAAAACTAAAAAAATAAGTGTAATAAAAAAAAATTGTTTGAAAAAGTAATTGGTTTGCATGTACCTCTATATATGTTTTTGCTATTTTCAACTGCAAAATTAGTAAATATAATAAAATTGAGAATAATATATATTTATTTTCTACTTTGTTAGAAAATCGTTCTAAACATGTATTTATTGCATTCATTTATTATTTTTGCAACCTCAAACTTTAAATAATATTTTTTAGATGAAAAAAATCTTTCTCCTTTTTTTTACAACAATTTCACTTACTCTTTTTTCCCAAACGCTTACACTGGAAGGCATTTTTAAAGACGGTATTTTACGAAGTGAAGGAATTTCAGGATTTCAGCCTATGCCCTCAAGCGATTTTTATACAGTAATTACAAAAAATACTATTGATAAACATAGCTTTGCTACAGGAGAATTTATTAGCACAATATTATCTGACGAAATGCTAATATATTTATCTAAAGATAGTTTAGCTATATCCAAGATATATTCCTATTCTTTCTCTTTAAATGAAAATAGAATCTTACTGGCTTCTGAAGTTGAGTATATGTACCGAAGAACCTCAAAAGGATTTTATTATATGTATGATATTAAGGCGAATAAATTGGTTTCTATAAGTGAAAAAGCAAAAGGAAAAATCAGTTTCGCCACTTTTTGCGATGATGGAGATAAAATTGCTTTTGTTAGAGATCTTAATCTTTTTTATTGGGATGTAAAAACTGAAAATGAAACACAGGTTACTTTCGATGGAAAAGAAAATCACATTATTAATGGCCTCCCAGACTGGGTACATGAAGAAGAATTAGGGATGGATAAAACATTCTCTTGGTCGCCCGATGGAAAATATTTAGTCTATATGCGTTTTGACGAAAGCGCTGTAAAAGAATTTTCTATGACAATTTGGGGCGAACTTTACCCTGAAGAATACAGATATAAATACCCAAAAGCAGGGGAAGATAATGCATCGGTAGAAATCTTTATATATAGTACAGAAAATAATAAAGTTGTAAGACTTGATATGAAGACTTCCGAGGAAGAAATATATTTCCCACGTTTCTTTTGGCTCTCTAATTCTGTTGATTTAATGGTTTTACAATTAAACAGGTTGCAAAATAAGTTGGAGTTTGTTAAATATAATGTATTGAATCACAATTATAATACTGTATTCACTGATACAAACCCTTTTTGGTTGAATGTTGCCAACAACTATTATTTTTTAAATAATAATAAATCAATGATTCTTACTTCGGAAAGAAATGGGTTTAATCATATTTATCTAGTTGATTTTAATGGAAATATTAAACAATTAACATCAGGAAGTTGGGAAGTCTCATCTATACAACATGTAAATTTTAAAACGAAACAAATCTATTATTTATCGAATGAAAATGACCCTTTGGGGCGTAACTTGTTTGTGATTGATTTTTCTGGAAGAAAAAAGTCTAAACTTTCCATGGATGAGGGCTGGAACATTGCAACATTTAGTGCTACAGGAAATTACTATAGAAATACGTTTTCTACGCCGATGAAACCGCACTATCATACTATTAATGACATTAAAGGAAATGAATTGAGAGTATTACAAGATAATACTAAACAGAAAGAAGCAATGCAAAAATATAACTGTGTATATAAAGAGTTTTTCAAATTTTCTACCCCTGAAGGACTTACTATGGATGGTTGGATGTTGAAACCTGCAGATTTTGATCCGGAAAAAAAGTATCCGGTTTTGGTATATACTTATGGTGGACCAGGTTCCATTGAAGTAAATAAAAATTTTAATGTTGAAGCATGGTATCAATATCTTACACAGCATGGATATATTGTGGCTTGTGCCGACGGGCGTGGGTCTGGAGGAAGAGGCGATGCCTTTAAAAAAGTGATTTATAAACAAATGGGCAAATTTGAAAGCGACGACCAAATTGCTTTTGCAAAGTACTTAAAAACGTTAACTTTTGTAAATCCAGACAGAATTGGAATTTGGGGATGGAGTTTTGGGGGCTATCTATCAGCACTTTCACTTTTTAAAGGGGGAGATGCTTTTGCCATGGCAATTGCAGTGGCACCTGTTACCAACTGGCGTTATTACGATAATATTTACACAGAACGCTTTCAAAGAACACCACAAGAAAATCCGAAAGGTTATGATGAAAATTCCCCTGTTTTTTGGGCAGATAAATTACAAGGGAAATTTTTAGTAATTCACGGTTCTGCTGATGATAACGTGCATTTTCAAAATACGGTTGATTTGGCAACAGCCTTGAATAATGCAGGAAAACACTATGAAATGTTTTTTTACCCCAATAAAAACCATAATATATCCGGCGGAAATACAAGGTTACATTTATACACCATGATGTCGGAATTTATTTTTAAAAACTTATAACAAAAATTTTTTATGAGAGAAAAAGATTTACACATTGAAGAACAGGAGATTCACCTGCCCGATAATGCTTACACCGAGCTGAAAGAGGGAGAAACTTACAAACCTATTTTGCTGGGAACAAAAAAATACCCCGAAATAAACGGCTGGACGGTTGCGTGGGGTATCTTAATGGCAATCATTTTTTCTGCTGCTACTGCTTACTCCGGCTTACGCTTTGGACAAGTGTTTGAAGCCGCTATCCCTATTGCCATCATTGCAGTAGGTATCTCTACGCTGGCACGCAGAAAAAGCCCGCTATCCGAAAATGTCATTATACAGTCTATTGGCGCAAGTTCGGGCGTAATTGTGGCAGGAGCAATTTTTACTTTGCCTGCCATTTACATTATTAAAGAAACCGACCCTGCGTTGGGTGCAGAAATTCAGGTAAATTTCTTCCAGATTTTCTTGGCTTCACTCTTTGGCGGCTGTCTGGGGATACTGTTTCTCATTCCCTTCCGAAAGTATTTCGTTTCCGAGATGCACGGCAAAT
>Ga0123353_10011573_pt1 | contig 12450 bp, 6 predicted proteins | sample TergutLab28metaG_3_FD_92763 | JGI IMG/M metagenome (GOLD analysis project Ga0123353, IMG submission 92763) | Labiotermes labralis P3 segment gut microbial communities from Petit-Saut dam, French Guiana - Lab288 P3 | ecosystem: Host-associated > Arthropoda: Insects > Digestive system > Gut ... | reverse complement strand
AGATAACAATTTGTTACCATCACACAAAAGTATCCCAGCATGCAAATGCGAAGACTGAGGAAGGAGGGGAAAAAAAGCACACGTCTGATCAGGCAGTCTATCATCCAAAACTCAAATATGTAACCTCAAAAATGTGAAGTGGTACAACCAGATCATGATGTTTCAGCTACATACAAATCACAGTGGGCTAATAATATGTAGTAAATGTCAAGTTTCTTAATTCTGCTTCAGCCAAATCAGAAGCACGTTTAATCTGCTGGATTTCAGAACATATACCATACTCTGCAATCTAGGATTATTCAGGAAAACTGTACCTATTGTAGCCATGATGATGTAAATGAAACATGGAATCTTAACAGATTTAAAGTATAGTTGTACCTATGATCAGCTATGCACCATGCCATGAAGGAATATGGTGATGTGGTTCTAGTTACACACTTTCTTAACCCTGGCACTAGATGGAGGCAAATGGTCAGCTGCATGCCCTGGTTGCTCTACCTGCAGGTAAAGCATGTTCGGCACCCACAGAATATCAGGCTGGGTGGGCCCCACGGTCAGTCTGGACACTTTGAAGAACAGAAAAGTCTCTTGCCCATGAGGGGAATCCAAGCACAGCTCCTCTTCCAGTCTTCCAGACCACAACATAGCCATTATACTAAATTATCTACGTTCCCAACATGAAAAACTAAATACTCTAATACTCAAAATATGTGTGGAATTTAGTTTGGATTCTTGTAATAACATGTTGTGAAGTAAATATACTCATGATTATAGAAACTGTATAATTCTAAAGATAGCGTGAAATCTTACTACACAAAGAAATAATTACAAAATGTATGTCCCACAGCTAATCACAAACTCATGGCATAATAAGAACAGTATATAATTTGTTTATTTAAAATATTTTCCAAGAACAACTCCTTACCGACTGATGAGGTATCGGACCAGATGTAGGTGGCCACACGTAGCAGCAGCATGAAGAGGTGTCCACTTCTCACTGTCCTCTGCATTTACATTGGCACCGTATTCAATTAAAAGCTTCATCATTTCCTCATTATCATCAATACAGCACTGGTCACATAAAAATAAAATGAATTATATCAACTCTATATAATTTCCTAAGATTTTATTATATTGCAGATAATAACATTTAAAGTCCCTAATGTTGTTTTTCTACAGCACCTGTCATAATGTGGGCAATTTATATTTGTAAAGTTTTTGGTTGTAGGTTTGCTCATTGTACTTGCAGTCCCAGTCTCTGCACATCCAACCTGATGGGATAGACATCAAACTATTCTGCCCCAGAGGTTTAGTGATTTAAGTGACTGCACATGCCTAAGATCTCAGTATATTTTCCAAATGCAATCCTTGTGATTTTTTATAAAACCCAACGTTCAGTTACATTCATTCATTCCATTGGCATGTGCAAAATGTGTCGATTCCTTGCTGTTCTCAAGAGTTTCTTCCATTCCTCTCTGTTATACACCCTTTCCTTCCACCCTCTTCCACCAAGTAGTATTCCATCCTCCCTCACTTCATCTTGCCATCTATTTCTTGGTCTACCTCTCAGCCTTGTTGTTTCCAAATTCATATATAATACTTTTTGGGAATTCTACTGCCTTCCATTCTCCGTACGTGCCCAAACCAGTGTAATTTATTTAAACTTATGGTCTCTGTTATAGTGGGTTTTTTTAACCATTGCATAAGTTTCTTTATTGGTTAATATTCTACAATTTTCTTTTTCATTGTCATATAAAAGTAAGGTAAAGTGCACCCTTGTACAGACACTGAGGCTCTGTACAGGCTGTATGGCCCATAGGGGAAGTAAGGGTATAGCTCTACTCTTTCTTGACCATGGCACTAGAAGGGGGTGAGGGCTTTGTCATATACTGGGCCTAAAAGTCTTCTACACACTTGCCTTTCAAAAATGTTTATTTGCTTTCTATCTCAATTTGTTAGTATCCAGGTTTCTGATGCATATGTTAAAGTTTTGTTTATTATTGTGCTCTTTAGTCTTAATTTTAGTTTTTTTGATACATTTTTAATTCTAAAAAATTTTTGTAGCATTAAGTATGTTTTGTTAGCATTTCTTATTTTTTCTTGAAAATCTGTTTGGTGCTTATTATCTGCATTGAGTATAACACCTAGATATTTAAAATTTTTAACTCTTTCAAATGTATAATTTTTTATTGTTAATTGTCCTGTCTTATTTTGTTTTGAGCTGTTAATGTTCACTTACTGAATACACAATTCTGTTTTTTAACCCTAGTAAGCAATGATGATTTACACATAAAGTACTTTATTCCTGTCTTTGTTCAGTATACAACATATTAAGAAATGTTGAAGACAATAAACTGTAGGACTTTTAAGTATGTATTTTGTCTTAAAGCCAAATCTGTCATACAATGAGGCATTTATTGGAAAACAAAAAAATTTGCTGTTCCTGAAAAACAGGTTTTATGGTGAACCAGTACAATCAAAAATAAAATCCACCCAACTTTCAATGCAGACTCAGACCCATAATTTAACTGTAGTCCAACCAGTAGTTTTGGAATTGAAACATGCAGAAAGACAGACACTACCTCAAGGTAATGCATTCCTTTCATGTATTTCACACAAAAACTCTAAAATCATCTTATAGTAGCTTAAGTTAAGAAACAACGTCATATTAACAACTTACCTTATGTTCAACAGTGGTACAATGAATACAACATACATTCCTCATTGCTACAGAAATCTTACCATAAGCCATATATCTGTTTTATTTTGGTTTTATTCAGACCCTAAAAATAATGGATGCAGATCTTATTTGGGACATACATTACATGCAGATAATTATAGTATGTAAGGCTTCTGTCCCTCAGAATCACAAGTAATCCTTACTGAGAAATGAAACCCACACACACCTGATGCAGGGCTGTCAAACCATCTTCATTAGTTGAATCAGGACTAACACCCTTCATTAACAACCGTCTCACTGCAAATAAAAATAAATACTAAACATACAATGAAAACAAATTCAGTGGTGGTTCATGGCTTCTATACACAGGAGGAAAATTTGTAACTAATATCTTACACAAAACAGTACACAGTTACTTAAATTTCTTTCACTAACATTATATTTTAAATTATATATTATTTTTTTGTGATTGTTGTTAACCAAAGAGTGGCAATGCATTACAATGTCAGCTTCCATATTCAGAATGGTGAAACAGAGATGGAGATCCTTTAGCTGCGACCCCAAGAACAGATATGCTCTTTTCACAGAAATTTAGGGCCTAAAGCAAAGCAAAACATGGTTTCAGCCAGTACTGAGAAAAACCAGTATAGTTAAATGAAGTGACATAACTTGACACATGATTCAACTTGCCTTCATCAATGTCATTCCTAGCAGCAGCTTCCAAAAGCATAACACTGTCACTGAAGTATATATGTTTGTTGGACTTAGAAACTTTTTGGCCTGGCCACTTCTTCTCTCGCTGTGTCCACGCTTTGAGCTGCTGCAAGCGTCGACGTCGTGCCAAGTGGAGACGTTCTTGGGTGCTTAAGCGCTCCACATGGGCCATTTCGGCCACAAGATCTGCATGCTCCATCTCTGGCAGGCTGTTGTACTGAAATTTCAGCGTGTTACTGGTCTAAATAAAACTATGGTTACACAGTGCTTAATCATGGTACTATACATCAGTCCATCAGACATAACATAGGCCATTTCTCTCCTCAAATCATTGCAAATCATTGCACTGTTATCTTATCAAAACTTAACTAGAATTCTTTCGCGTCGGACAATTATAATGAATTTAACCAATAACATGTTCATGATGTGATAACGCATTTTATCAATCAAAACCCACACCCTTTTATACTGATATAAGGTATCACAGATGCAATCTGTTTGCTTACCTCCTCTGGAATCTTGGACGAGATCAGGAGTTTGTGGCATTTACCTACATGTCCTTGTTATGATGTCAACATGTGTGCGCAGCCACAGTACAGAATGCATCTTCTCAGTCTACACGAATCTAGACAATAGCATAATACAGTTTCAGTTCAATCCAATTTCAGCCGTTCAACATCAATGATTTTCACCTACTCCTGCACGATAATGATCCATACCAAACGCAACCGGTTGCCATTTTCCAGATTTCAAAAATGTAATTATTATGAAAAATTGTTTCCATCGTCTTCTTAAAAATTGTTTAAGCAGACACAAAAATACACCTTTCTGCAGCAAGGTCGAAGATAAAATTTTTATGGCCAGATAACTGCCACGAAACGTTTTCCGAATAATGTGCACCAGCGCAATAATTCAAAATCAGACCATTCCTCGAATAATAATTATTTACTCATTGCCTTCTATTACCTCCAATCCGTCCACATCTTACTCCGAAAGCACGGATCATCCGTCAGCACTGATTCCTAGGATATAAACTAAGTAATCGGTGCTCGTATGTGTGTCATAGTAATCCATGATCATCACTAAGCGAACTTACCGTTTGATGGCAGTGAAATCTGTACAGCCGTACGTCGAGGTGGGGTGGTATGGTATATTTTTACAAGAAATGTAACAAGTGGGAATGTATCTTATCTGTATAGCGAGTTAATACAATACATCGTACAAATTGGAATGTTAGACTATCCTTGTGGAAGAATGATTTATGCTGTCAATGCAGGATTGTACGCTGCTGCCTCAAGTTTGTTGGGAAAGTTGTCTGGAATACAGGATTATTCAACATGTGTCAGTACCATTGTGTCTTTCTCAGTGACAGTAATTTTAACTGAGACTGGGAATATATTTCCTAGTCCCATTCCCAGAATGGTGTGAAAGAAATTGTAACTATTCTCAGCGAGCAGGTTCTAAGTGTTATACAGTACAGTTGTACAGTAACCAATGTTTGTAGAAGACGTTGTGGCATCGGTAGCCATTGGAGATTTTGTATCTTGGTGTATGTTTCATATTACCAGATATGGCAGTACCCAGAATTTAGTCTCAACGGGCATAAAAATAATAAGAGGTCTACTGTATAGTGAAACCTGCAGTTAGAAATGTTCACTCGTGAAGAATTCCAAAATGTCCCCTTTTCCATCGCCGTGTTTCGCTGCCGTATACAATTTGATTATTCCTTTGTTGTTTGTAGAAAATGTCTACTGCAGAAGTAGTGGGGTATAAAAACGAATTGTGACCTTGGCAGTGGAATATGAGGGATTATGGGCACCAAGTGACCAATTTGCCTGAAACTTATAATGGACATTGAATTGGATGCCACCTAACCCTGATACATTTTAAAACTCGCATAAACAATATAAATGTGATAGTAGTGTGGAGACTAAAGTTAAACAGTTTCAGTTTGCACATGGTTGATATTGTTACAGGTGGGCATAGTTTTAAAGACGTTGTTGTTTGTGCTTATGGTGGCCTGTAATGTTCGGGTATGGACATGCTTTGTTAAGGCATTACAACATTCAGCCTCTTCTTTACCACCCACTGTAACCAGCACTGCAGTCAACTACATCAGCTCGGTATGTTATTTTAAATGACAGTCAGTAGTCACCACCTTGAACTGCCATTTAATATCATTTATCACAACAGGATGAATTCTACAAAAGTTGTTACAGCTGGTCAAGCTTGCATCACCAATAAGCATGTATTGAGGGGACTAATAGAATTTGTTTTGGTTGATGGTATGCGTTTTTCAGTTTTTAGTATGATGTACCACAACAGATGGATTCCAAAAAGAAAATTGCCATTTAAGTTCCTGGACAATTTTAGTTTTTGTTCAGTTTGTACTTTGCATGTAGTTTATTATATTTTCCAACAGACCTGCAGTTCTATTTGAAACATTTTTTCGGTATGGTGTATGTGAAACTAATATTAATTCAAGTAGTGTTATTAGCTTTGTTGCAAATTAAGATCCACATTGTATGCAGAAATGTGGAAAACATGTTTGCAAAATATTTGTACTACAAATTAAAGAGTCCACCTCAACACTCTGTTCATTGTAAAAAAATTTGGACTCTAGCATAATGCACTGCAATATATCCTGTAACATGCTGAAATACATAGTAATATCATAGCAAAATACAGATGTGAAGTAGTCAACCTTCAGGATAGCAGAGTATTATAGGTCTGCGCCAGTATTCTAGTTGAAACAGATCAGAATACACAGGGAATACTGTCTCCACTTTATTACGTATTCAAAGATCTAACACAAGAAGTGTTATCATGTAAAGTTATAAACAGAGAAGCAGCTAATAATTTTCAAATATAAAAATGGCCACATAAAACCACTTTGAAGAGTCATCATCCATCCTGATTCCAGTGCTCGACACATTTAAAGCCATTATGAGCAGCATGAGAGATAAGATGTCTTGAAGCTCATGTAAAGATCTGAGTAGTAAATAATGAAGGACTCAAATACTGTCAGGCACAAGTAGTGCATATTACATCATTTTTTATTACAGCAACTTGCTTCAATCTAATTCTGTCATTCTGAGGCCAATAATTTAAAATTCCTAATATGTACTGTATACAATTGTGTTAAAAGATATTAGTAATTGAGATTTTGATTTTTTACAATTAAACCAATACTTGTTGCTGCGTCAGATTTGTTTTGATAATAATTGCAATGATTAAAATATGATTAAAAGAAGATTCATATGTGCTTCTATATTTCAGTGTGATAGGAGGATATGCAGTGTAAAGTCCATGGAATGGTATATTGTGTGTGGCCTTGTTGGTCTAGTTTATGCTTGTAGCTGTACCTCCTAGTTCATTATAAATTATTGTTTTGAATTGGTGGTTAATTATGTTGTATTCCCATACTGTTTAAGAAGTGTTCGATCCAGTGCACAAATATAATGGTGTAACATCGCTCATGCTGGGTCCCTCATTTGCACAATAGAACACAGTAAGTTATCAATTCTTTGGAGTTACACTACACACTAGGCTGAAGTGAAAACTATTCCAAGGTACAAGACAGGTTTTAAGCTGTATTCCATTTCAGTATTGTCTACAGGTCATAAAATTTTTTGACAGTGTTTTCATGTAAGTTTTTTCAATTATATTTATTAGGATATTTTCCATTATTACAACACATAGCACCACACGCTGTATTAGAAACTACCAGTTTCTGAAATATTGTGTGGTGTTAAATGTTGTGATAATAGAAAAAGTTCTAATAGGTATATTAATAGGTGTATTGTTACAGGCCCTGCTGGGACACCTTGTATTTGGAGAAGTGACATCATTATTTTGGTGGGGTGGTGCTATGCTGGTGTTGCTTGGCTTGATGCTTATTTGTAAGCCACATAAACAGCATGATCAATAAACTGATCACAAACTCATGTGTTTTATTTATCATCATCCTAGAACCCGTGTTTTTTCGTGTGTGGGATGTGTCACCATGTAGTTTGGTAGATCTGCAGGATAGATGATTGATCTGCTGTGAAGATGCAGCAGGTTCCTTCCAACACTGGTATCAGTGTGCCATACTAGATGGTGTCACATCCTAGAGGACTGCAATCCTAACAGATTCAGGGTGGTGATTATCTTAATAAAGACAAAATAAAGTTTCAGGGTGCTTGAGAACATGATGGTGAGGGCATACTTACACCTAAGAAAAAGGAACTAATGGGAAGATGGAGAAAATAGTGTAATGATGACCTTCATAATTTCTAAGCCTGCTGTTTAGTGTAGCTGGTAGTGACTAGGCTGTAGCCTGGACAAATGAGCACTTGGAGTTGGATTCTTGGCACAGCAAGAGATCTTTTCTCTCTCCTCACAAGTGTCCACACTGGCTCTAGGATTTGCCAGGCTCATATTAGATGGGTAACAGGGGTTTTTCCCCTTGGGCTAAACCAGTTTGGGAATGAAATTTATAGCTCACCTTGTAGTGCTGCAGTTAACAATGCATGAAGCTGTACCTCCACTCCCATAAATGCCTTCATGGCATGCACAGGGACAACTTTTAGCTTGCCTGTTCACAGAATATATTATGACAAATAGAGGATGAATCATTTGGGGCATTTGATACACATACAGATGAGAAATACAAACCAGATTTTCAGAAGAAAACCATAGGAGGAAGATATTGCATGGGATAATTGTGCATAAATGGGAGGTTGATATCAAAATTGATCTTGGAGAAGATGGGTATGAAGGTGCAGACTGGTCTCATCTGGCTGAAGGCTAGGATCCACTGCCATATTTGTGACAGGTAGATACCATGAGGGTGGGAGATTTCTTGACTTAATGATTAAATGTATTTGCTGAAGGACCCTGCCACATGGTGTTGTCAATAATTTTTAAATAAATGCGTAGAAAGAATTATTCAAGACAACATGGGAATGCCACACTCGAAATTGTGAGCCCAGTTTTGAGTGGTTGAACACCGTGCGGTCAGTATGAAAGCCCACAGCTAACAGTCTAAACTAATTAATTATGACAATACTGACTTTGTTTTCAAATGCAGCACACCAGTTTGTGAGCATGCTTCGATTTTTCACATTAGCCTCACCCAGTCAGACGGGGTGTAACCCGCGAACTATAAGTTGTTTCAAAGAAAAGCGAATGCAGCATGGTGGTGTGCCGACACAAATCGCGAACTTTGATTACTGCCCCTCCCGAAGTGGGTCGGGTCATATCGATCGGCCCCTGCTGGTCGGCAGGTTGCGGGCCTCAGTCGACATGTGAACGCGCCGCAGAGCGGAGCAGCCATGGGCAATGGCATGAATAAGGTCAGTAAGCACGCCTGTCTTATTGCAGACTGCTTTGGGCTTCTGGGGAACGAGGTATTTTCATTTTCCTCAGGCTTTACCTCACACATGCGAGATTTGAGGTTGTCAAAGTGGTACTGTTAAAGATTTCCGTCTTGTGGGATACGACGCCGTGAAGAATGGAATATGGGTACCAACGTTTCGGACGAGCCTTCGGCCCCCATCTTCAGGGTAGGACCAGTTACCTCGCATATTTCATGTCATTTCTAGACACTGGGTTTGGCTGCATTATGACTGTGCGCCGGAGAACAACAGTTACAATAATCAACTGTAAATGTGGAGGTTACACCAGTGGTTATTTGTGAATTAGTATCTAGCAAAGTATTTATAAGTAATCGGAGCAAAGACACAGTAATGCAAAAATGGCCATTTTTCATTAGGACTTTGATCAGCAAACAAAAATTTCACTCCCAAGACAGGTTTTTATACCCCATTCAACCTCTCGATATATACATATATATGAGCTTTGAGATTTCCACGGCGGTGAAAATGTAGATGGCGGTTTCCTGGGTAGTGCCGTGTGGTCTCATAGGTAGATACCTGCGATTAAACGGATGGTTTCTGAAGATGGAGACGGCTGGTTACGCCGAAACACAAGCATCTGCTCACGAGTCATAACCCAGAAGACCACAGCCTAAATATACCCCAGCTGCCGCAATGCACCACTCCCCCAGCTTTTAAGAATGCAGATGCGTGTATATATATATATATATATATATATATATTTAAAATGCATTAGAAGAGTTACGAATCATTCGCTGCAGCTTTCGTAAGCCTTTACTTGCGCCCAAGTTGTGTGGTTATGTAGATGTGTAATATTGCGAGTGCAGATATTAATATAATAAACAAGAGTCACAAACATGCAGATGTCACGTCGTTTCAATATATTTACCTTGCACAAATAAAAAAGCTAAAAGAGCATGTATTACATTAGGTTAATAGTTGGGGGCTTCAAATGTGCGCCACGAAAATAATCACACGTCTGTGAAATGAATGTAATATGCGTAACGGACCACCACTGAACTACTGTACTACAGCCGGATGAAAAAAAGATTATTGGATTTTACGGCATTGAAAAAGTCGATAATGGAAGTTTGAGTAGGTTACCATATCTAGCCAAACATCTCCATTGCTGACGTTACATGATGTGGTGGTATCCAAAGGAATTCATATATAAACATGAAGTTCCGAACGTAATATACAGTCTACTTTTATTTTGCACAGATTTCCGGTTCTGCAAACGTTATGCTCTAATGTTATATTTGGGTAGTAAATTCTGATCCTAAAATAACATGTCATGGGTTATCGGGTAAAGTCCTTAGTTTATCCAGCCCATATCGTTGGTCACTTCACAAACTACTTTGCACGGCGGCAGACAGCGCAGCGCCAGCCGACGTTAGTGTGCCGTGAGTCGTGGTCAAGGCATTTTATTTCATTCTGTGGCTGTTGGCATGTGGTGTTTACGCACAGTCTTTAAAGACGATAAAGGAAAATATTAATTCAGCGTGTCGCAGTTAATATTTGGCTTTCGCACGCAATATATAAAGAAGGTGCTGGAATTGGGTTTCTTTCAGCTTCCCCACACACGTCACATTTAACAGATGCTTTGTTCACTGTACGTAGAAGTTTTTGCAACTGAAGACACTACATCCTGAACACTTCTTTTCACATCTTCTTCAGTTTGAAGACTATTACTGTGCAATTTGTCGTTTAACGCGCTCGGCAAATCACAATCACAAAGGTTCAGATTTGTCGAACGTGGAGGCCACAATCCTCTGCTTATTATTTTGTCATCAAAAATTCTCGAAACAACACACAGAACTGTATGCTGTATGAGCTCGTATAGTGTCTTGCTGAAAAGAAAAAAACATATGGTTTGTCGTAATCCGACAGGTACCTAAAAACATGGTGTCAATGTTTGTGTAACATATTAATGATCTCATGAAAGAAGGCCACATAATCCTATTGCACGCTCCTAGAACATCGTACACTGAACATTGTCATATAATGGCAATTCGTGGATCACGATTGGATTTTCTATAAAAATACCTTTTATTCTGAGAGTCTGCGAAACGGGACGAGTGTGTGTACTGTTCTTCCATCACGCACGACACGAAGGTAACAGTTTCTAAAATCCACACTTACTTCACAAACTATGCTGCACGTTTCATGAATCACAGTTATATGAAATGAATGTAAAGGCAACGTCCCCAGTCCAGCACCAATTTCGTCCTGTTTTTCATCGGCGCGTCTTCTATAGTTCTTTTCCTATCTGTAATTCAACCTGTCACTCGAAACCTTTTCACGCATTTTAAATTATTTTTGTGTTGGGAACATGCGTATCAGTAACTTTTCGCTTTTATTTACGATGGCACTTCTCGATGGATCGGTAGTGAGCACGCAAACGAGTTGTTGCAATGGTACTGTATTCTCGTGGCCACTACAGACTGGCTTCACGACTAGAGACGTCACATCTGCGAGAGATTTCGTGCTATGGCAAGGGATTTCTGTTTTCTAAACTGTCCACACTGGCTCTTGAGCCCTCCCTGCTTCCTATTCAATGGGCATTGGGTTGTTTTTCCTGGGGTTAAAGTGGTTGAAGCGTGAAGTTGACCACTCATCTCCTTCTAGTGTCAAGGTTAAGAATGGAGTTATACGTTTACTACCCTATATGCTGTCATGGCGTGGACAGGGAGCACTTAATTTACCATGCGGGTGTGTAAGTACCGATTCTATGCGTCATTATTCGCATGTAACTTAGACATTTCTTATCGTCTTCATGTTTGAGAATGCTGACACAGTATTTCACACAGCCTTTCGAATGACTGGGAACACAGCTTTGCTGTAAAAGTAGAGTTGCTAAGATACTTCTGCTGCAAATATCCAAGCACAGACCTAAAACAGAAAGCCTAAGTGGATTAATCTACTCCGTTCTCTTGCCATTATGTATGGTAGCCACAGCTGTTGGGGTGGTGAGATACGTGTTTTGGATTCGATTCGAAATATTCTTTAAAGTTTGAGCTACCTACGATACATTTTGATAATGACAACAAATAAAGCAAAAACATCCCAAGCGAAGAACGGTCAATAAATGAAAATTAATTCACGTGCCTGGTGGACACATTTTAAATATCTTTGTAAATATTTCACTTTTATTCGCTTCGAAACATGTAGGCACAAAATTCAGACGATTCTTATTTAAAGACACATGTCTTTAGTGATTAGGCTCACAGTCAAAGCGGAAGTCTATATATGAAGTGGACGGATTGTAGCGAGCGCGAAATCATATGTATGATGGAGTTACTGAAATCAGAATTCATTCGTGTTTGACGTTTAACTGTACCTGATACGTTTTTGAACAACAACTTAAGAGACTGGCGCAAACAGCTGTAATTCTGGTGCTTACCGTTTATCTACTAAGCTTATTTAATTCAAAAACGTAAGTCTGGTAAGAACAAAGTCGAAACCCGTATTTTATAGTTGGTATCTACGAGGAATTCCAACATAAAGTTGCCTAAAGCTTTCCAATGTGTCTTGTCTACCGATGTTTATGAAATGGATTTACATCCGTTTAGTACTAAATCCTTCATAGCGACCCTTGACCTCCTGATATGAAACATAGACTGTCCCAGAACTTCTGCCTTCACCCATCGCAATTTTGATATGTCTCTGCGGATT
>Ga0123353_10011569_pt1 | contig 12451 bp, 3 predicted proteins | sample TergutLab28metaG_3_FD_92763 | JGI IMG/M metagenome (GOLD analysis project Ga0123353, IMG submission 92763) | Labiotermes labralis P3 segment gut microbial communities from Petit-Saut dam, French Guiana - Lab288 P3 | ecosystem: Host-associated > Arthropoda: Insects > Digestive system > Gut ... | reverse complement strand
GTTCTAATTGTTTACTCACTGCCACAATTGCAACCTAGTGCACTTAAAATGCTCAACTACATGTCCACTGCTCTACTATTCTGTACTTGTTACTGAGAAGCTTGTCTAGTGGATATATATAGATGACAGTTTTCTTCCACAGTATGTATTTGTGCTGCAGTATTAATCTTCTCTTCGTTGTGTGTATAGTTTCAATTATGGCATATTTCAGTGACAGAAGCTGGGTAAGGGGTGAAGTAATCCAGTTGCTAGTTTGTACAGTATTGCACACTACTTTTCTGATTTTTTAACTACCTTACCACACTCTGGATTCAGTCATAATTGGAAATAACCAGACTTGTATATATATTGGAGTCTGTCGGCTTAGCACACAGTCTTAGCGTTTTATATTTTACGTAATTTTTATTGTATTGTCATTTTCTTTTTGCAACTATAAGCCATAATTCTCATGCATATACTTTCCAAAATGGCAGATCAAATCAACATTACAACACACTCGGTTCAACAATTTATTTTTCTGTCCTTATAAATGAATCCTACTCTGACAACATTCTCGGCTTGTGACCCTACACACTAGTGAACAGCTGTCAACCCAAGTATATTTAATTTTCATGGTTATTGTACAAAGCCACACATTGGAGAGAGAAAAAATACAGACACAATCAAGCATTTGGGACTGTTATAACACTGTCAGACCATAATTCTCAATTTGTTTGTGCTTTTTAAAGTATATGATACATTAAATGCTTATATGATACACTCTTCTATATTTACAACTTACTGAAAGCCATTATCAGCAGCTAGATCACATATTGTTGAATAACAGAATGATCAGTGAATAATAAAAAACAAAGGATGTGAAGCACAAGTGGCTTGATTTGAGGCAATACCCTGGCATTATCTTGGAATGACTGACAAAAATCATAAAAATCCTTATTAATGATAGCCAGTTTTTGGGATGAGATTTGAACCCTGGACCTCACAAATATGAAGCAGAAGTGCTAACCTGATAATGACAATCAGTAAAATATATAACTTAACCAAAAGCTATGATATGCTGTTTGTTTACATGTATCCTTTATCACATCTATAAAACTGGCATGTTATGATAATTCCCAACTGAAAAAAACTGCCCTTCACATACAACATACTAATGAGTTGATCTATAAATACTACCAACCAACATCAAAGGTTTGCCACACAAGGGCAGAAATAACAAACTGTGCTTGAATGTGTTATTGCAAAGTCCGATAAGAAACCCTGACTAGATCAACCATGTAAGAAAAGCCACTGGCTTTGAGAAGCCTTTTCGGTTAAAAGCCCTAGTAACAAAAAACTGTATACCTGACTTGATACTTGAAAGCCATCACTTCAATTACACTATTTTTTGTTTGACATACTACAGACATTTTCCACTACCAGGTACGATAACAAATGCTCTGATAGCCAGAAACCTGTTTTAAATTTGCAGGAACAAAATACTGTGGAAATACGCAGAGGAAATTGGATACTAGCACTAATGGTTTTCCCTTTTCAGTGCAATACTGAGGATAGCTAATCAAGTAATCAGTGGCATACACAAGCATACTAATACAAATAAATATCTACAGGACCTGACAAATGACAGTACCTTGTAAGTAACTGGAATATTACAAAAAAATCTATATGAATAATCAACATTCATTTTTTCACAGTCATGAATTTTGTGTTTGTATGGAGTTATCCTTTGCAAAAGAATCTTGGTTACAACTGGATAACAAACTGATACACGCGACACAGACTTTCCTTCAAAATTACATACTATAGTAGCATCAACCATTCAAGTCTTCAAACTAAAATTTATCATACCCCCACCCATCTCATCCATCTTTACCTAATCACTCTCATATTTGGTCATGTGCACAGGTTATGTAGTTCCTCAATACGAACTTTTCTCCAACCACGTATATATTCTGTTTAGGTCCAAATATTATCTGCAGCACCAGGTCCTCAAACACCTTCACTTTATTTTAAACTTTGTGTTAAAAAGGTGTTTAAAGACCTTCGATTTATGTTCTTCACTTGGGATACAAAATCAAGCTTCATGCCCACACATAGAAGGTATAATTACAGCTTTGTATACTTTAATATTTAACATATTGGCATAACGAAAAAAAATTTATGAACTCAGTTATTTGTTTGAAATCCTCAAACTGTGTGATCTAATAATTTTCGTTTGGGATAGACTACTATGATTTTTACTGGGCATGTAGCTTGGCTGAAAACTCGTTTCGTTACGCCCACATGCAAATTTGACTTGATTTTCCAAAATGTCAGTTTCCTATTACTGAAAGACATTGAAGAGTATTCAGACATTTAGTTATTTATACTCTATTGCATTATTGAACAGAAACATATAAATATTAACAAACGATTAACACCTGCAACGCTCAAACTTTAATCTGACAGGACAGCTGGTAACCACTCCGAACGTGACCACCACGTACTGCAACCATACCACGACATATACAACAACAATAATGTAGTTCCGCCACCGACAGCTGCTATGGAAATAACCTTTATATTGATAAAATACTAGCAAAGTCAGCAACTTACATGTGTCTTAGTTGTAAGTTGAACTACTGCTTTCCTAAAATTTAGTTTCGTGTCTGCATTCCCCATTTCTACTCACGCCTTGCCAAACACCAAACCTGCTATCAACAGCACACGAAGTCAATATTCGCCATGGGTATTCACATCGTACTGCAAAGTACACAAAATTCGAGGCAACACTTTATGTACTGCTTCCCGTTGGTTCGATTACGTTTGCCTGGAATCGTGGCGGCAATGGAAAAGTGATTTGAATTTGTGCCGTTTAACAACACTGCATCACTTGTAGGAGTTAACGCACCGTCGAATGAGGAGTGCTGAAGGTACGGTTTTATTTCCATTTTATCTATGAGGTTGTCCTTATGCTTAATCAATCGTCACGCCGTGAAGGCATATGGGCACAGAGCGCGTGTGACCATGTGGAGAAGTGGAGGTATGGTTCATATCAGCAGCGCAGCTAGGTTTTTTTGGCTCCCGTGGCGAAGCGGCCTACCCTAACAGATATGACTTTGGACAAACAAAGTCACTGTTGAATTTTCTTTTCTGTGACTGAGTGGTTTAAAATACATTTTGTTTAAAATAGTAATTCTTTCCATTCATTTTGCCTCCCCTTGCCCTGTGCTGTCCCAGTGGCTGCTACCACCCTCCCCCCAGTTATGCGAATGCCAGCATGCGCGTCCATCAGTCTCACGGAATTCAAAATTCACTTTCCCATTGCAGACTCCAAGAAAAATAGACGATGCATGCATAATGCAATGAATCCTATCATCTGCAGTGTTTCCAACTCAACCACAATTCACAAGGCAACTGGTGAAAGGTCTCACTCCATTCTCAGGTTTTATCTAAATTAAGTTGGGTTATTTTTCGTAAATTATGTAACTGTAACACTCTCTCTCAATTTAAGTTAGGTTAGGTTTGGTTATACTAATATAGTTCAGTAAAACAAAGAAATTCATGCATACAATGCCATGTCAATGGCTGACTTGGAGTCCTACACTTTTATTTTACCTTCATGTCATGTCATTCATAGTGATTTATAAGCATGACAGAAACTATCACACTTATGATCACAGGTTGGAGTACATGTATCAGCATTTTCAGCATCCGTTTCTTCAGCTTTTTTGTAATCACTAAGTTCTAAGGTACTGTAGTAATTTTGCCACACATTCCTTACTTCTGTCTGGCAGTTGTCATCCTCAAGTTGAACAGAAGTATGTGACAAATAACAAAAGTACTACATGGCTAAACCTTAAAAACCAGAGTCTTAGAATTCCCTTTGAGGTTGAGAAGTCTGGTACATGTAGCTTAAGTTGTTGGTCAAAGATGCTGTGCTACAACCAGAAAGAAAGGAAATGCCTTAAACAGTGTGGATAGTGGCAACCTCTGTCACAGAATAGTAAATGGTACCTGGGTGTGTAAAATGTTCTGGGCTTGTTCAACACCAGTAGGTTAACTAGGCTAGTGACTAGGGTGGCAGAATTTGAGGGAAAAAGTAAATTACTTCCTTTATAAACATAAGGAAATGAGACTGTTTGTGTGTGTGTGTGTGTAGGATGAGAGCATGAAACCTAATCTTTGTGTATTATAGAGACTTATTTATATATGTAAAGCCATGAATTAATATTTCAGTCACAAATTTTCATTTTGAAACCTGCTGGGAATTCCCATCCTCTGGGATGTAACCACATGTAGCTGGTAGAAATTTAGTGGCATCTTAAGAGGTACATGTTGCCTCCATCTTTGGCACTCAAGATGAGGCAGAGGTTTCTACAGAACATTGGTAAATGCCTAACAATTACATAGCATCACATCCTAGAAGACCACAATCTTCAGATAATTTCTTATGTAATTTCTTCTGTGGGCCACTTTACATGAAAAAAATAATATCAGGATCCTTTAAATTATTTCCATTCTGTATGACTATGTTACATTGCATTTTATCATTGGTAAATTATTTGGACTTTGCTCCATGTCAGAACAAAACTAAAATGACTATTTTCCTCTTAAACACTAGAAAAGGCTCCTTATAACTTCATATCCTTAATAAACTGCCAGATCCTGAACCACAGCACCACAGTTTTGTAGTTGATTTAGCCGTTCTTGAGGAAGTAACGTGACACTGGAGAAAAATGTGCAAGTGACAGCTTCATGATTTGTATTCCTGATCAAGTATTATTACAATCATTAAGATGAGAATGGTGGGGCATGTAACATGCATGGGTGAGAAGATAAATGAAGAGAAATACATACAGGGTTCTGGTGGGAAACCCTGAATGAAAGAGAACACTTGGAAGACCTAGGTTTAGGTAGGAAATTACAATGGGTCTTCAAATAATAGGATGGAGTTCCATTGAATTGTCTGCCTCAGGCAGAAGCCAGTAGTCAGCTGCTGTGAACAAGCTGTTGTGAACACAACAATGTATTGTATTGTATTTATTGTGCATTCGTCAGATCCATACAAGGCTGGATATTGAACCTTCAGGTTCCATAAAATGGGTGAATTTTTGCCTAGCTGAGGAACTATCAGTTTCGTAAGAAGGACACTACTTAACGAAGTTCGTTAACATCAGCACGATCTTGTGTGGCCAGTGTGGTCTAATAGGTTAATGAAGAGCACCACCCTTTGGCATGTCAAAATAAAAAGGATGACAGTCAAGGATGATAAACTGAAAATAAATGTGAAAAACCAATCAATATTTTGAAACTCACTTTTATGATTTCAACATACAAAGCAGTCAAAGGAAGAGATGAAGAAAAACAGAGGCACAAAGAGACAGAAACCATTGTTATACTCTATTTCATAGCCCTGCATGAGTGGATCAATGAGGAAATGTATATACAGGTACAATAACAACATATTATGTGATTGCTAACAATGGAAGTTGTTGGTTTGTTTACCTGAACAAAATCTATTATATCTTTCCTTTCCTCACGACATGTGTTTACATGTCCTGAGGAAAGAAAATAACCCTCAAATACATGGGATACAAAAAAGTGAAGCAAGGAAGATATCTGTGAATGGATGCCAGGTTTATGATGTAAGAATGTAGATGGTAATGTCACAATAAATTATGTGAAGTAAAGGTAAAAATGTTAAAGTTGTCTGTCTCTATGTGTAACTAATAACAACACCCTGAACTTGTGTGGGGTCATGGTGGTAAAGATCTGCATTTTCATAATGCTTTGCTTAGTGTGACCAGCTTAATGCACTGACTGCTTAACCACCAGGGAAAGTGCCCCCCCCCCCCCAATAGCCACTGGTTAGGGGCCTATGTGGGCCCCAGAATTCACCTGAACACTGGAAGAAAGAAAATCTCTTGCACTTGCTACCTGTTTACATGTGAAGTGAATTCAGAAAATAATTTGAATTAAAAGAAATATTTATATGTCATTGATGGAAGTACCGCAATGTTTGCTTTCAAACATCTTCTGTCACTTGCACATTTATTTCAAATATTATCTATTGTCAAAGGGTGAAGTACAAGCTTTCTCAAATTCTAGCAATTTTTATTTTTATTTCTGACCCTTGACCTCTCTTCCTTCCCAACCCTCCCACCTACACAAAGAAATACTCCAATATTAAAACAGGCACAACTATGATTTTGTTCCTTTCTACATGTTTATGTTCATATTTTGTGCTACTTGAGGTTTTCACAGCATTGTTCTTGAATATCCAAGGGATTGTGGGCTATTACATGGTGCCAATTTGTACTGGTACTGAACAAGAGATTCCTTCTACAGGAACACAGCCCACAATGGTATCCATTTTTATTTATTCGTGATAGGAAGATAGACTTTTCTTTGTTAAAGGTGTCACTCAAATGTGATCTGCTACCCAGCTACAAACATACACTATCGTTTTGGTCAATTTAAAATAATGAAAGGAAGAACAAATGATAGTCAGCAACACAGATCCTTCATGGTAAGCAATATACACTGGGCATGATTACTATCTGCACTGCTCCGTGAGATGTCCATGTGCTCATACAGGACTCCAAGTTGTGAGGACATTCATATACAGAGTATATCAGGGGAATCTGCTATACTTTCAGGAGAATGTTCCTTTGATTAAATTACACGCATATAGCCAAATGCACCTGCATCAAAAGTTGAAGAGTTACATAAATAATGATGGGATACATTGTAAACAGTGAGAGATATCATACCTTTACAGATTACCGAATCCTTATTAAAATGAGGAGAAATTTGTAGTTTCTATAATATTAAATCTTGTACTTAAACTCCTATTTAACATGTGAATGATATAAAACATTAATTAAACTATAAAGACTTGTACTAGTGTCATAAAATTATCATTAGTGTTCCAAGACTTTACATGGCATAAACTGGCTTGCATTTTTTTGGCTTGGCTTGACTATTGCCTTTAGGACAGACCTGAACAGTGTGTGGGTAACACAGCATATAGAAGAGGTACAGTCCGTGGAACCACAAGAAAATCACATTTTTCTCATACCATTATCTTCATGCTTGTTCAACTCTGGATGTAGGTATGTTTGATTATATCGACATAAATTACCATAAGTAACGTACTCCTGAAGTATAGCATATTCCTCCTGGTGCAGTCTGTATAGAAATACAGTACAGAGGAGTGTTAATCATGACATGACACCATTCACTGACAGCAGAAACACAGTCTCTAAATATTGGATCCCCAACTCAGTTTTCACATGTGAGATCACATATAGTCTGTGGAAAGCTTAAAATCATGGATAACGGAATTGTTACATGTGTATAAACCTGAACAACAAAACTGAGGATGGTTCAAAGCAGACTGGGGATACATGCCTATGACAGTTGCTTGCTGAAGCTGTTTTCTGCTCAATTATAGTAGAAAGGCAATAAAATAAATACATATTATGTTTTACTCTATAAAATTTTATTTGTAAAAAAGGGGGAAGGGACTTCATCTCTTGCGTGCACTTCCTCAGCCAACAACCAGTAGCTGAATATATGATTTTGAACACAAAACTGAAGGTAATTTATTAGTCCTAATTAAGATAAAAGCAGTTCAACTTTGTGCAAAATCATTGGCTAAGGGTCACATAATTACATATGTATATAATTATATTTATATATAAATACTATAATTAATAGTACTTAAAATTGACAAACTTGGACATTATGCAAAATGTACATATGTTCCAAGCCTGAATGTTCAAGAGGTAGAAATGTAGTTTACAAGAAAATAATGAAGTACATATATAAAATGAAGCAGAATCCAATACTGCATATTTCTATCTGTCAAACAACTCAGGCAATTACTAGTCACGAAGCTGAAATAAGAACACAAGTGTGTTGGCTTACAAACCAACATTGCTCACATCCAAAGTATAAATTAAAATATTTGGGTGACTGAAGCACATGAAAGCATATAAATATATAAATTTGTTATTTTCTGTTCTGTGTGATTTAATTCAGCATTCGTGACATAAGGATACAAAATTCTTCCTTCAACCCATGACCATCAATATACAATTAGCAATGTGTAACATCATGTGTTACAGGACTGTTAACAATCTACAGTCTTCTCTTAAGAAAACAAATATTCAGGGCAAAATAAAACATCAGACATGTATAACTCTGTCGTGAATGTAAAGTTGTTCCTGTCTATGCCATGAAGGCATACAGGAGGAGCAGAGGTGTAGCTGCACTCATTCTTAACCTTGAGGTGAGTGGTCAACTTCGCACCCCGTATGCTTTACCCCCAAGGAAATAAACCCTGGTACCAATTGTATAGGAGGCTGGGTGGGCCCCAGAGCTAGTCTGGATGTTTCAGAGAAAAGACAGGTGTTCTTGCCCTTGGCAGGAATTAAACCCTGGATTATCCAGTCTGTAGCCTAGTCACTACACTGACTATGCTTAAGTTTATGACACATATCAAATTTAGCTTGTAGAAAATCAGTCTACGGATCACATGGTTTGTTACACACAGCACAGTTAGTCAAATTGTGCAGTGGAGTATTTCTAGATTGAACAAAATTACCCAGATTAAGTCAACAGTCAGTCATCTTCTTGCATCTAATGCAAATGCTGTCTGCAAATGATAGACTGGAAGACAAAAGGATTGAGAAAGTCAAGAAAAGGCACGGTCAGTGCAGTTAACTTTGCACATTCTCTCTTCCTCTTTTTGTCCTGTCATTTTGGCACCCATTGTAATTATTTGAAAATGTCTATTGGCATGCTGCATGGCCATTCACACTGCACTTTGCAAACTGTTCATACACTGCCCACGACAAGCCATGCAATGCTGGAGATGGGTTCATCGCCTTCCTCACTACAACATGTGATATGCAATGTTTGTAGTCGCTGAAGAAACAAATGTTCTCTCCAGTGGGGAGAGGATTGAGCACACAAACTGAGTTCACAACAGCTCAACTTCATCTCCGTCGTGTAGCTGTTGCCATTATCATTTTTCTCAACATAGGTTCTGGACTACATACTTTAGGATCACATTTCATTTGACCATCGCCTCCACATCTGCAAAAAAAAGAAATTCACAAATAAGGTATAATGCCCTTAAATAAATTATTATGCTATAGAGGCAAGGGCTCTGTACCCTAATTTATAACATTTCATCTCACACAACTTTTGTATTAAGATTTCATACTGTGAAAAATGAAAGACACATTAGTTGCCCAGAACATAAAAAGTAGGATCTGTAAACAGTTAAAAGAATCGTAGGAAGCTGAATCACATTGTTTTCAAGAAAAATAAAAGGCTTTGAAACCAAATGAATAACAAAACTGTGAAGTTTCATGATGTCAAGTTACGTAACTACCTTCAAAAATGCAGCTTTCATGTGAGGCAGAGGATGACTGTAATTTTCATATTTAACTTTCAGAAGTTCCCCAAATTTAACCTCAGACCTCCAGACTCTTTTCAGCATTACATCTTCCAGTAAACAAGTATAACATTAATTCTTGCACTACTTTGGTGCAAGAAATATTCCATGGTAAGTGACAAGTGGCATGCAACCATTCTTGTTATAGTTTGTTTCTTTATTCACCTTGTTTTATTTCATTTCATTTATTTAATATTCCAGAGATCCACCAAAGTGGATATAGAACTTGTCAATAGATAACAACAGACACAGTACAGAATGAGTCGCTACAATTAAATACTACTACTACTACTAATTATTATTATTATTATTATTATTATTATTATTATTATTATTATTATGGTACTGTGTGGCTTCTTGCGCATATAATAAACAAAACACGCCCATCAACAGATTGAAATGGTTTCATAACATGAGTTGATTTAATCAAAACAAGGCTATTTGTGGAATGTCAACTAATGCAAGAGATCAGCTTTATAATAAAAGTAATTGATAGAACATATTTGCTTTGCTTATACCTACTATTTGACAATTTGTATTGCCTGAAGAGTGAGTACAGGCACCATAAAATGGTTTTCATTTATTAAACATGCTCTTGGATCACTATACTAGTGCATAAAGCAAGAAGGGTTAAAAGAATTACTTCAAATTTTGCTTTTTGTATATCAGAAGATTTATGTGGTAAATTTTTGGAAAACTTATCAGGGAAACATTGTAATTCCTCTTTGTCCATCTAATGAATTGTGCTATATTTTTTTGGTCCTCATTAGAATTCAGACAGAACTTTGTTGTGAATTCACACAAAGGATGTGTAAACTTATAGAATCTAAAATATGAATAAAATACACTCTGTGTTAAAACTACAGTATCAGTGTTTCTTCCTTCATCTTACCTGCAGCTTAAACAAGGCCCTGATGCTGAGCGAACTATTTCACCCACTCTGTATGCTTGTCCTTGTACTTGACATCCTGTCCTTGATGCTGCCCCCTTGTATGCATGTGAAAAAAAGTGTGGAGGCAGAGTTGTTGTGGTAGTAGTGGTAGTTGTTGTCACATTTACGGAGGTTGCCATCGATACTGGACATTCATAGCGGGGACAACAGAAACCTTGAATTGGCTCTTCATGACATCCTGGAATTGGTGGTGGGCAGCTTTGTTGTAGGCAAATAATATCACTACGGAAGCAGAAACAGAAATCACATGGATCATCCCTGGGAATCTGCTGGGCTGATACGTAAACTTTTCCACCATATCGGCAGGTACCAGGTCCAAAAGCAGCTTGCTCATCATCCTCATCATAATCTGAACCACCAGATGATGGTGGGAGATAAGTGCCACCTGAAGGAGGAATATTTGCTTCTCCACTGGGGATGTGTTCGTACGGTTCTTCGGTTGAAGAGTGATGACCCTCTGTTGTTGGCTTTTCTGAAGGAATTATCTGTGCCGTTGTAAAGTGAAATCCTCCAGTCCCCTCATGTGCATACATTCCAGTTGTAACAGATGCTCCAATTATATTTGTAGTTATGTGATCAGTTACAACTGCCAGTGGTGATTTTGTGGTTTGTACAGTGCTATGATTTCCTTCACCAGGAATAGCACTATGTTCTACAGAGAAAACTGTATGATCTTCAAATGTTACAGATCCATGTATGGGTTTCACTGTTGGGACTTCATGCTCTGTGCCAGTTGGTATTTTTGTAGGTGTCAATGATATATCAGTTTCAGGTTTCATAGGGATTTGTTCAGGTTTCTGGATGGGTGAATCAGTGTGATCAGTATGAGACTCTATGGAAGGAATATGTTCAGGCTTCTGTTCAGTATCTTTTGTTTCATCAACATCAGAATGTACAGGAATGTCATCTGGCTTCTGTTCAGGTATTTCTGTCTGACCTGTTTCTGGAAGAACATGCTGTGGCACTTGTTCAGGTACTTCAGAGTGGCCAGCCTGAGGGATATATTCAGGTGCTTCAGTAATGCCAGCTTCCAATTCTGTAGGTACATATTCAGGTACATGATCAGGTGCTATTGTAAGTTCAGTTTCAGATTCTGTAGGAACATGCTCTGGTTTATGATCAGGTGTTTCAGAATGACCTACCTCATGGACATACTCAGGCACTCGTGTATACCCAATGTCATAATCAGGAGCTTTTGTCTGTTCAATTTCAGACTCTGTAGTAACAAACTCCGGTTTATGTATAGGTGTTACTGAAGAGTCTGCATCAGGGACATGTACTGGCACATCTGTATGTCCAATTGCAGACTCTGTAGAAGTATGTTCTGGTCTATGTTCAGGTATGTGAGAATGAATAAGTTCAGGCACTTCTGTAGGTACAGTTTCCGATTCAGTAAGGACATGTTCTGGAACTTCTGTATGTGCAATTTCATGCTCTGTGAGAAGATCTTCAGGTGATTCAGAATGGCCTGTCCCTGAGACATGTTCGGGAATTTCTGTGTGTTCAGACTCAGACTCTGTAGGAACATGTCCTGATTCATGTTCAACTGCTTCAGAATAGCCTGCCTCAGTTACAAGACCAGTTACTTTTGTATAGCCAGTTTCAGATTCTCCTGTACCATGTTCTGGTACATATTCAGGCATGTCTGTGTGATCAGTTTCAGATTCTGTGGGAATATTTCCTGGTTCATGTTCTGGTGCTTCAGAGTTGCCTCTCTCAGGAATGTGTGCAGGTGCCTCTGTGTATCCAATTTCAGCCTCTGTGGGGCCATATTGTGGTATGTATTCAGGTTTTCCTGTATGGCTCATTTCAGGTTCTGTAGGAATATGTCCTGGTTCATGTTCAGGTGATTCAGAATGTCCCATCTCAGGTACATGTTCAGGAATATGTGCAGGTGCCTCTGTGTATCCAATTTCAGCCTCTGTGAGGCCATGTTGTGGTATGTATTCAGGTTTTCCTGTATGGCTCATTTCAGGTTCTGTAGGAATATGTCCTGGTTCATGTTCAGGTGATTCAGAATGTCCCATCTCAGGTACATGTTCAGGAAT
>Ga0123353_10011566_pt1 | contig 12452 bp, 4 predicted proteins | sample TergutLab28metaG_3_FD_92763 | JGI IMG/M metagenome (GOLD analysis project Ga0123353, IMG submission 92763) | Labiotermes labralis P3 segment gut microbial communities from Petit-Saut dam, French Guiana - Lab288 P3 | ecosystem: Host-associated > Arthropoda: Insects > Digestive system > Gut ... | reverse complement strand
TCTGTTGGAGGGGGCGTTTTTAAAAAAGAAAGAGGGGCTGTTTGTTTTGAAAAATGGGGGGGGGGGGGGGGTGGAGAGGAAGAGACACCCGGGGGGGGGGGGGGGGGGGGGGGGAAATTAGGTAAGTTTTTAATGAAATTAAATTTACAAATCACAACACAGTGCTCAATTAGCACAATATTTTGATAATTTAAATCTTGTCAATATTTTACACAAAGATATTCACTAATAAGTACAAATAGTGTAATGTATCTAACACCCCAAACTTAAATGCATTTGGTCCTGAGGAAAATTGTAAAATTACGTTGTGACGTGCACCTTTGATGAGGATTTCTTATTTGGAATTGAAACACGTGGAATTTTTGCTGTAATCTTGGAGTCGAAGTAACCTATTATTTGCCTTTGATTGTGTTTAAAAAATGGCAACCTTTTGCAGTATTGTGTTTCGAAATCCCATCAACGTGAGTACTGCGCTCTTCTGGGTCATTACGCAGCGAGTAGTTGTAATTTCTTATAGACGTTTCGGGAAAACCTATCGGTCCCATCTTCAGGCGTCAAATTTTTATTCTTAACTCCTGAGGATGGGACCGATAGACTGTCCCGAAACGTCTGTAAGAAATTACCACTACTCGCTGCGTCATATCCCAGAAGAGCACAGTGATCATCTACTTCACAACGGAAGCCTGAAATCACTTGAGAGCGTTTATTAATTTCCCCCTATGTCATTAAGAACAGAATACACCAGTAATGACACATAGCGAAGTGGAATTACAGCTCCTGTCTATCACACATTCGGCACAACATGCAGGTGATTTGTAAGCAGGTGAAAGCAACGTATTTGTCTTCAGAACAAGAGAGCCTCTGCGCACTGAATAACAAGTACGCTGTTCGCCAGAGCCGCTCTGCACACTGCATAACAAGCACGCTGTTCGCCAGAGCCCCTCTCCACACTGCATAACAAGCACCGTCTTCGCCCAATCCCCATTGGACACAGCGGTGAGAAAAAAATCCAACCCGCTCCCGGCCTTGGGAAGAATTCCCAATTCTGCGATTATTCAGGTTGTGACCTAGTAACAACAGTCACTGATTTGTCTGCCTCATTACTTCAAATGGACCGGCCACCGGTGAGACACAAATAGAGTAAAGAAGAAAGGCCTTCATTCTCATCCTTTCTTCTTTCTCTCTCTCGCTACACACACACACACACACACACACACACACATATATATATATATATATTTGTTACATATTGAAGCGAAGGATACGTAAATCAGTCACACTGTGTATTAATTTTATATTAAGCAATTAAAATAATAATATTTGATGTTCAGTGACTGTACTTGTCAACGAAAGTTATTCGGGAGATCAAATGAAGAAGGAGATCGGCGGGCCATGTGGCACGTATGGGAGAGAGGAGGGTTGCATACAGGGCTTTGATAGGGAGAGCTGAGGAAAGATGCCACTTGGAAGACTTGGGCATAGAAGGGATAATACTAATAAAATGGACTTTCGAGAAATTTAATGTGGCACCATGGACTGGATTGATGTGGATCACGATAGGTACGAGGTGGCGGGCTGTTGTGAATGAGGTGATGAACTGTCAGCTTCCATAAATTGAGGGGAGTTTCATGATTAGCTGAAGATATGTTAGTTTCTCAGAAGGACACTGATTCATGGATTAATTCGTTATTTAGTTAATACGAAGTTTGTATCGGTGTGGGCTAAAATTCAGCTTTTTCCGCTACCAATTCCACATTGACCTGAACTGGAATGAAACACAGGACGCCCGCAGTTCACCTGATCTTGGTGGATGTCCTGTCACAATAAGAAAACAGATTATTACAGAGACCTTTATTTAAAGTGGGATTCAAACCAACGACCCCTTTGTACGAGATGTTGACTGATTACTCTTCGCATCCTGATGGAGCCTTAAACATGCAGTGTTTAGCTCTCAGACCAAATTATCAGCGGTTGTTCACTCTACTAACAAAATTATCTCTCTCAGAAAGATAAGCATACATAATTAATCGGAATTCTGGGCGGTTTGTATTACTTTTTCGTTAGTCTCCTTGTTCCATGTCGCTGACCCTTGAGTCGGCCAGTCAGTTAATGTTTTTCCGCTTTGGAACGCAGCGCCTCTACGAAGCAACGCCACCGGACTACGTTTCCGTCTTTCGCCTCGACGTCTTCTAAGATTGTCACACTGTTCCAGCTCTTTCTCCTTCTATGCCCTTGAAGGTTACAGGTCAAAACTTGCTTTACTATGGCAGACGAATCCTTCCACAGTGTTTGCCCAACAGACATCAATTCCGCACAGAATCTCATAGTGCCACTAGTTCGGTTTGTGCACGCCTCTACAGTTCTTCCTTTAAGATAGCACTGACTCTGTAACAGTCTGCTTCACAACTAACTAACTAACTAACTAAATAACTAACCTACTAACCCGGTGGCAGTGGTTATTTTACATGTATACAAAATATGAAATCGGTTACTACTGAATTTAATTCGGGAGGGCTACATGAGAAGCATGTAGTGGCAACTTGGAATGTTGGGAACCATATCAGCATTTGCTTATAGACACAGGGAAACCAAGAGAAACCTGTGTCGAGGTGGCCGGTCGCAGGATCTTCCGAATACTGACTTCTAGCCGGCAGTCCGGCATCTAAAGTAAAAACAGCAAAACACAAACACAGACACACATTACAACGAATACACACAAGAAGACGACAATACACACAAGACAACTACAACAATACACACAAGACAACTAAGAAAAATGCACACAAGGCATCTTAAAAGACAACATGTGCAAAAGGTAAACAACGCCGAGGTAAGAAAGTACTGTATATAGTTTCTAGTATTTTTTCCCTCATATATTGTTCAGACGAAACGAAATATGTTAGGCCTCGGACGAAGTGAAGTTTTCGGCCATGTTAATTGGTACCATCCAAAATGCAACCTCTGAAAGATCACTACTCTTCCGCCACCATCGTGACGTCAGTAACTTTAAATGGAGCAGGGTCGTAGATGAGAAACTGACATTTTTTCAGCTTGACACAACATTCCCGCATATTAGGCTATTGGATATCACATTCATAATATTGAATTACTTTTCCATATCCTGAATCTCATCGATGCATTTCACGTCATTTCATATCATTTCTTTAAGATACATTTAATATTATTCTCCCATCTATTCCTAGATCTTTCAATTTACCACTTTCGAATGAAATTCTTGAATAAAATCATGTCTGAATTTCTCTTTTCCTCATAACATGCCCTAAGGATTCATATTCCTTGTTCCCTTTCCTATAACGATTCGTGACTAGGGTAACCTATCATGAATTACCACATTATGCCAATATATTTCAGCCCGCTGTTACTTCGCTGTTATTTCGTCCTGACAGCCTTGTCCTCTAACACGGGACATGTATCCTGGTCGAACCAACTGACGTGTGAATGACACACCATCAGTTTAACGTCTGAAGTTCAATATTTTCTTAAACTCAACAAAGTACCATCGCGTTCATTGGCTTTTCATGCTACTCTTTGCCCTTTGTAATGTAATTCTGTTGGCACATTTCATAGAGTGTTGAGGTTTATTACATTAAAAAATATCATGAACTTTGGTTTGATAAGAGGCCATTCCAGTTTTAACTTGATATCTAAATTTAGTACCAAAACAATGTTACTTGACCATTTAAAAGTAACCCTTTCTATTTAGAGATCCATTTTGTACCGTGCAGTAAACACTTGCCTTCTCGATTATAAAAACCAATTACTGAAACCTGTATAGGGCAAAAGTCGCTGTTTTTTTTCTGAGATCCATACGAAACATAAATAGACTGCAAGGAAGAAAATAGAATTTTCGAAATTCGAAACTGGTGGTATATACACTAACCGCGAGGCTATAAAACGTTAATAGCAATATCGTATGATCTTCAACCGAAGAAATGGACCCTTTGTAAAAGTCATGTAAGAAGATGTAAACAAAATTTCTTTTAAGACTTCGTTATTAGAGTCTCTGAAAGGAGTTGGGATGATAGAATCTTTGAAGTAAATAATGAGAATAAAACAAAATACGGCTTTGTTAATGGAAAATGTGCACCGTGGGAAATGTAACGAGTGGGGAATTTCATGCGGTAAAAGAGGTAGCTTATAGTTGAAGCCGGTTCTAATGTCTTCCCTTGGAAACCAGTTTATTTAGGTTTATTTCTTACAAAAAAGACCTAATTAATCCTGAACTTCATCCTGTATTTATGTTGGCGAATTGATAAATGCAGATGAACAATAAATTAAGAATCTCAGTAATTAACCAACTTGATGCACAAAATGTTTGTTTTACAATAAGTTTATTTCATACCTCTACATGTTTCGAGCACATGTGCTTATTATCAGGAGGTCAAAATTGCATTACACAGCCTCTGGTATCATCACACCTATAGGTGGACGTCTCATGCACGAGACATTTTGACCTCCTGATGATGAGCACATGTGCTCGAAGCATGTAGAGGCATGAAATAAACTTATTGTAAAACAAAAATGTTGTGCATCAAGTTGGTTAATTACTGAGATAAATATACTGAGATGCACGGTCAGCAAAACGTCAAAAAAATGTATTAGGAAGTGCGAGTATACAGTTCCTCTTTACTTCCTAATATGTTTCAAATATCAGCCTGGAGATGACCCCTAGAAGGTCGAAATATGTCGCTGATTAATTGATTAATTTATGAAATTGTGTTGTTGACGGTGGTTCATCTGCCTTTACTTTATGACCCACTAAATCTTTATGTGCCTTGAATTCGTCGCACTATTTTGGTTAAGAATCAAATATTTTGCAATATTACGTCTTGTGACATGGTAAATAGTAACCGACGTTTCGGAAGAGATTTCTGGCATCACTTTCAGGGCCTGTGTACTCCAAAAGACGTTCTTGTTGGAATACTCAAACCCTAATGATAAAATCAGCAAACTCCTCCTGTAGGCCGGTGTGTATTTGCCAGTAGACATAACATCTTCTCGTATAGCACTTGAATCGGTTTGTGAGTTGTCTAAAAATATAAAAACATTGAATGCTTGATAAATGTTTTGAAGGAATATCTTTCGCATATGTGCCTATTCTAAAGAAACCAGGCAGCATATTACAGTAGGCTGCAACTAACTGTACCAAAGTTGGATATAAGTCAAAAAGAAGAATAACACTTTTTTTAGAACTATGTCATATAAAATAAAATATTTCCTTAAATTTTCAGAAATATTGAGTAATTTCTTAAAGTGTGTACATAAGGTACATAACAGCGAGAAAAGAAGAAATAAAACATAACATTTATGCAATATTATAATACGTAAAGGTAAAGGTAAAGTGATCCCGTTAGAGACCCGGTGTGGTCCAGAGGGTGGGTAGAGGTATAGCTGTACTCTTCCATGACCGCGGCACTAGAAAGGAGTGGTTGGTCAGCAGCACGCCCCGGCCTCACTTTACCCCCAGGAAAAAACCAGTACCCATTTTACAGGAGTCTGGGTGGGCCCTAGGGCCGATCTGGACGGGCGGAAAATCTCATCCCCAACGGGAATCGATCCCGGACCATTCAGCCCTTAATCAAATATCTTATCTACTAATAACCATCAATATAAATTTCTTTTCGACGATAAGGACTTACTAACATTCAAGATATGAGGACATGCGGTTACAGATTGCGTGTGATTGACAGAATTTTTAACATTTAATAGATTCTAAGGCTTGGACATAAGTCAAATTTTTGTGTAAATAATGTCCAACTCATTTATAAAAAAGGTGTCCTCATTCGAAATAATATCAAGTGCAAAATAACTCAATCGATGCAGGAAATAACTTTTTTCTCAAGTCTACTTTTAACGTGACTTTTTTCCTTGAGAAATATAGTTCAGGACATTTTTAGTGCAAAGATATAGGTCGAGTTGATAGACAGAACAGTGCAATAAATTAGAAACAAAATTTACTTGTGGAAGGAAACTGAGTTATGAAAGACGTAATTTTGACTAGCTTTATTATAAGTTCAAGCAGGAAGTTCACTTAATGATTGCCAAAAGGAACGAGCCTCACCTCTTACTCTGCCGACCCATCCCATGGCAAGCTGTTATTCCTCGAGGATGTCTGTTCTGTTGTCACGTCTTTATGCTGCAGAAACGCAGGCACTACTGACAATATCCACTCACTCGCTGTCTCGTGTTTCTCCAGACTTCATTCTGCAAGCAACAGTCGAAGCCTTCGAATCTACGTTGGCTCGTTGCCATGGCAACCTTTAAATAGAAGATATTTATGGAACAGTGTCACGACACTGTAAACGCTTACCAGAAAAGACCTATTTGTTCTTCCCAAATTAAACTCAAAATTCTGCAGACTTATCCCTTAAGCTGGCGTGGTTATTCTTCGACACTTAGCTCCTGTATCACTCAAATCAGCTCCTTCAGTTTATTGATCAATTGTAAGAATTACTTAAATTTATTTTGCGAGATGTTTGTAAATTTTATTGTCGGTTATAGAATTATATAATGTTGACTGCTGATGTGATATTAATTGTAATTTTTAGTGACTTTAGAAAGGTGCCAAAAGGGCCGTCATACTTCTAGGAATTATCCTGGTGAGGACGAAGACAGAGTTGACAATCAGAAAATCAGCTTTCACCTAGTAGGAAGTTAGAGAAGTACTGGATCAGAAATAGTTTGAAATTTTTTGGTAACTTATATATTATGACAAACTAATTTTTGGCACAGTCACTTTGCTGATAGTAACACTAGCCACACCTCTCGCAATTCTGACTATCGTTCACAGCCCCATAGCAAGGTAACAATGGGGTGTAATCCTCCTGAAGGTGTCCCTAATTAGACGTAATGGTGGGGCTTGTATGGTCAAATAATCCTGAGAGCTAAGCCGGCGGTAGCATAGCTACTGGCAGTGTCACCCAAGCCGGACAGGTCAAAGGTGATGACCCAGACAAAAAGGGACACCTTGGTCCTCCAGGTTAGGGGTTGGGCGCGGGGGTGACGACCCCATCCCGGAAAAGAATTTGCGTTCAGGAAAACTCAGAGATGCCTTGGACGGGTTTAACAAATAGACAGAGGAGAAGAGCTGAAAATAGGGATGAATGGAGGAGTCTTATGAGGGAGGCCAAGGCCCGGAAGGGGCTGTAGCGCCATATATGGAATTGATGGGGCGTAATACTAATAGGTCTAGCCAGCATGTAGAACCAACGGAATAAGAACACTTGGCAGTCAAGTAAGCACTAGTAAAGCTAGAGGAAATCAAATATATGGAGGAATGGAAGGTAAAGGCTAGCCGGTAGCATGTCAAGCACTCTTTAGATATGTTCGAAGGGGGTAATGGAGGGAACGTGGACAGCTTATCGTGTTGTTCGCTTATCTGACCTCCCTGAACTCAGATAAAGGGAATAGTTTCGCTGAGATAAAGAAATTGAGCAGTATCTTTTACATAAGACAGTCACAAGCTGAGAAACTTCAGACAGAATAAGTTAAAGAGAAAGGAGACAGAGCGAGCATCTTGCCAGATATTGGTGACCAAAGTGACTTGTTGTAGGTGTCATGGTATTAAGGTGCACGGACCCACTGAAAGTGCACATCGCCTACAGCAGGCGCGCAGTGACGTTTGGCTCACTTTGTATTTATACAAGCAAAAGGTTTAGTTTTAAATATACTGTACATCAGGGGTTCACAAATCCCTGGCCCTAAGTAGTTCAGGAAAATAATATTTGTGCGATGAGGCCTAGCAGTAGAGGGTTCTAATTATGGCCCTTGCCTCATGTCACCCTTCGAAGCGCACAATATGGAGGTGGCTACTGGATTTTTTTTAAAGTTCGTAGACCTTCCTTGTAGAGATACATGTCTTTGAACCTCTGTCGGGTCGGTTGACAAGAGGTCCAAATTCCTTTCAAATATGATTTTTTTGGTACGTTTCATTATTTGAGGGGAATTAAGTTTTATTATTAATATAATAATTTTTATAATGTTATCACAAATAATGTTATAGTTACAATTATTTGTCTTCTTTTCAAAGACTTAGTTTGAAAGCCTAATATAATTTTATACCATAACCATGTTTATTTTCAAGATGCAGCATACTTCAGCATATTCATCTGCTGTCAATATTTTGTGACCTTTTTGTGCCAGTTTTGGCTACAAAAACTGTCAAATAAAAGGTCTTTAATTAGCCCAATGTTCAATTACTGGCGGAAGGAATACACATGTTTGGAGCCCATATTTCCTTATATTTTTTTCTTAACAGCTACAGTGATATTTTACCCTTTAATGAACTTGGATTCCAATGGCTACTTTGAAACGAATAGTAAACATGATGGGTTATACGAAAAGAAGATCCGGGGATGCAAAAATTCAAAATATTCATGACTTTATTTTTAATCAGCCACATTCAAACCATCGTACGAACTGAATTTCTACTACCTTCTCTTCTTTGTTTATCAAGCCTTGCTGCTTCCATCTCCAAGGCATAGCAGTCAAATACCTCTCTTATTGGACTCAACTGCTACATAATAGAAAAAATACGATTGGCAATTATTATCCAACAAAATTCAACAATATACAGTTTATTTGTATCTGTAAACTGCTGTACATGTTTCGGATGGTATCTCCTCCCATCATCAGGAGCTCATATCACTGTATCTACAGTATCTGGCATTAATGAGACCGTTACTGCCATCTGTCGCGAACGTGACTAGATGGGAACAGTTCCCGTCCAGTCACGTTCACGACAGGTAGCAGTAACGGTCTCAATAATGCCAAATACTGTAGGTACAGTGATATGAGCTCCTGATGATGGGTGGAGATACCATCCGAAACATGTAGAGCAGTTTACAGATATAAATAAACTGTATATTTTTGCATCTTGTTGGACAATTATTACCACATATTACACGATGCACGGACTTTTGAACATAAAAACAATACGACCTTCCGAAACGTCAATGAATATTTACAATCGCCATGACATAATATCCAAAAATTTTGAGTTTTAATCAACAGCACTGTGAGAAACTGAAACTTGACATATTTTGTGTCTATTTGAATTATTCCATTCACTACATACGTCATGATAATATTTAATCGTGTCCACTGGCTTAAGTAAATTTTAATAACAATGACTCACGTACTGCCGTCAGCCACAACATATTTCATTATCACCATTTACACATGCTACACGTTTCGGCAGTACTGAACATCCTCAGGCATTTAAATACATAACTTTAAAACTTAATATAAAATGTACGTATGTGTTTTAAATTTGTAATATCTCGCAAATTTTACATAAATTTACAGTCTTTACGCAGCTTCAGAATGTAAACATTTTATATATTTTACTCATTAGTAGTCCTTTATCGTATGTATTTCTTATCTTGTCCAAAATTTGTTAAAAATCGTAATTACTTCGAGTACGTATTTGTCTGATGTACGTGTGGACAATCGCACGTTCTCCTAAAATCAACAGATGGTTGTTACGCCTAAAATAAATATTTTGTGTTACTATTATGAAACTTTATGTGTATTACTTCTATAAACAGTTTGTTTAAAGGTACTTACTCGAAATAAACAAGAATTTTAAAAACTTTAAGACACAACAGGGTGGCAAACAATAAAGAATCACATAGGAGGAATATATTTAAAACAGTTGTATTCTTTTGCTACATAAAGATAGTAACGGATTTTACAACTTGTGACGTCTCACAAATTGAAATTGTAGATATTCATTTTGTTTTGGGTTTAAAGTCGTATTTGATGAAATATGCTTTTTTGCGGTGGACATCAGTAGGTAAGTAAATTTTAGTAATATGTCACATAGGGTACGGTACCGAAAATTACAAGTAAACTTTATGTTTCAGCACAATGGCATAATTTGGTATCACATTTATGAGAAACAATCCCTGGTTAGTGCGTTATAACAGTGGGTTTATACATCCAAATAAAGGCTTGCAGATATGTGAGTAAGGTAATAATATAGAGCCTGCCATGATGGAAATTACAATTGGGATAAGAATAGAAGGGTAACCAAACTGCCTACCGCCTGATGTTTAGACTTCGTTTCGAGCAACACTGTCGGAGAAGTTGCCGATGGAGAACGGCGCACTCGAAACTAGCTGTAGGGTTACCATTCAAGTACCGCTTATCCCAAACTGCATCCCGCACACATTATCAGCCTCTTTAGCCTATGGAATGAAACAAGAATAAAGCAACAAAAACATCTGTTCTGAATTCAGGTCTCAGAAGACGTGAGCAGTGCAGTATAATTTTCCGGTAAAGGGGCTGTAACGAACGGACTGGTATGCTGATGGTGCCAGCTACATTCTTAGGCCCGTTCGCAAAATTGCAAAACGCAAATATTAGTTGCGTCATGACTGTTTGTTCGTCTGTCCGTCTGTCCGTCCGTCCGTCCACATGAAACAATTCGGCTCTTACTGTAAGGATTTTCTTTGAATTTGATATTTGATTAGTATATGAAAATCTGTCGAGAAAATACAAGTTACATCAAAATCCTCTACCAGTGTCATTCTTCAAACATTCCACGCTCATTCTTGCGTTACCGATGATATGCAATAGAAAGCGTCATAAATAACACACTTTAAAATATGGTAAAGGTAAAGAAATCCCTGTACCGGTCTGGATAGGTCCTGAGGACTCCAGAAGGATGAGGTTCACATGTTTAAAGACAGTCAACACACGAGGGTGATAAGGTTGTCAGCCCTAAGCTTCGGTTGCTTTTATCCCCCAGGTAAAATTCCTGCTACTCATTTATGTTAGAGGCTGAATCGACATGGTGGGTCTGGAAGGATTATGACAATATCGGGAATCGAAACCGCGACCTTCCAGTTTGTAGCGCAGTGCCTTACCCAATTGCGCCACCGCGTGCCCAATATATGTGATGGTACATCAAATGATAGAAGTCACATCGCTTGGGACGGTTCTTATGTCCAGTGCCTGCGTTTCCTTTCTGCTGTCATACAAATTTATTTTGCAGGGTATTCGATTGGCTTCCTTCAATATTTCGAAGTGGTTCACGATCAGTTGGCACATGGCCTTGACAGGGTTTACCTCTGTCACCTGAGCGGGGCCCTCCAACGATTGTGCCGCCAGACAGCGCCAGGTCATATATATATATATGGGTGCTGATAAATCCCTAGCCCGACGAGGAAGGAAACAAGCTAATCTTTCTGTCAGAATGGCGTTAATTTCGTTCGGCGCCTTGCCTTGCACAAAAAAATATTGATGACAGCTCGCGTCTAGATGTTGAAATCACGCGCGTCCCTGATATTGTTCCGAGCTTGTTTCTTTCCTGGTCGGGCTAAGGACTTATTAGCACCCCGGGTACATATGTACATCAATTAGGGAGTTGTCCACAGACTGCCCTCTTTGAGGAAGGGCAGCTATACCGCCGAAAGGATTCCGGACATAGCCGAAAGGTACGGAAGCCCGAAATGAAAGTAATAGGAAATATCGAACGGTTAGAGAAGGGGATTTTGGGATTTTGTTATTCTGAATTTCAAAATTCAGAAGAAAGCTATGATTCTGCTGGACAGCTGCGAATGAAATATCCGGCTTAGTGCCTGACAAAGTGATTAAATATCCGGGTATCTTAATAAATGCCTAAAAAATTGATTGAATAAATTGTAATTTATTAACACAAATACTTATTTGAGCGGTTGACTCATTTTCAAAAGAACGCAAAAATTGCCTCTTTTTTTTTATAGAAGTGAAATAATTTCAATTTTTGTATTCACAGAAGCCTCTATTCTGAAGGAATCCCTGAGACAGCTAATCATGAATCGTAAGTCCAAAACTTTCAACCATGAAATTAATTGTAATATTTTCACAACATCTGGGCTCAGATTTTCAGGTGATGAGACAAGAATGATTAATGCTGCGTATCTGGAAGGAAAACTAAATTTATTGTGGCTACATTAGTCTGAATTATTTATAAACATGCATATCCTATTCCACAGAAAAAACACAACCCCTAATCCACAAAGACTAGCACGCCAACCCGTAATAGAGGTGTAATTATTATTTACTTTGAGAAACATACAGGAAAATGTAACTTTACTTGTGGCCGAAAGTGGACACTGCAATAAGAAAAACAGCGTTTCGTAAATGTAACGGTATTGTTCATCATTCGAGAAAAAAAGCAGCATGCACATAATTCTTTACAAGGGTAGTTGTAGGACTTGTCAAAAAAATCATAAATATTTATTTAGCCGTAGAATGCATTTTAAAAATTTGTGTGTTTTAAAATGTTTAAGCACAAAAATTTGGAAATAAACCACCTGACATCTTGCACCGCAGAAATATTTAAATTTCGTCACCTAGGCAGGGGGTCTTTCAGGCGGGGAAGAACTGCGAAGGGCTTGTTCCAAGTATAATATTCCAATCGGTATATATATATATATATATAT
>Ga0123353_10011565_pt1 | contig 12453 bp, 9 predicted proteins | sample TergutLab28metaG_3_FD_92763 | JGI IMG/M metagenome (GOLD analysis project Ga0123353, IMG submission 92763) | Labiotermes labralis P3 segment gut microbial communities from Petit-Saut dam, French Guiana - Lab288 P3 | ecosystem: Host-associated > Arthropoda: Insects > Digestive system > Gut ... | reverse complement strand
TTTAAGTGACTACATGTTTCGGCTCTCTTCACTAGGCCATCATCAGGTCGTAAGTCTTTATCGAGGAAACTATACAATGTGTAATATGATACAATATGTGAAATTTATTATTATTCAACGACATCTCGTTTTTGTTTATAAAAGCTTATAATAACATATTTTCTTTCAACATTGAATAATGTTGATATAGTAGAAATGTATTATGGAACTGAACTGGCGTGTTTTGGGTAAAGTTTTTTCTGTCTTATTTTATAGCGTAATTCGCTGATGGTGAATGATTGGTTAATATGTTCATTTAAAATTGAATATGGTGTGGATATAAATGGTTATAAAATATTCTAAAATCTAGTAACGTACATGGGAAGGGATAATATATTAGGATTTGAGTATTTGAATAGGAGATATTATGTAGAATTATTTACTCATCATAGTGAAGAACGGCATCCATGTGGAGTCGTAGTAATTAGATGATGATGATGTGCAGAACAGCACCAATTGAATTGCCGTAATTGAATAGTTATACACGGAATGGAAAATGTGAAATCCTAGGACACAATAGAGCTACAGAAGCTCGGCGATTTATTTCAGATATTTCTATAAGAAATATTTATCTGTTTCCAGTAATTGCACTCATTTAAGGTAAATTATTTATTATATTGTTCGTCCAGTTTCGTACTGTCGGAACATCTAATATTATTTATGGTTGAATATAAATATGAGCTTTCCTATAATACTGCCACTATCTTATTGCTACCAATAATAAGAATAACATAAATAATGAATTTGTAAAGCTGTAAGCATAAATTATAGTGCAGCTATACACTAACATACGTGTATACAAGAATGAACACTCGTTGGCGGCTTCTTTCTAGTCTGCTCCTGTTTTAAACACACCACCCCAAACGGACGTCACACTGTGACCGATGGATTGTCCACTGCTGTGGGGGGGTTTCGATCATGGGTTTCGAATTTCGGCCCTGAAACTGGCAATGCTGACTGAAAATATACATTTGTCCCTTTACACGCCATGAATGCGTATAGCGAGAGTAGAGGTATAGCTCCAATCATTCTTAGCCCCGCACTAGGCGGAGGTGAGAGGTCAACATCACGGTCCGGCCGCTTTGCCCCCCCCCCCCAAGAGGAAGTAATCCAGGTACCCGTTGAATAGGTGGGTGAGTGGGCCCCCTGAGCCGCTCTGTGTTTTTGGAGGGGAAGAAGAAGACATCTCTTCCCTCCGCTGGGGCTCGAACCCCAGACCATCCAAACTGTACCGACCACACTGTCTGGTAATTTAATTGTTTTTAGGTGCGTTCGCAAAATTGCGAAAAGTGACTATTAGCTTCGTCATGTCTGTCAGTCCGTCAGCCCTTCTACCCGTATGGAACACTTCGGCTCCAACTGGACTGTTTGTCGTTAAATTTGATGTGTACCTATGTATTGTTCGAAAATCTATCGAGAAATTTCAAGTTTCTTTACAAACGGACAAAAATAACGACTACTTTACATGAAGACCAATACACATTTTTGTTCATATCACCCTCAGTTCTCCTTGGAATGATAAAAGCTTCAGACAAAAGTTTACAGAAGATCAAAACACACATTGTATGTTCAGTGCATTTGTTTTCGAAAATCGTGCTGTTTGTGACAAATGGAGAAAAATATTGTAGAGCCGGGCAGACCACACACAGATGACAGTATGTTGCATGCGCATTGCATGCTGGATACCTAAGGCTACAATCATACACTCACAATATGTAAAAGGTAAAAAGGTAAAGTGATCCCGTTACAGGCCCGATGTGGCCCAGAGGGTGGGTAGAGGTATAGCTCTACTCTTCCATGACCGCGGCGCTAGAAGGGGGTGAGGGGTCAGCAGCACGCCCCGGCCGCACTTTATACCCCCAGGAAAGACACGGTACCCATTTTACAGGAGGCTGGGTGGGCCCCAGGGCCGGTCTGGACGTTCGGAAAACTCGTCCCCGCCGGGATTCGATTCCGGACCGTCCAGCCCATAGTCAGTCGCTATACCGACTGAGCTGCCCGACTCACAATATGTACTTACGTAATACTTAGTGCTTTTCCATTGCAACAGTTGTTGCGCGAACTCGCCTTATTGTTATGTTATACGTATATTGTCTGTCTTGTTCATTTTTCTGCGCAATACTCTTAACAATAAATCATCCAAGGTGTGTCAGAAGCAGGCATATCATCATGATCAACATTATCATCCTCATCTTCATCTTCATCTTCAATATCATCGTCGCTGTCACCATCGTTGATATTTGGCGATTGCTGATGATCGTGTTCCTGAGGTGATATCTTTAACATTTCTTTGTTTTCCTAGACTTAGATACAAGTGTCAAGTTGTAGTCTAAAAGCGCCTGTTGGCCATTCTGAATCTGTGTCAGTCCTCCAGTGTCCTAACATCGATACAATTTCTTACACGCTTGCAAGCAGGGTTATGAGTTGTTAAGAAGCACTGATAGGCAACTCGTCTGCAGTCAGACAAGTTTCTCGGGTTGGTCGTGTTTTTCACTTTGCCTTACATTTACTCTCTCTTATCTCGCTTTGCTCATTGTCGCCGCTTTAGCAATTTCGCGGAATATTCCGGAATTAATACACGTTAACCCACCCCATCCCCTAAACAAGACCAAAGTTCTATGTCTTTTGCTGCTATAATAGCTTGCAGAATGCAGGACAATATTTTGCATGCCATGTTGATACTGTGGGGGCCCTGGTTTCTTGGCGCACTGACTTCTGAGCTCGTTTTTTCCGGACCAGTTCCTTAAGACAAAGCGGAAGCACCAGCCGTCTTGTTGCCAGACTCAAATAATAATTAAGACCTATAGGAGAGTCTATGGTGTGCTTTTTGCGGTTGAATGTTGGTGGAGCCTATTGCTTGCTATGTTTGTCTGCCGCCGTCCTTCTGACATGTTGTCCTCTTAGCTTGGGGTTAGTTTCAAAATATTCATGTGGTGAAAGTGAATTTGTCCAACCACTTAATTACGTGCCGCCCCATAAAGAAATGTTGTAATGGGGGAATAGTTCCTTTCATTACTAACTGCAACACCATGTGATGGTGAGTCGTCCACTTCACGCGCCGGCCGCTTTATTCCCAAGACTCTGGTAGGACGTTGGATTGGCCCCAGATCCAACTGAGCACTTTGCCCCCGCTGGGAATGGAATCACGACTCCTCAGACGTCCGGCCCATTGGCCACTGTATATACTGACTGGGCTATCCGTGTTCCAATATGTGTTTGTCTCTTAAGTACATTAATTTCTTCTCTATAGTCATCAACCACTTGTCAATTGTGAAATTGAAGGGGATCAGGCAACAGCAGTTAGGGTTACTACTACTACTACTACTACTAGTACCACTACCACTACTATTACTACTACTACTAGTACCACTACCACCACTACTACTACTACTACTAGTACCACTACCACCACTACTACTACTACCACTACCACTACCACTGTTACTACTACTACTACTACTACTACTACTACTACTAGTACCACTACTACTACTACCACTACTAGTAGTAGTACTACTACTACTACTCGGGACGGAGACTGTTGTTTACGTGTTTGAAATCAAAGTATGTGGAATTCAGAGGATGAATCGAGTGGGAAACTGAAGGCATTGAGTAACCAGAAACTCGCGCTTTTTGCACAGGTCGTCTAGCCGTATTAGGATAGCAGAATATACGAAGCTGAGGTGCACTGTGGAGCATTTGGTTGAGGCACTGCGCTACAGGCCAGAATGTCGCGAGTTCCATTGCCGATGTGGTTATTTGAATTTTTCATTGACTTCATCCTTCCGGCCGCACAATGACTCTAGGGTAGACTCTGCCTCTGACATAAATGAGTACTAGGGATTTTCGTGGGGGGGGGGTAAAGGCGGCCGGAGCGTAGTGTTGACAACTTTACCACTTATGCGTACCGACTGTCTAGAAATTTTGAGAGCCTTAACGTCCCGGCGCCGTAAGGGCCTGTCCCGGTCTGTAATGTGTTGGCTTTAACTGCACCTTCACCTTTAAAATGTAGGAAGCCTGTGGCTGGGTTGAGAGAGACAATTGCGAATGGAATTTACATGTATGAATCTCCCGGATTCCTACATTAGACGGAAATTTTCCAAATAGCATTATTTCGCCTTGACTTTTAAAAGTTTGTAAAGAACGCCTGATGAAGATGATAATGATGATGATGATGATGATGATGGGTTTCGATCGAAAAATGAAACATTGGGATAAATCTCAAACCGTTTTGTTAGGCGGAGTGGTGTGTGTTTTTGTGATTGACTGGACACAGCGAGACGGATACCATCAAATCCAGAAAGGACAATAGAATAACCTTACGTTTGGAAGTTACATCCTGAGTATGCAATGTGGCCGGGCCTGGCTCGGCGTCTGTACACTTAGGACTGTAGTGTCAGCCTTCGGTTTGGAGTGCGTGGTGCCAGTTCTGTTGGCTTTATGTACAAACAGTTATTACATACTTTCAGCGATGTGTAGGGGGTGGGATGAGGGTGATATGGAAATTGGTATTCAAGAAATAGAATGCTCGGTGGACTCAGGATAGGGGCAGTTGGCGTGCTTTTGTCAACACGGTAATGAACATTCGGCTTTCTTAGAATGCAGAGAATTTATTGACTAGCTAAGGGACTAACAGCGTCTTAAGAAAAACTATTTTTCATGGAGTTAGTTGATTTAGCGATTATCAAGTGTACTTTGAAATTTAATTTTAAGGCGAGACAGTATGTGTGAGTGAGAGACTGTGTGTGTGTTTTTGTGTACAAGTACGATGTCGAACAGTTCTTTTCAAATTGAACTGTGATGTATTTCGTGTATGAGGTTGCATTAATTTCGTCCTATTTTAAAATGTCAGCCGGTGTTCAAGAATATTATATAGGAGTATTTTTCCTATATATGAGAAAATATAGACTGGAGGTTCGATCGGAGATCGTCCTAGATACGAACGACACAGTCGAGACGGAATGATTTGTCTCCATAAGTACGAGAAGAGACAATATCTTAAGGACGAAAAAATTGCAAAACTCTATTCCGACATTTTGGCATTGGTGTGTCGCAGATTTGTTGCGTATATTTTAAGTCTGCTGTCATGTGGATAGTTGAGAAACACAACTGCCTTGCCTGTATCAGCGCTCGAAATAGTCGCTGCTTGCTTGCTTGCTTGCTATATCTGTAGGCTCCGAACAGCTGCTACGCGGACACAGACCGTCGGGAGTCGTTTTTCTCTTGTTCGGTTGAAGACGGTACCGATGATTAGAACCAGAACCACGTCTTTTTAAATTAGTTTTCGGCATTTAAAGCTATACGCATGAAACTGTCTTCATATGAATTTATTGGACACGAATGTTCTGGAAAAGAGCAGCCTACAGTTTATTCCCCATTTCTCAGTGATGACTTGGACGCTGTAGTTTGCGTATGTGTAAGGCGGAGGCATTTAGGCGTGTTGGTGCAACTTATGTTGCTGTGAAAAAGTAATAGTTATCACGTATTCTGAGTGTGTGTTTGTAGCCTTAGGTATCCAGCAGGCAATGTCCATTCGCCTTATTGTAATCTGTGGCATATCCGGCTGTACAGTATTGTTCCACGTTATCTTATAAAAGGCACGAATTTGGGAGAAAAATATTTGAATATAAAATGTGTGTTTTGATTTTCTGTAAACTGTCGTTTGAAGCTTTTCTCATTCTAAGAATAAATGAGCGAGATGTTATCAAAAATGCGTATTGGTCGTCACGTAAATTACCCGTTATTCTTGTCCGATTTTGATGAAACTTCCATTTTCGCTACCGATTTTCGAAAAATACTCAAATATCAAATTTTATGAAAATCCGTCAAGTGGGAGCCGAGTTTTTCCAAGCGGACGGACGGACCAACATGACGAAGCTAATAGTAGCTTTTCACAATTTTGTGAACCCACCAAAAAATTGAAAACGCATTATTTTTTAGGTATGAAGGAAATTCCGGAGTAATTTATCGGTTCGGGCGGTAATATACTGTGCTGTGCGAGAGTTCAGTCTTTCGTCGCGATGTAGTTGAGGTCTTCGCCCATAACAATATTGTGTTATTCACTCCATATGGAATAAAGAAAAAACTACCAGAGCACAAGAATAAATCTATTAGTGTGTAATCTTGTTCACAGGACCAGGAATCTTGTAATTATCGGGGACTGTCACCGATTTCAACTTCTTGCAAAATTTTATGCCACATTTTTCTCTCACACGTTATTCTGTCGGCTAAACACACGATAGTGGCCTCCTGGAAGTCATTATGTAGAGGCCGTTTGTTTAGAAGCAAATTAAGGAACAACGAAATGCGTGTCTCGCAGATTTTAGGACCTTGTTAGGTACGACACTCAGTGAAGGCTTCGAGAATATGGCAGACTTCGAAAACAGCTGTGAACGACAGTAAGAATTCTGAATCAACCCTTCCACCACCGAGTTTTCTTATAAGCTGATTTATCTTTTTCATTTGTGTCCTCAGTGCAATTAGTAGTCATAAACAATTCGAACAGCAAGATATTCCAGGAGAAATTTCTTTAGCCCTCATATTCATAAGCACAAAACACATTAAAGGCAAGAAATTTCGGTGATGTTAAATGAGATCCTTTTTTATAGCACGCAACTAGTTAAGTGAACTAAGTGGTTAAGAACATAAAATTTAGAGACTACCTGGTACTATTCGGTTCAGGATGCTTCATCCTCTCGTTTCCACTCTAAAACCCTAAAGGCCAATATGTACACGCTATTGGCGTAACCTGCTGTTTTTAATGCGTCTGTTTCCCTATGGAAGTACAATGCGTTGATAACGAAGTGCTGCGAAGAAGTGGCGGACCAATGAGGCAGGCAAACAGGAGGATAGTGAGAATTGGGCCTAATGTGAGAGATGCCAGTTCGGTTTTGCGATCGCTCTTCTGCCGTACGTGCTAAAAGTGTGTACTAGTTGGATGTTTTTGAACCGGTGTGTCTTGTGACATTTGGAATACAAACGCGTTGCTGCATATGTAACAGCAAGCCAATGTGGCAGGGTGTGGTAACGTCAGGGCAGTCTTGTTCGGCTGTCTTTTGTTACTTTATGAGCTTGTGCTGTTGCCTACGGGGCCTTTATTTCTGAGTTAATTTAACGACACTTTTCGGCTGTATTTTTTGTTGTTGTGTGTCGCACCAGTCCTCCTCAGTCCTAGACCGCCTGATTGTTGGCGTTTTTATATCACACATAGTCGGTAGGACTCCTCTATACGAGTGAGGAGCTCGTCGCAGAGGCCGCTACATACACAGCACAAACACAAGACATGAACTGCTAGGCCCTGAGCAGGATTCGAGCCCACAATGACAGGAATCGGGCGGCTGTACACCTACGCCCTAGACCGCACGGCCACCGGGATCGGCCAACTACTTAATTTGTCTTTTTCATGTGTGTATGTGTGGGTTATACAGCGTTGAATGATAGAAATATTGTTAATTATTGCAGGCAGCCGCATTGCATATTACATCCAGTTATTTGCTTGGAGTGTGTTGCGAAGGGACAAAAATGAGGAAATTCAACAATTAGGAGTAGAATCGAACACGGAACCTCCGAATACGAAAACGAGAGTGATAACCTCACACTGTAGACGCCGGTGTGTGCCTACAGAGTTGCCGTCTGCGGAGCGAAGCATGCACTGGAGAATGGTTTCTTCTCGTCTGGTAGTGAATGCATTGGAAAAGTGATAAAGTGCCCGTTCTATACCGCCCTTTTGTGGAACTCCTCTCCAGGACGAAGTGTTGCACAACTAATTTTTTTCAATATCTCTTTATATATGTGTATAGGGAATGACGCAACATCATTTTATGGTTTCGCCGTCTATACCGCTGCTTATCGACGCGATAACGCAATTGTACGCATCCCGGCGCAGCGCGCCGCGACGCGGCGCAACCGAAAACAAGTTCCCTGGGTTCCAGCGCGCGTGCACGAAAAGCGTTTTTGGTTGGTCGTTCTTCTATTGGATTTCTATTTGCCGAGCTAGTGTGAAAAACGCATGGGACGGTAATACGTGCATTCCGGTGGAACATAATACCGTAAATGAGATCGCATAAATCTTCAAAAATAGCCCGAAAATATTGTGTGGTGGTAGTACTGAGTAGCAGCAAAAAGGGTTAAGGAGGGAAACTATGACGGTAGTGGGGAGGCAGAGATAGAAAGGGGGGAGGAATTAATCTGACAAAATAAAGAAGAACATCTCTAACACAGACTTTGGCACAAGCCCATGGAGGCTGTGGTGGCGACAGTACTGCCGTCTGTGGAGAGATAAAGCAAACTACGATTTGAGCCACAAAAATTCAGCCACACCCCTGCATAGTAATTATTTTGTCCGCAATCTGCAGTGTATGAAGGGGAATAATAAGAAAACTGAAATATTAATAAATATTATTTATTAGAAGGAATGTAACGAATACTGTTACAGCCATTATATTGGGGTTGGATGGGGGAGTGGAGGAGCTGGACATTTGCTACGCGATTGTGAAGTGCATAGTTCTTTCAGTGTTTCTGTCAGGAAATTCAGGCGAGTAAGTTGAAGAGATGGAAGACCTACTTGTAGTGCCGAAAGTAATATTAAAACTTTTTTCTCTCAGAAAAAATGGGTTGTATTAAGCTGGAATGATTTCAGTTTGCTTGGCAAATGGTTTCATTGTAAGAGTCAATGAACATGTATATGATAATTCCATTTCATAACAGTAGGTAAATATGATCCGGGCAGCAATGGACGTATTTTCTTGTGACTCATTGAAGCAGGTGTGAGCAAGTGTGCTTTCTGTTAGAAGAAAATCTGCCAGTCATGAAATGTTATTTGTAGATATCAATTGCTATGTTATCTCTATTTAATTATTTAGATTTAAATCGTTCATTGAAATATCTGAAGTAAAAGGAGCTCAATAGATGGATTGAAGCCAAACGCTTTTGTGGTGTTTGTTCTATGTTTAAGTAATGAAATAGAAAACAAACCTACGTAACGACGTACGTCTTCCGTAATTCTGGTGGCCAACAATCGCACATTACTTCAAGAACAGAAGAGAAGAATGAAACTAGTAGAGATCTCTTTAATTAAGGGACTCCCTAGCCCGCCTCCTTCGGTAGTACGTACAGTGCCACACCGATCACCGATCCTCCCCTCCTCCTAACCCAATCCCATCGTACAAACGAACCTGATTAACTTGACTGTATCAATCCACTTTATTACTTCTAGTGCAGGGAGGTTTAATTTTCAGCAGTTTCTGCTATATAGGAAACAGGATTACGTATACATCTGAGTAACAGAAACAGAAGACGCATAGCATGCAATTACTGTCAGTTCTCATTTTCTTTGTGAACCAGAATGTTATGAAAAGAACTAGCCAGGCATTGTACGTAAAACATACCATGGAGGCGCGTTTGTGCAACCATTGTTGCAATGGAAAAACAATATATATATATATATATATATTACATATTCTCAGTGTGTGTCTGTAGCCTTAGTTATCCAGCACACAATACGCATGCACCATATTGTCATCCAGCGCTACAATATTTTTCCACACTATCTCATAAAAGGCACGATTTTCGAAAGAACAGTTATTGAATATGAAATGTATCGATTTTCTGTTCATCTCTTTTCGGAAACTTTTCTCGTTCTAAGGAGAACCGCGCGAGATATTATCAGAAATGGATATTGTTTTCATGTAAAATGCCTGTTATTCTTGTCAGACTTTAATGAAACTTGATTTACTCGACAGATTTTCGAAAAATACTCGCATATAAAATTTCATGAAAATCCGTCCAGTGGGAACAGAGTTGTTCCATGCGGACGGACTGACGTGGCGAAGCTAATAGTCGCTTTTGGCAACTTTTGCGAACGCACCTAAAAGAAAAAGAAGCATTTCGGGAAATTATTCAAAAGTCCTTTGCATAATAAGTAATGACGTGTAGAAATGTAAATCAGGTGGCAAATACTGGAAAATTGTTATTTAAACTTTGATATAAATACTTGTAGGATAACAAAATAAATAAGATGCAACACTCGTTCGCGGTTTTGGGGGATTTGACAGAAGAGACGGTGTTAATGGTCGCAGTAATACTAGGAGGGTGGTGGTGGTAGTGGTGGTGATGGTGGTGGTGGTCGTGGCGGCGGCGGTGGCGGTGGTGGTGGTGGTGGTGGTTCTGATAGTAGTGGCTGTTTTCGTGGTAGATGGTAGATTCTTTGTGGAAGTAGGCAATCGTGTTATGCAACGCAATATGTTGTTGTTACGCGGACATTGAATTCTGTCTCAATCCAGTAAAACACAAAACGTGATTGTACAGAAACCGAAGTTGTGTTACAATTTAGCAGACATAGCAGACACAGTTTGTTTTTGGAGAGTTGTCTTGTTTGAATCTCGGTTTTTACAAGACCTCGTGAGATTTTTCACGCACTGCAAGTAATAAGACGTCAGCAACTACTGGACGAACCTCAAAAACGATATAATACTGGAAACTGAGAGAGGAAGCACTAGATCGCACTGTGTGGGGAACTCGCTTTGCAATAGGCTGTGGACCTGTCGTAAGACAGACTAGGCAATGCTTGTACTGTGCGCTTGCCTTGCTCGTCGTGATCCGGTGTTAATTGTCTGACCCAACTCCGTCTATAGCGGAACTGTATGGACCATTTAGTGATCTGAATTCATAACTTTGTTCGTAATGTGGGTTGCTGTACTTTGCGCCTGTCGAGTGACGTCAGCTGAAGATGCTGCATCGAGAATGCGGTAAATGTGTTTGTGCTTTATAGTACGACACTGTCCATACCCCAGGCTATACAGCGTCTATTGTAGGGTGACTGGTGAATGACAAATTGGAAAGGATTTGGAAGGAACTGATTGCGGCCTAGTCGAGGCACTCACCCGCATTGTCCAGGGTGTACCGAGGAAAACCCCGAATCCCCTTAGACCTGACAGCCAGTTTCCAGAGTGAGAATTGAACCGGGCAGGGGCTGGGAGAGCGTATTTGGTGTATTGGCTGGGCGACGGGCTGGATGATCTGGGGTTCGGTTCCTAACAGGGGTAAGAAAGTTCTCCAAAACGTTTACACGGGCTCTGGGGCTCACCCAGCCTTATTCAGTGGTTCTTCCTGCGGGGTAAATCAGCCGGTACATGAAGTTGACCGCACTCACTTATAAGAAGTGCTGAGGTTAAGAACGGGTGGAGCAAAACTTCCCCTCCTCTCCTATATGCCTGCATGGTGTGCGCAGGGACAGCTTTACTTTCTTTACCTGTCATATACAACTGTCGATTGTTACCCCTGCACCAAACTGTCCCGTGCAAGTGCAACAAAGAATGAAGCAGACGTGATATTAGATGCTGAATGCTGAAGGCGGGTGGGCTCTCCTCTCACTCATCCTGCCAGCTTATCCGAACAAACACGAAATTCTTCCCCCCCCCCTCCAGCCCTTCGTCGCCATCCGCCGTCAGACGCAGTAGACTCTCACTTAACGTACGTCATGTAGCCTGTCCAGTTTACGGTAGTAACTCAGGAAACGTAATTGCAGAATTACGGAACAAATGCATTGCAGAGCCTCGGGTTCAGTTATACCCTAAACCGGGTGGTGCCTATTCCGTTTTACATTACAGGTCATAACGCGACGCCCCGCGCATTGTGACTGTAGTCTATTTTGTTCACCTAAATATAGTTTACGTCGGGCGTGGTGCAAGAGGTACAGTGCAGGGCATGTTTCTTTTCTTCACGTAGCGAAGTTGTTTTTGTCACAAACGCAGTTGTGTCGCCTGACTGACTGACAGCATCATAATTCATATCCTACAAGGAATAAGTACACTGTTTGATTCAGTAAATCTAGTCTTGTCTGTATGACAACAAAGTGTGATGTTTAGGAAACGTCACCACTAAAATCTGGGTTAATTTCATTTCTTGGAAGTTGTATTTTAATTTTAATCTGTGTGCCATGTCTGTTATTCTGTTGTTCGATACAATACTCAAAGGTCACTCAGTTTTAATTTTCGGAAATAAAGACACTTTTATACTGTAACAGACATAACAAATCCAAACTGCCTATTGAAGGTCATATTGGCGCCAGATGTCCTACTGTATAAGTCTAAAAGGACTGAAAATTTAAAGAACACAAGGGGAAGAGAGAGAAACAATGGAGTGAAACTGTACGAAAGGAGACAATTCGCTGTATTTTAGCAGGATAAAGTACAGGGTCAAATGAGACAGATAATACCCTTTTCTTTAAGTCGTGTATATTTATTTTTAAAACGAAATGTGCAGGTGTGACCTGTCAGTCAATGAGAACGGTAGGCTTGGGGGGGGGGGGGGGGGGTGGTGACTTTAAAAAAAAAAAAGTTTTTTATAATTGCCCCCCCCCTAGCGCAAAAGGGGGAAAAGTTTTCCCACCGCCCCGTGGGGGGAAAAAATTTTTTC
>Ga0123353_10011561_pt1 | contig 12454 bp, 6 predicted proteins | sample TergutLab28metaG_3_FD_92763 | JGI IMG/M metagenome (GOLD analysis project Ga0123353, IMG submission 92763) | Labiotermes labralis P3 segment gut microbial communities from Petit-Saut dam, French Guiana - Lab288 P3 | ecosystem: Host-associated > Arthropoda: Insects > Digestive system > Gut ... | reverse complement strand
GTTGCCGCTCTGCTGGAAACCCGACAGCAGGGAAACACCAGTTTTTCAAGGGCGCAGAACCACATGACTACAGCGGCAAAAAATTGAAATCTCTGAAGACGCACTTGCTGGAAGGGATACTGATAGAGAGAGGGATGGTGGAGCAAAAATCAGGGCAGTGGAGGAAAAAATCAGAGCAGCCAGAGCGGAAATTGCCCGAAAAACATTTTTCAACGAATACACCTATTCGACTAGCAGTGTACAGCCCAATTTGGGAAATAACCAGAGTAGTTTTACTATGTACATTAGTACGAGATTTAGTTGCAACGGGATCGGAGGCGGTAAGTTTCCCATGGACAATGTTACCGGCAGTTTCAGCAACGGTAGTGGAGGCATTACAATTTCCGTGAGGGGTGGTTTCGAGGACATCGAGGAACTTGTGCAAAACAGCAACAAATATCAAGCCCAGATACGTTTCACTAATTTAGTCGACAGTGGTTATGGTAGCCCCGATGCTGTTGTACAGACGATCGACATTGTTGAGATTAACGGTGCAAGCCCAAGCCCACCAAGCCCGAGTCCAAGCCCACGCCGCAGAGCCGGCAGCCTACCCAGGAATTGAACGTTTTTCTTACGCTTCGGGTCCTGACTCGCCGTCTTACGGTTGCGGCTCTGAAGACAAACAACACAACAACAAAAGAACAACAATGGCACAATGGCATTACTTTAACGACAACGGTGAAAAGATTGGTCCCATCAGAGGTAGAGATGTTAAACGCCTCGCCCAAGAGGGGACGATTACGCCGGAAACACGTCTTGAAGACGAGGTCGGTCAGATCATTCGCGCGAAACGCGTTACGGGATTGACGTTTGCAGAAGCAACACAGACAGAAGTAGGGCAGTCCGAACCCTCCACAATGATATTGACGACTACTGAAGTGAATCCCTTTACCGTAACGATGCCCGTTGAGAAGAATCCGTTCAACTCACCCATGCCTGTCAAACCAGCGGCGGTCAATCCGTTTGCCGATACTGTGCCTGTTGCTGAAAATCCATTTGGCGAGCCTCTATTGCCTCTCCTTCAACCTCGGAGATCAATCTGGGCAACGTTCTGGGGAGCGATGGTATCGATGATGAGAGGAACAATGACGATTATTGGTGCGACAGTCGGTATGGTTTTGGCACTTGTACTTGCCGTTTTTGTTGTGTGGCTGCTGTACAGTCTGTTGGTACTCACGGAAACAGTGCCGCCGCCACCTGCGGGTGGTTGGCTGGAACGCTGGCTGATGTTCGGAACCCCAGAAGCAGTAAACGTAATACCGGAGGAGCAGGAACAAAACGGAAGTGACGGGGTAGAAACCGACACGCACAATCGAACGTTCGATTCCTTGTACGATTCCGGCTCTGTCAACCCTCACGGCACGATAATCGGACGAAATCCCACATTCATCACCTTTTGCCACGGTTCGTACACGACTCTTGCAGACGCACCGATGTATTTGGGTCGATCCTTCCAACTGCCGCCGCGAGCAACGACCTTGCCGGAAGAAACCGACTCCGACTCAGGGTACGTCCACTCCCAGACATTGCCGATCATGTCGTACAACCCCCAAGGATTCGGCTCGTATTGCCGAACATAGTCCACACTGAACCACTTGTCCGAAAAACGACTGTCCCGAAGAGGATAAATCGAATTCTCTCCAAACGGACGACGTATGTGAATCGTCGCACCGTTTTCCCAAGTCGTATACGTGAATCGAGTTTCCTCTCCTGCGAGGTTGGCATATTTTGAGAAATCGGTGTCCCGATCTCCGTACCAGAACGGCGTTGCCGTACCGGCACGTGCCGCCCACTCCCACTCCGCTTCGGTCGGCAATTTGACCCCTCTACCCGACTTTTCGGAAAGCCAACGGCAAAACGCCTCCGCCTCCTGAAACGAAATCCGTGACACCGGTTGATCAGGATGATTCGCAATATATCCCGGCACAATATGATCCTTCCCCTCTTCCGGTAAATACCGCGTGTCATGTTCAGGGTCAAAGATTCCATACTGTCCATTGGTAATTTCCGTTTCCGCTATCCAGAACGGCTTTTCGATTCGAACGATCTTTCGATTCCTTTCATCCGGCAAGCCGTCGAGTTGTCCCATGATGTATTGACCGGCGGGTATCCAAACGAAAGCGATCCGCCGATTATTGCCCAGTTCGATCCGCTCCGGCGTTGACGGCGCAATCCTACGAGGTTGACCGTCGATGCTCGGATTGGTTGAAGGTCGCCACGCATACGACGTGTCCGCCGGCAGACCAAGTTGCGGCGTAGGTTCCGCTTCTTTTCCCAGTTCCACGACAAGATTCATGTACGTTCCCGGCGTTCGCTGTTGCATTCGCACCGCCGCTTCGGTGTTAAAAGGAAAACCACGCAACTCAATCGAGTCCGTTACCGCATGCCGCTTGATCACTTCGTCGAGTTGCTCCGGCGAAAGTTTCGCAGGTTTGTCGATGTTTGATGCAGCGAGCGATTGCCGATATTCCTCTTCGGGATTGGAATCGAGGTTGGCGTACAGTTTCGACAATTCGAGCCGCCGGTCCTCATATTGAGGATTCACCCAAAGTCCCCGATAAGGAACATTCAAGTCGATCCAAGTGTTGATTCGATCCCACGCTTCATGGTCGAGTTGCACGCCGTAATGTCCCTTTTGCAATCGCTGCACGAGTTCGCTGACCGTGGCGTGAAAGTCCATCGGATGCAAAAGATTCATATCGGGCTCCGGTCCCGGTCGCCAAGTGTAAGGATTGAGTGTAGCATAAGACGTGTCGGTTTCCCATTTTCCAACATTGTGCGCTTCGAACGACAAGAGTTTGCGTGCTTCTTTGTTCACATCGTTATGACACGGCACGCAATGTTTTTCCAAGAGCGGTTGGATTTCCGTTTGGAATCCAAAGGGTCGGGCAGGACCGTACCATGGAGTGATTTCGCTCGGCGGTCGATTGGCGGCGGCAACACGCTTTGCCGGAGTTACGTCGAGCGGCGACTCATGACAACCGATGCATGACTGTTGCTCGCCCGGCATGGAGACAGTCCAAGAGCGCATCAACTGGACGGTACGTCCATCGGCATCGAGAGGTTGAATCGAAATCGGCGTATTGGCAGGAACCTTGAAACTGGCGGAACCGTCGTCTTCTACCGGCACTGTACCGAGGATACGTTTGATGTCCCAACTCGAATTTTGTCCTACCGACTCGTGTCCGCCGCTTCCGCGAAAACCGAAGTGATAGGCAAAAATCCGAAGCGACTTGATCGTGCCGCGAGGCACTCCTTTGAGACCTTCGCCGAGATAAACGTCGGTGATAAACATGGTGCCTTCCATGTTTTCCAATTCGGTCATATCCGGTTTGACCGGCGGACGCTCTCTGGCGACGAGCGGAGTCGGAAAAAAGAGCGAATCCTGCGGCAACTCCAAAATCTGCGTGATGTTGTCGAACCGGTCAACCAGATACAAGCCGAAGGTCGGTCGATCAACATGCTTCATACTGACAAGAAAGTAATTTTCATTGAGCGGATAAGGATACGCAAAGCGGTACGTTCCTGCTCCACCCTGGTTGTCGTAGATGTTGCCAACGACATCGAGACCGTAGCCCGGTATCTCCTGTTCGCAGCCGGTCATCTCTTTCGGAAAGATGCGAGGAAAAACATTGAGGTGCGCCCCTTCGGGTCCCCACTCTTTGGAGGAAGGATCGTAACGGAAGGGATATTGAGAGCCGAACTGCGTGTTTAGAATCATCAGTCGTCCTGTTTCGGGATGTCCGCCGCCGGTGACGTGGTGTCCACTGAGAACGCCGACCATCATGTTGGGCTGACCGGGAATCTGTCGGGGATTCTTGTACGCCGTCGGAAAGAGTGAGCCGCTACCCCAAATCGCACGCTGTTGTCTGCCGTCCGGTTGCATGGCAAAAAGCATTCGGGCGGTGTAGTGCGGTATGTCGGAATACTCCCAACGCAGATACATAATACGTCCGTCTTCCATCACGGTCGGATGCCAATCGCTGTCCTGTTCAAAGGTCAATTGCCGGATGATGGATTCGTTACTATGTTGATTGATATTGGGTTGATCGATATTGCGTTGATCGATTCGATAGAGGTTTGCCATCGTTCTTCCTCCGTTTTCGCAGGGCAAGCCTTGCATTCCGGCGGTGGAAGCGGTGATGATGGAACCTTCTTCGGGCAGATAGCAGGCATCGAACCAATCGACATCGTGCAGTGCCGGTGTCATTTTTTTCAGGTTTTGTCCGTCGATGCCAATTTCATAGACTGCCCAGCGTAATTCGTCTTTGCCTTCATGAGGAACTTTTTCAATGGCAGCGAAGAGTAATTTTTGACCGTCGAAATGCAGGTCAATGTCTCGTATCGGCGAATTGTGCGGATGCCGATAGAGCGGAGTCAGCGTCGGCGTGGTGCGCAGATTGCTCAAGATGGCGATTTCGTTATTGATTCCGCCTCGTGGCGAATCGGCAGCGGTATAGGCGTTGAGATTGATGAATCCGAATCCGCGTTGAGTGTTTCGGCGGATGAGCAGAACTTGATCGAAGTCGAGCAGTGGATTGGCGAGTGCTGCTTCACGGAGCAGGGCATCGAAGTCTTTTCGGGCATTGGGATTCCTTCGAGCATCTTGGAGTTTGGGAGCGATGTCGTTCAGACGTTGGAGATATTCCTCTCCTTTGGGATATTGCTCACCGAAGGAGGCGATGAGATTGTCGATCATCCGTTTGGCAGATTCCGGCGTGTTGATAGGAACGCGACCGTTGTCGTATGCAAAAGCAATGGCGGGAGAAAGAACAAACAAGAGCAGAAGGGCAAAACGCGGCATGTCAGTTTCTTGGGGTAGTTTCTTCAATGGATCACTCAATTTCGGAAGTCATTGTACCAAAATTTTTGGGAATATGCTAGAATCTGTGCCATACGGAGCAAAAACATGACGAAACGTTCCCATTCTAACACACTTTACACGCACGACAATTTGTACGTCCTATCGGGAATGAACAGCGAATCGGTCGATTTGATTTATCTTGATCCGCCGTTCAATACGAAGCGTATGTACTCTGCTCCTGTCGGTAGCAAAGCCGCCGGTGCGAGTTTCAAGGATATGTGGACTTGGAAAGACGTTGATGAGTATTACCTCGATACGCTTGCCGACCAATTTCCGGTATTGGCAAAGTACATCGCCAGTGTCGGAGCAGTTCATAGCAAGGCAATGATGGCGTACTTAACCTATATGGCGCAGCGCATCGTTGAAATGCATAGAATTCTCAAGGAAACAGGTTCGCTCTATCTGCACTGCGATTCGACGGCAAGTCATTATCTGAAAATTCTGCTCGATTTTATCTTCGGCAAAAACAATTTCCGTAATGAGATTTTGTGGTGTTATACAGGACCTGGTTCGCCGGGAATGCGGCAATTCAACAGAAAAAGTGATTCCATATTTTGGTATTCAAAGGGAAAGCAATGGACTTTTAACAAGGATGTTGTGCGGATGCCTTATAAAGATGGTAGCCTTCACAGTGGTGGTTTTACAGAAAAGGATGGAACAAGATTAAAATCAGTAAAATATAATAAAGGAAAAGTTCCTGAAAATTGGTGGACAGACATAGCAATAGTTGCCCGCAGTAAACATGAGCGCACAGGCTATCCGACGCAGAAGCCGCTTAAATTACTCAAACGGATCATTTTAGCATCGTCCAACGAGGGGGATACCGTATTTGACCCTTTTTGTGGCTGCGCAACAACGTGTGTTGCCGCACAACAGTTACAGCGCAAATGGATCGGTATTGACCTCGAAAAACAAACCGTGAGTGTGTTAATTCAACGATTGAGTGAAGCCGGTCGGCTTTTCCGAGATTTTACCGCAACGGATCAAGTACCGAAGCGAAGCGACATCACAGAAGTTCAACCTTCGGAATCCATTAAACAACGATTGTACAAAGAGCAAGACGGCAAGTGCAATGCTTGCAGACAAGATTTCGAGTGTCGCAATCTTGAACTTGACCACATCATACCGAAGTCGAGAGGCGGCGGCGATTATTACGAAAACTATCAACTGCTCTGCGGTTCGTGCAACCGAATCAAGGGCGACCGACCAATGGAATACCTGCGAATGAAAATCGAAACCCGTGAGCAGATGATGAAAACTAAAATCTTTTTTGGAGAATAAACAATGGCGGCAGAGAAAAGTTCCCCTAACACACTTTATACGAACGACAATCTGTACGTTCTGTCTGGTATGAATAGCGAGTCGGTCGATCTCATTTATCTTGATCCGCCGTTTAACTCGAAGCGGATGTATTCTGCCCCAGTCGGCAGCAAAGCCGCCGGTGCAAGTTTCAAGGATATGTGGTCATGGAAAGATGTTGATGAATATTATCTTGACACCCTTGCTACTCAATTCCCTATACTTGCAAGATATATCGCGAATGTCGGCATCATTCACAGTAAACCGATGATGGCGTATCTGACCTATATGTCGCAGCGCATTATCGAAATGCACCGGGTTCTCAAAGAGACCGGTTCACTCTACCTGCATTGCGATCCGACGGCGAGTCATTACCTGAAAATCCTGCTTGATTTCGTCTTTGGCAAAAACAACTTTCGCAATGAAATTATTTGGTCTTACAAAAAGTGGGCTTCTGCACAAAATGATTTTGTTCGCAACCACGATACGGTTTTCCGTTATGCAAAATCGCAAAACTACACGTACAATCAACTTTATATTCCACGAGCAGAATCAACCTTGCGACGTTTCGGAACCAAAAAAATAATGTCGGGAACGAAAGATGACTACGGAAAACGTATTCCTTCTATAACGCTAGACGAAGATTCGGTCGGTGTAAAGATGAATGACGTATGGAATATACCGATCATTGCCCCCTCTGCAAACGAGCGTACCGGCTATCCGACTCAAAAGCCGCTTGCATTGATTCGACGAATTATCGAAGCATCATCCAACGAAAGCGACATTGTGCTTGACCCGTTTTGTGGTTGTGCTACGACTTGCGTTGCAGCCCAGCAGTTGCATCGAAAATGGATCGGCATTGACCTTGAAAAACAATCCGTTAAAATTTTGATTGAACGATTAAGCGACGATGCCGGACTCTTTAAAGATTTTGTTGCTACCGATCAAATTCCACAGCGCAGTGACATCAAGGAAATTAAACCATCGGAATCCGTCAAGCAAAAACTTTATCGGCAACAAAAAGGCAAGTGCAATGCTTGCGGGGAAGATTTCAAATTATGGAATCTCGAAATCGATCATATCTTGCCGAAATCGAAAGGCGGAGGTGATTACTATGAAAACTATCAGTTGCTCTGCGGTTCATGTAATCGAATTAAGGGAGACCGAACAATGGAATACCTGCGAATGAAAATCGAAACTCGCGAAAAAATGATGCAACATAAGATATTTTTTGGAGAATGAGCCGCGCGCCGCTTGAATTTCCCAGCCCCTCCACCATCCGCAGTGCCATTTCCAGTGCATCGGGACCGTCATCGTGCGAACCGACCGGAAACGAACGCAACTGCTCTACCAATAACCTGCACGACGGCGACGACGAACAAAAACGCAACCGACGCATTGCCAAATAAGAATCCAAACGACGAATACGAATGTTCTTGTTGAGCATGTTCCTGATCGGATAGATGTGCGCCTCGCAGGGCGAGGCGGCTAAACGACATTCAAACTCGTCGCACAACAGTTCCTGAAACTGATTCGCCTCTACCGCAAAAATCGTCGGACGATACTTTTCGTACAGTGCCACGCCCTTCGTCACCAAATCAGATACCGGCAAACGCTCCAAATGAGCATCGACATAAAAGATTCCATCTTCACATAACCCAACGAAAACGAACGCTGAATAGTCTCCCAATGACGAGTTCTTTCCTTTGCTTGGATCCAATGCCAAAGCCGATACCAAAAAATTGGAAGGCATCGTCTGATACCAAATAGACTCCTCGAAATACTTTTCGGGAAATTCGCACACGTCAGGATTGATCGGCGAGTTTTGCTTTTCCCTATCAAACGAAGTGTAACCACTCTCAACTCGCATCTTCATCAAATCGTAGAGCGACTCCTGCTCTTCCCAAAGTACGACGGCACCCTCGTCCATTGCTTGCCGATTCGCCTCATAAAACGCATCGGCATCGGCAACGTGATGAAGATTGGTAACGTCAGTGTAAATCGCTTCCCAGTCCGACCACAAAGACATGTTTTTTGGAAATTCTTCAATCGCCCGAAAGGTTTGCGAAATCCAACCCGGCGTGTGAAGAAGTTCGACCGCAATCGCCTCACGATGCAGCGCGGTTGCTAAGTGAATGAAATTCGTTTGCTGCGAACCGGCTTTCAAGAGAGCGGCGTGAAACCAATTGCGACTCTTTTCCCTTGCCGTTGCCGAGAGCGTATGATGATCGTTTTGCAAATCGTCGCAGATGATGAGCGTCGGTCGGTTCTCGCCTCGCTTTCGACCGCGTAACTTTTGTCCCGTCCCGAAGGCTTCGATGATTCCGCCGTTGCGCAGTCGAATCGCACCATCCCGCCATAGATTGCCTTTGCCGCACGCTTCGGAATAAACTTCGGCAAGCAGCGGATTGCCGAGCAGTTCATTTTTGATGTTATCCAGATGCGTGTGTGCCTGCGACATGGTATCGGAAATAATCCAAATGTAGGGTTCTCTCTTTGTGAGGATTTCGTGTAGCGGATAGACAAGGGCGGCAATGGTGGACTTGGCGGAGTTGCGAGGAGCCAAAACGTTCAACTTCGTTCCGCGTTCGGTATGGAAGTGATCCAGTTTTTCGGCAAGCCAGCGGTGCATCTTGGAAGAGGAGCGATGAAAATGATGGGGCAAAAACTGCGCCGCCCAATCGAGCAATGGTTTCGCAAAGAGCGGGGGACCTAAGTCCCCCGACTTCTGGAATTGTTCGCAAACACGCCGGAAGATTGGGTACAGAGACATGGTAATATCTTACCACGCAATACAAGGGTAAACCGTCAGGAAATTGCCTGACATACATCAGATCGCAAGAGCGGTGACATAAGCCCGCCAGCGAGTTTGACCGTGTTGATGGAGACTCGCCGACGGGTTTACACCGCTCCGTTCTTGCGCTTGCGCAATCTTAACGATTACGTCTCTGCGAACGCCTTCGTGCCAAACCGAGTCCTGCCAAGCCGAGTCCCAAAATCGCCAGCGTCGCCGGTTCAGGAACATCGCTGCCGGTCGGCGTAGCAAGACCATAATACGTCACCGTGAACGAAAAGTTTCGGTCAACATGGCTCCAACCGCCAAAAGCGTTGGGGCGTGTTTCCCCGGTCCAAGCCTCAAAACTTCCCCCATTAGCCGTAATAGCAAAGTTTCGGAGGTCCTGTCCAGCAGAACCGGAGCCAAATGAATTCGTTTGGGTAAAACCCAGAATGTCCATGTCTTGAAACCAAGACAATTGCCTAAGCCCCAAATCAAACGACCATGTGGTGTACTGACCACGATAATTTTGCAGAAATCCACCACCAGTACTCTGCGTTGCCCCACTAACCAACGTGACTGGCACGCCTACCCACCCCGGTGCCTCGAGTGTCACGACAGAACTTCCTCTGGGACCACCAGTTCTGGCATCGGTATTGCCGGAAATCGTTACCGTAAAGAGTTCTACCAACCCGGCTTCCAATGCCGCCTCACCATCCACATACGACGCGAAGTCCGCCTTGGCATTTGATGCCACCAAACAAGAAACGAACAGCACGAGTGCCGCAACTCCAATTTTCAACTTCATACAAAAATTCTCCTTTCTTCCGACTATCGGAAACAAATGGTTTACCTTTGGAGCCGCCTACTTTTCAGCAACGTGCCGAAAAAAACTGCGCTCCGTCAACTTATCATGCAGCACGTACTGTGCCAAAAAACCGAAAATGAATATTTTTTTCCAAAATTTTTCGTAAGTTTTTATCTTATAACGATTTACGAAAAATTTCAATGTGTATCAAAATGAAACATAACGTAAAAATGTAATGATGTGACGTGCAAAATAATACAATCGATGTATCATTTTGCAAAAATTGCCCAAAAAGTGCATCATTTTGCAACAGTCATGTCGTCTGCCTTCGCAGGCAGAAATCACTGCTTTTTGAGTTCAAAAGTATATCCTTTCTTCTCTTTTTTAACAGTACCCACACTCGGCAGTGGGAGATGCATGCCGCCCACTGGTATTTTTTCCTGATCGGCAATGGGGGCGATTCTGAAAAGATTTTCGTAAGTTATTGTCAATTAAAAGTTTGCGCCAAGCGGCGATTATTTCGTAAAACTGTGGCGCAGAGGAACACATGTTGCAAAATAATACAATTCGTGTATCATTTTGCACAAAATGTATCATTTTGCAACTGGCGGGTCTGCTGATACGCTATTTTCAATCTGCGGTCGTCTTTTTTTTCTTCCTCCATCTTTTGGAAACTCCTTGATTTACAGGGTAATTCTCAGACAATTCTATTTTTTGGAAAAATTTTCATTTTTTCCGATTTTCTGGCACAATAATTGCTGCTCTAGTACAGTATGGGAGACGACACAAAACGCCTCTGATGCAATTCCGAAACAAACTTACTTATGAGGTGCTATCATGAAAACTACTATTTTTTCCGTTGTCCTTGCTTTTGCAATCGCATTTTCCTCCGTTGTCCGTGCAGATGCCATTGACATCTACGACACAGGCAATTTCAACGACAACATTGCTCTCTTCCAGTTGTTCAACGATTACTTCTACGATCAACTTATGGCAGGAGAAGGGTTGTACACCAGTAGCAATCAACTCTACGCCGACCGCGGAGTTGATCCCTACGCAACATGGACGACGAGCGGCTCGGAGTTAGTCGGTGCCTTTAAGGTTGCCGACCTGGGACACGATTTGTCCATACTCGACTCCTCGGGTGCCAGCATGGGGAATCTTTTCCACCTCACCGGAACGCAAAACATTGGCAAAGAGGGTGGAATTACCGATCTGGGAAATCTGTCTGTAACCGGCATTCCTGACGGAACCGATTTCAGTTTCCGGTTGGACGCATACTGGGGTTCGAACCTTGTGTACAGTTGGGGTTCCACGCCCGATGCCAATGATGGAAGTCTTGGCAAACCCGGCGACGGTATGGTACACATGGTCGCTTTTAACATTACGGACTTGTATAACGAAAAGTACGGTACGGACAAGTCTTCGGTGTATATGTTTGCTTGGGAAGACCTTCACAAAACTTCCGGCAACGGCGGTGACCCGGCGGACTGGGACTATCAGGACTTCGTCGTTATCATGACGAATGTGAAGCCGACGGATGTGCCTGAACCGGCAACGCTGGCAATCATCGGACTCGGACTGGTAGGACTCGGATTGGCAAGGCGGAGGCGGTAACCAAACGCTCAAAGAGCGGGGGACGAAGTGGTACTCCACGTAGTTCCCCGATAGGCGTTTTAGGTTGTTCATCGGGAGATTGCGCTGCGCTACATCCCCCGCTCTTTGATTCTCTTGCGCAATCCTGCGATTGCGACTCTGTTAACCATCGATTCCCGTTTCCGTCAATCGGAAGCGAGTCGCCACGACCGAATGTTTGTCCGCTCCCTCTCGGTACTTTATGTACGTCAACGCAATGATACTGCCGTCCGGCAAACAATGAACGCCGGGATAACCGCAGTCCCAGCCTGCATGACTGTGCAATAATTTCACTCGAAATTGTCCCGGCTTGTTCCGCTTTATATCCTCGTAGGTTCCCACCCAGGCGACGAAGTGTCCACGCGTCGGACTCTCATGGGCTTGATCACGGAACGCCACGACAAGCCGACCATCTTTGGTGTACGTTCCAATATGCCGGTCGCCGGTTAATCCCCACGGCGTATCCACCGGTTGACTCCACGTCGTGCCATTGTCCGTACTGAACATCATCAAACTGCGACCGGAGCGAGTGTTGTCCCGCATCAAACAGCAGATTTCTTTGTTGTCCGGCGACCAAAAAGCAAACGGCTCACAAGGATGCCGACCTTCCACCTTGGCAACGAGACGCGGTTCCGACCACGTTACGCCGCCGTCAGCGGTTTCCGTTTGAAAAACGGCGATGGGCAAACGTCGAGCCTCCGGTCCTTCTCCATCGACGATGTTATCGTTGCTGTCGATCCGACCGTGATACAGTCCGATGTATTTACCGTCTTGCCGACCGGGATTCTTTGTGATGACACTGCTGAACGTCATGACGCAGGGAAAACTGAGCGGCGGGAGTGCCTTCCATGTGTTTCCGCTGTCTTCGCTGACAATCCGCGGCATCAGTGGATTTGCCGAAAAGACCCAGAGACGTTCTTTGCCTGCCGCATCGACCATTCGATAGATACTGGGACAATTTCTGTGCTTTTTGTATCCTTCTGGCAAGCGGTCATCGAGTCGTGTCCAGGTTTTTCCGCCGTCGTCGCTTCGT
>Ga0123353_10011560_pt1 | contig 12454 bp, 4 predicted proteins | sample TergutLab28metaG_3_FD_92763 | JGI IMG/M metagenome (GOLD analysis project Ga0123353, IMG submission 92763) | Labiotermes labralis P3 segment gut microbial communities from Petit-Saut dam, French Guiana - Lab288 P3 | ecosystem: Host-associated > Arthropoda: Insects > Digestive system > Gut ... | reverse complement strand
GCCAATATCTCCGTAACCATTGAACTTTGGATATAGGTGTTTTGGGTTATATCGGTATAGTTTGACCTAAGGAACACTCTCCCGAAGTTAGGTTCTTTCCTCCTGGGACACCCTGTATATATACACATACATACATATATACATACAAACACTACTGCTACTACTTCTTAAGTCTCTCTCTCTCTTTCTCCCTCTGTTCTCGTGCTGTGACGTGTAACTAGTATTTACCGATTCTTAGAACCAGACACTGCTGAAATCTTTGATACTTAAACCTCAAAGATACAGTTAAATTAATTCACATAAAATTACAAGGCACGTTCACAAATTCTAACTGCAGTATACGTATGTAATTTCAAAATACTGACGTGCGAGAGAAGATTGACGTCAGCAGTATAATGAAGACAAATGACCTGCAGGACAGAACGGGTGAAGTCAAATAATTGAAGATGGCTGCAATTTTAAGCATACAGGATTAAGGGAAATTTCTCAAAGAAAGCTCAATTTTCAGGTCGGTACAGAAATTAAGTAACATATGAAGAAAAGAACAAAAGTAACGTAGTTCACCCCTTAACTTGCCATGAATTCACAGAAGGGGTACACAGGTATAGCGCTTTCTTTAACCTCGACGCTAGATTGGGGTGGGTGTTCAACGCCACACCCTGGCCGCTTTACCACCGGCAAGACACCCACTACATATTGTATAGGAGGCCGGATGGGCTCCAGAGCCGGTATGGACTAGTGCGGAAAACGTCGTCCACACCAGGATTCGATCCCCAGGTCGTCCTGCCTACAGCGAGTCGCTATACCGACTGAGCTATCCCGGGTCGCATGAAGGCAGGAATATTAAACATAATTGTGCATAAATGTTTCAGTGATTCGTCGTTTGTGTTCATTACTTAACATTTGTGAGCTGGTTTACTGAACTTGCGTTTACGTTTGTATATAAAATATCAGATGGAAATTATCATATATTGGGCGACAAAAGAGATGTGACGTGGGACGATATTTATGAATTTCAAAAGATCGTGACCTTCTTACAGTTGTATTATGCCAGCAATCACTTGAATGGTGAAAAGAGCCACGATAGCTTAAAAACCCGGTCGATATTCGCACAAGTTGACACCCAAACAATTAAGGTATTCCTGAAGGTAGGAGATAACGCTGCATTGTTTAATATTTGTTGTCCTATGTTTCGAGGGTCTAAAGGTTCTCAGGAGACACCTCCATCGTTGAAGATGAGACAAATACATTCTCTCGAAACGCCGGGAAACAAACACCAGTGACGAAGAGTCATAACCCAGTAGAACGAACACTTCGACCACATCGCAGCACAAACACAAATGCTAGCACAAAAATGTCAGTTCGCTCTGCGGAACTGTGTTAATAGTATGATGGGTGTGCAGGTGTGTTCGTACACGAGAGACCATCTTTATATATTCGTTCTTCCACACTTTGTTATTTTTTTTACCGCGGTGTCATTACTTCAAACCATACAGCGTCAAATGGAGGATAGCTGAAGATGATGAATTGGATGTGATTTGGAAGGAAACGTTTTTAATATAATCTGGTACTGCCCCGAATTTTTGCCTTTAGGGAATAAGAAACTTTATTAACCACAAACGGCGTCCTGGCAGATATCTGAACTGGGCATTTATTGAAGAGATGTCTGTAAATAATAGAGAGTCACCGTTGTGCCAGTCTGCTTGGTGATTTATCTTCATCTTTAAGCACCGAGTTTCTTTCAGCGGTCTGCGGCGAAACAAATTCCAGTCCCTGAAGGGATTTTCTCTCACGGTACTGTTCAGAGTTGCTGCATGCATTTATGTTTAACCATTTACAGACTAAAATCAATCTACATTATGTAAAAAAAAAAATCCTTTCGAACTCCACAGGGAGAAGAGTGTGCTTCGATTAGATAGACAAATTGGTGGATGCTGTATAGGGCAATAACTGCTCTTTCTTGGGAGAATTATACGTATTACATAAATAAACTGTGCAGATGTTTCAGTATTCAACGTGGCGGTACATGTAGTTAACACTAAGATTTAAAGAGTGCTACTGTTGGTGCGCCTGAATGAGGCATTACACGCCAAGCTGACGTAAGTTGCCGCCGAATATGGCGGTACCGTTTTACACACTCGTAGCGCGAGCGTTGTTTCCAACATTACATGAAGTGGAAGTGTGTCTGTCACCAAAATTTAAAACTACTTCCGTCTTGGGCAGCAGGTGAAATTGCATCCATGCGTCATCGAAGGGTTAAAGAATAATAAGAAACATAAAATGTGTACTTAAAGACTCTCCATAATCTTCAGAATATACAGCGATTATTTCTCTAACGACATTCTCAGTGTTGAACCGTATAATTTATACCTAATATTTTCCGTGAGGTAAGAATCAAAATTTTAAATATTATGTAATGAAATGCATGTTTTGAAATGCTAAAGAAATGTGGTGTCAGTGTGCAGAACTGATTCATACTGTTCGGCTGAGGCCCGAAGGTGCGTCCTTATGTCAGAATCTTCGAGTTTGAGTCAGAAAATAACATGTTGTAACATTACAAGAAGCCGGCAACTCTTCCTGCTCCACTGACTACGTTTTTAGTTTGTTTTAATGACGGAAACGAGACGCACCAAGTGGCATACACTGATGTTTAAAATATTCAAACCTTTCAAACAATATGGATAAAATGAGCTGAATTGATTCTGTGTAATTTACAAACACCTTTTTAAGATTCTGTTCTTCTGCAAAGTGAGTCCGTGTCACTGGGTATACGATTATAGGCCTTTCAATAGAATATCGTAAACCACTTACCCAGTGATGCAGCGTTATTTCCAAGAAGAAGGAATCTTCGATTACGCATCTGAAAACTTAAAAACTCTCAAAATGTAGTTTTATTGCGGTGTAATATTTTCAATTAAATATTTGTTATCTGCAGAGCTTCATATCTTATTATCACTGTAATATCTGATGTAGAGTACAAATTATGTGGGCTGTTCTGTAATTTTCTCAATTATTTTAATTTAATCGCTCTCAGTATCAGATATTCTTGTCAGATGTACCTAATTAGGCTTACAAGCAACAACCTCGTACCAACTGCAACAGTACAGTACGAACGCTACTGTTGCAATTTGCATCTCGCTTGCTTTTGCTGTCGTTAAGCTGGGAGCCGAGATCCATAGTCATGTGTTACATGCATCACATTTCTGAAGGAGACAGGGTCCGACATTAGTCAGCTCTGGGGGTGCACCAGTGGGACTATTGTAATTATCAACCCGCGGGGTTCGAGGAAAAAAGACCCAGAATTAACGGTTATTGCCAGGTCTCAAATCTCCACCCTAGTCCTACGGGCGACGGCGCCAGGGGAGGGGGATGGAGATGGATGCAAGATGAATGGACAAAGAAAGAAAGGAATAAAATGCAGCAAGGGGGCGGAACTACCATGAGTGAGGAATGGAGAGATGCTGAAAGTTTAGTTGCTTCCGTAATCCTACACGGACTTCAGTTAGTAGTGCTTGTCTTACATCTGAAGAACAGAATTAGGAAGAAATTTCACTACGTTCTGCATTCTTCATATCTTTCATTTTTGTGGAAGAATATTTAATTTATGTGTTGTATTTTCAGTGACTAAGGGACTTCGTGTACCATAAATAACAATCCAAATGAATAATAAAACAAATCAAGGGTTGTACATTTAAAATTGTAAGAGAATTTTATTTTGTGAGCACTGAATTAACGCATTCATCTTCCTAAGAATATTTACTGAGACACGACCTAGACTTTTCGTCGTAAGAGACATAATTTATGAAGTCGAGTTTTAAATACATTTTTTTTGTATAAATTGTTGCGGCGTGAAAAAAATCGAGTATCCTTCATCAGAAGTTTCTTTTCACCGTACTGTACTGAACGCTTTCAGATAAGGGAAATTTGGCGCAAAATAATTATGACCTTAACATGCGGGGGGACGCGGTGGTGCAGTTAGTTAAGGCACTGAATTCAAAGCCGGAAGGTCGCGGGTTGGATTCCCAGTGTTGTTAACAGAAATTTTCATTGACATAATCCTTCAGGCATCACTATGGCTCTGGTGTCGACTCAGCCTCCAAATGATTAACGGGAATAGTTCTTGGAAGTATGGGCGGCCAGTGGGTAGGACTAACAACCTTACCACCTTCATGTGCCGATTGTCTTGAAATCTGGGAGCCCTAAACTCTGGAAATCCATGGGCCTGCAATAGGCCTAAAAAGGAAATGTTGTACCTTTGCTTTTACGCAAAACATGGCACTGTGAATATCTCTTAATCATTTCGTGAGAGAAATTAGTAAATCGTGCCTTACGTCTTCAAGCGTCAGCGGCTTAAAAGCCTGAGAGAATATTCTAAAGTCTCTGTTGGTGTATTTATAGTGAATTTTTGGAATGCCTCTTTAAATGAAAATTTTACTTATGAATATTCGCTAAAATAAGCGATATGTATGTATGTACGTATGTGCGTAGGTATGTACGTACGTATGGAAGTACGTATGTATGTACGTACGTACGTATGTATGCATGTCTGTATGTACGTATGTATGTATGTATGTACGTATGTGTGTACGTATGTACGTAGGTATGTACATACGTACGTATGTTTGTATGTGTGTATGTATGTATGTATGTATGTACGTAGGTATGTACGTACGTATATATGTATGTATGTATGTAGTATGTATGTACGTACGTACGTAAGTGCGTAGGTATGTACGTACGTGTGGAAGTACGTATGTACGTACGTAGTACGTATGTATGTATATATGTATGTATGTATGTATGTGTGTATATTTCTGTTCAAGAAGTGAGCTTCTCCAACTACTCAACCCTCCAAGCGACTAGCTGTTTCATGAGCATGTTGACATGGTATTCATATTATATGAGACAGTCTTAACGCTTATATGCGTTTGTTGTTTTCATCAGCACTTCAAATCAGCTTTATGCATGGTCATTGATTATTTAAAATATATTTCTCTCTTGCCGTCTCGTTGTTATCCACTGGTAAATACCAATCGAATATTATGTAGCATTCGACAACACTTATTACCCCAGAAGACACCAGTATTCAGCAACACCGCTGTCAATATCAAGTCTTCAAGTGGTATTCTTAATCCTCCAGGCACTAAATTAAGGTGTGTGAATGGAAATAAACTTCCATGCATGCTATTTACTCTTAATATGACGGCGAAAGGGAGCCAGGCCTTCAAGAATTATAAAAGAAATACGACATAAAAACGGTAGTAGGTAATATTACTTTAGTCTGGAACAAGTAAATAAAAAAATACGAAAGTGTGTAGAAATTCCTGGTGTGAAACATTCTGTGTGAAGTCACTTGAGGTGACTCTACTGCCTTTCTCACATTTATGGGTGATGGCATACACATTTCGGCATTTGTTACATCTGCCGTGTTCGTTTCTTACATGCCTGGTATTGTTGTCATTAGGCATTCGTCATGTCGGCCATGGACAGACATGGCAACACGTGGGCAACATATCAGACAGAAAACATGAATTCGTCCAGAACTAAACACTACGAGTGACTACATTTAGTGGAGTGTGAGCACTAACAGTAGCAAGCTTACAGTGGAATTAGAAACACATTGTAAAATAACTTGTGTGACACAGTGTAACATCACATGTGTAACACAGTGTAACATAACTTGTATAATACATTGTAACATACATTGTATGACAGTGTAACATATCGTAACATAGCCTGAATAATACAGTGCAACATAACGTATGTAACACAGCGTAACATAACTTGTATAAGAAAGTGCAACATAACTTATGTAACACAGTGTAACATCAATTGTGTAACACGGTGTAACACAATTTATGTAACATGGTGTAATATCACTTGTATAACACACTGTGACATCACTTGCGTAACATAGTGTAACATAACTTGTGTAACACAGTTTCACATCACTTGTGTAACGCAGTATAACATCACTTGTGTAACATCTAGTGACAGCAGTACCAGACATGTAAGAAATACGATGCTGAAGATGGAAGAAAACATGCAGAAAGACCTATGCCAATCCGAACAAACGTGAGAAGACATGTGGTCTCCACAAAACCACAAATGAACAAGGTGTACACTATGAACAACGTCACATTTGAAGTCACTAACTTTAATAAAGCAACTGAACAGTATCAAGAACGAAATATGAAGCTGGCAGTTGAAGCTGGATTCTAAGAAGATGACATATTAGGGCACTAAATGAAATTTAAACTCTTACAAGGAAAAAGTATGGACTTTTTTAACTCACCTCAGATATGAAGGTACTGTTATATTAAGGAAGACAATGCAGCAGTATAAATGTAGGATAAAAAATTATATTCACAAACCTTCAGATATTTCGATGTCTTAATTCTGGAGGAAGATGAAACAAAAGGAGAGATGGGTCGGTTTCGAGTGGAATAAAATTTTTTCCTTGTCTCTTACCAACAACTTAAGAGAGAGAGAGACAGAAAGCAGCGTACCAAACCAACGAATGTGAAAACATTATTGCCTAGCAAATGTTCTGCCTCAATCTTCTACATTAGAAAATTTAACTGCAGACACAAAGTGAAGGTGATGCATCTGCAGGCGCAGACGTGGACGAAATTTCAAAAGTTAGCAGCTGCTGGTTAATGTTGCCACCTCTGCCCAGTTCACATATACTGCTTGTTTTACAAAAGATCCATTAAACAACTGACAGGCAGTAAAATATAATATACTAATAAGATTTAATGTATAAAGAAATTTGTATTAATTCATATTCATTTATTCCTTAAGTGTAATTTACAGTTAATCGAAATTGTACTTTCCGCTTCTTCCAAAAAATGTTCTATAAGAAATTTTTACAACTTTCCTGGCAACACGGACTGGAAAATTTTACTTATTTTAAAACATAAAAATAATGAGCAATTTTTGATGCCAACCAACTAAAATTCGTCGGAAAAGTACCTAAATAACCAGTTTATGCCTATTTACCAACATATGGATCAAATATTAGAATTTCACACGCATTTAAATGAAAAGTCAGCGTCGCTTCTAAGAGATTTTCGCTTATGACCATAAATTCTGGAACCAATTTCGCTCATTAAACGAAGTATTACAGTATCTCCATTCGTTTCAAGGGCGAACTACTTCATTTTTATGAGTGCAGTGAGACTGAGACCCTTGGAAGTTTCCGTATAAAAAGGCTAGTGTATTAGGGGATGATGATAGACGTATACGAGGCACTGGCAAAATGGTACTGGGAGGGGAAAATCGAGTTTATCGAAGAGTAATTTGCTATGGAGCAATGTGGACTGTCATGCACATGAACCAAACCCTTTGCCGTAAGAAGCCAATGAATAACAGCCTGAACTATAAGGGTTAATCGCCGAATAGTTTGCTATTCGACATTACAATCCACACCATCACGAACACGACCACGTCCATGACGACACTCAAAATAATACGATGATGATGATGATTATGAGGTTGATGATGATGATGATGATAATAATAATAATAATATACGAAACAATAGTATAAGAAGAGAGGAGACTATCACGTCTCCTATACACGGACGACCTTAAAATATATACAGAAACTGAAGAAAAGAAGTTACATTTATTGATTGATAACGTAAATATTTTCAACAAAGACATTACGAAAACTTCTGATTTTGAAAAAAAATGCGTCACTTAAAATATTATAAAAAACGAAGTCGGAAACTAACAGTGGAAATATAATAATACTGAGGAACTGCAGCCAGAAGAAACATAATAATATCTAGGGATATAAAAAAAACCAGCAAGTCGACCACAGCCCCTGACTGTGCCTAATCCCACCGACATTCTGGGATATGTGAAGGTGTCCCAGCAGATTAAGTCAGTTTAAGTCAATAACAATAATAATAATAATAATAATAATTTTTCAAGAGAAGTACAAGGAACATAAGACCCGTGAAAGAAGTATAATAATAATAATAATAATAATAATAATAATAATACAATTTTTGTACAATATTTCTACTTCCAGGTTCTTGAATCTTGTCAGATAATCTCCTTTGCTTTTCTTCCAAATCATCTGTTTTCTCTGTGCTATTGTCTATGCATTGTAGCCAATTAATTCCCTAACTTGCACACAAGATAATTTTTCTGTCTGTTTTCTATTTCCTACCGCAGAGCTAACAGCCAGTACTCACAGATAACATTAAACTCAGTCCGTACCTTGCGTGTATGTACGTTAGCCACGGCTGTTAAAGGGACATGACAGCATCGCGATTCGAATTGCACTCCCACTCCTTTCAGTACGTGAATAAACTTGCACTTAATTTGGGGCGTTATCCTTTCTTGAAAGTTTTAGACAAGTACAGTAAACTGTGACGCTGACAAGGTAAGCAATGACAATTCTGCCTTTTACATTTATAGGCCTAGTACAGTATTCTATCCACAAAGATGCAAGTAATTAAACTTTAGCACATTCATGAAATCTTTCCAGAACTCCTTGTTGTTCTCTGTACGTTATATTTATAGCAGATTACTATTCATGCATGAAATCCGTTCGTATGGATTCAATATACTGTTTATACTTGCATTTTTATTTATATTAATTTTACCATTTAATCGCGCGTAACTACGAGTGTTTGAATGGTAATGAACTTCATTTGCTAGTGTATTAGTCAGCAATATCCCCTGAAAGTAGTCACAAAACTAGACATACTCTATATGTAAGGGCACTAGGCGCACAAAATTAATGCAACCATAGCTACCTCAAAGCAATGGTATCAACTATAACTCTAATCCAAGTGGCTTTGAATAACGCGCCTCAAATTACCGCACGGAGGAACCTCATTTAGAGAAAGGGAACGGGCACAACTGGGTGTGTAAGAAAAGCATATCCTCTTCAAACAGCTTTTTATTGTAAAGAGGTATTTAAACACACGGAGTTATTAGGACATTTTTTCCCTTCTACAGATACTGGTAATTTGTAAGTAAAATGTTTTGTAAGCTTTTTATATGCAAAATATTTTTTCCGTCTCGCTTTCTGAAGTCGCTTCTATCAATACAGTAAATAAGAGCTCTTTGTTATATTTTATCTATTCATGAAATACGAATTTTCACATTAATGGTGAATCAGAATTTTTTTACTTAATGAATTAACACATTTCACATTTTTCCTATTGAAAGTACACTCAAACGAAGAATACGTCAAACTGAAAAAGTGGCCTTAATAAGGAAAGTTTTTAACTGTATTCCATGAAATTAGCTGATCTTTCAACTATACATATTCTTGTTAAAAGGATCATATGTCTGTGAAATTCAGATTTACAGGCTTTATGAAGGAAGCGTTTGGGTGAAAATTTAGACGTAAAACAGAAAGGGTAAGAAAAGAATGGAGACAATTACATAAAGGGAATTACAAAATACTTTACAGTGATCAAATCAACAGGAATGAGATGGGTGGGACATATAACACTCATCGGAAGAATTGTTAAATAAAAACTCTTAGCCCTGAGTCGGAAGGAAAGACACCACATAAAAGACATAGGAGCAGATAGGAGGATAATATTAAATATGTCGTCAAGAAAGTTTTTAAGTGGATAGGGACAAGGATGATGTGCTTGAAGGTGGATATAACTTGTGGGATTCCGTGAACACGTTAATGAATTTTCGGGTTCCATAACAGGCGGGTAATTTATTGAGGCATTTGCGGCTGCCAGCTTCTAAACACTGTGTCCGTTTCATTAATATGGTTAGTTAATTTTTTAGAAGAACATAAGAGTACGTCCAGTTCTGTAGCCTTATATTCAGTTCAAATTCCATTTCTTTTAAAGGGCTTAGGAAACCACAGTGTTGTGACCCTCCAACACACACTGTCATATAAAGAGTTTTATCCAGCTTAGTATTATACCACTGAATAGTATGATATTTCAAATGAAATACAGATACTTTGTGACGTAATTTACAATGTTTATATTGGATAACCTAAATCACAAAAAAAGTGTAAATGGGCACAATGTGTTACGCGTTAGTTTTTAATTACTACACCAGAGGGCAGAAACAACAGATCAAACGCTAAACCATGAAAATATTTTGAATATCTACAGCACAGGTGGGGGTGCTTTGTAACTGGCCACTGCATTCACACGTCGTACGCATAACATCACAGTCGATGTTCGCGCTTCTGAAATTCTCATAATTACTGCTAAAAAACAATTCTCCCTGTTTTCACAGGTCGGCGGCTCGCTCGGAAAAGTTACCATAGCAGTCTAAAATCCACATAAGGGATTTTTCAATAATTCGTTCCAACACTCAGACCGACACGAGTGGTACCGGTGACCATCGGCCACGGGTGAACACACAATTTGCACGTACCACCTGGCAGGCAGTAAGGCAGCTGATATGAATTACACGTTGCAAATTATTCTAGCTGGTTTATGAATTTCCACACTTTAAAAATTTCTAATTATTAAAAACCTTAAACTTCAAAATAAGAGCGGGTGAGAAATTTATTTACTTAGTGATGTTTCAGTTAGCGTCGTCCTCCCTATTTCACATTATGCAGCGTTGAATGATAGGTGGTTACTTTAAAGTTAGTCATACCGTTGTGTTCTCGCATAATTAATTAATAAGTAAAAACCGAAAATACAACTTTATTTTGGCAATTTTTATAACAACATATTTCGGACCTAAAGGGGTCGTCATCAGGCTTACACTTGATAAGACACAAAGGTACATAAAACTGCATGTGTTAAAATGAGATCTCACTTTTTACAACTGAGTAATGTAGCCGCAATTTATTCGCTCGATTATCGAGTTAGGAGCGGGGTAATAAATGCACAAAATTCTTTCCTTCTTTCTACAATTATTTGTATTGTTTTTATAATTTAAAATTCTAGAGGAACATCCCTTGTAGGTCTGGTTCTAAAGTCCTCCAAAATATGTTACCTCTTCTTCTGGGAACATGCCAAATTCTTACTGAACACAAATGATTTCATTAGAATATTCCACAGAGATTGTGCGATTATTTTGCATACAAGTCGATGGACATTATACAAATAGGTACAAATATCCTTGTTACACGTGCCTCTTTCGTGTAATGTATATACATTTAGCTTAATCTACATATGTCTTTAGAACGCACTAAACTCATCATTTACTGCTCTTTAATTTTCACAAAATAAATTAATCTCCTGAGCATATACAAGTATAAGATTGAACACATCCTGGGGCGAAACAGTTTAAAATATGTAAAAAAATTAATGTGCTTAAACTTCATTTTCTTTCAGATACTAAGACAAAAAATCAACTAAATATCCGTCATACTTAACATATATTCTTTTTAAATACAAACCGCTACAAGTTTCGGTTAATCAGATGGGGCCATCATTTTTATACATGAGAAGAAAGTAAAATTTGCATTTGCAACTTTCCTGAAACCTCAGTTTTTACAATACTTAATTCCATGGGCAAGTGTAAAAATATATAAAGGTTTGCATGTAAATAAATAAATAAATATATAGTAAAATAGCAAGTGGGCTGTACTTGTATATCTTTATGTCGAAATGATATTAGTCATAACACGTAAGTTTTAAGATAATATAAGCAGTTGAATTCTTAGAAGCAACATGTGTATATTAGAATCCTACATGTTATAACCAGATAATCAGATAGACATAAAATGTTCAGGCTACGTCCAACATTAAGGGTTACTAATATTGTGTAAGTTTTATGAAAGAACTGAATTATAAGAACTGAATGTAAAAGTTGCGTGGAGACTAAAATCCTACAAGTCTATAAACGAAATAATTGCACATATATATATATATATATATATATATAGTATATATATATATATAAAAAATATATGTTATATATATATTTGTTTAGAAATAATCATGTCACAAGAGCTACTTTTTTGTTATAAAGAATATCTCAACACAATTTGTATATTGACAGCGGATAGATCACTCCAATAATAAGCATTATACAACATAAGAAACAATATATTCAACTAAGCCTGAAAAATGTATGTATATCTAATTATCTGATAATTACAAGTAGGATTTGAAATGTATACACGCCGCTTCTATGAACTGAACTATTTATATTAAGTGCAAGCCTACTTCTTACGACTGATATGAAGTCGGCATAGAAGAAATAGTACACAGCTGCACCTGAACTGCTACTGTATACCATGTATAAAGGGTGTCCCAGGAGGAATGTGCCAGACTTCGGGAGAGTGTTCCTTATGTTAAAGTATAGCGATATAATCCAAAACACCTACATCCAAAGTTGAACGGTTACGGAGATAATGGCCAGAGAAAAGTGGGGGCTTCTTGCGGTTCCTAATACTGCAACCTGCACGGCTGATGCGTCGCGCGACAGTGCTTATGTCCTTGAGACTGGAATGCAGTGTTAATTGCGCCTGCGTGACGGTTAGTTGCTTG
>Ga0123353_10011559_pt1 | contig 12455 bp, 3 predicted proteins | sample TergutLab28metaG_3_FD_92763 | JGI IMG/M metagenome (GOLD analysis project Ga0123353, IMG submission 92763) | Labiotermes labralis P3 segment gut microbial communities from Petit-Saut dam, French Guiana - Lab288 P3 | ecosystem: Host-associated > Arthropoda: Insects > Digestive system > Gut ... | reverse complement strand
GGCACATGTGCTTGAAACATGTAGAGGCATGAAATAAACTTACTGTAAAACAAAAATTTTGTGCAACAAGTTGGTTAATTTGTGAGATAAAACAAGCTGTTCCAGTTACCAGTATGTACTATAACTGTCATTCTGCATTTTATATTTTATAGTATTTTTATTTTTCATTTCAACACAGTTCATACCTCCATTTATACATATCATGGCTGTGGTTACCAATATTTTATAACTTTTAAGTAACTTCAGTAAATTCATGATTTAAATTTTATGTTTTTAAGTGCACAGATTACAAATTGAAGAATTTACAATGGCTCTGCTACACGCAGAAAATATTTAGCAACTGTCCTGTACAATTGTATGCTCCGTGACAATGGGCCAATAAGGCCTGAAACATGTAGGAACTGGTGTGTTGTAATATTATTGTTATTTTAATAAAACTGTGTGCATTCATTGTTTGAATTGTACCAATTGAATTACAATACACAGAATTGGGAATGTGAAAATATTTGAGCTGATTGTAGCCTAATCCACTAAAAATTTCAAGCTTTGATGTTTCCACAGTATTACTGAAAAAGATTCAGAAGTCTTTTGTTGTGTTATTTTGATTGACAGGTATGGCGATATTTCAGGGGCAGTGTTCTGTTTTGTAATGCTGGTAACTGTTTACCAGGCAACGTCGTGTAATATCCCAGAGGACTCGTTATCTTCATGCTGTAAATTGTTTGTTGCTATTAGAAACATCTTAAAAAATACTGTGTATGGCAGAGGTGCGTTATTATTACCTCATTTTGTTGTTTAAAGTGTAGGAGAGAGCAGTGTGTTGAACCTAGCCTATCAGAAGATTGGGTTTCTAATTTAATAATGGCTAATAGGTTTTTGGGCAACTGAGCCCTGTCTACCTGACTGCTATGAAAGATATTGCAATAAAAAAAAATGTTTAAAATTTAACTGAATGTATTGTAATGTAAGAACACATATTAATATAACATTTCAAAATATGTACTCAAAAAAGATGACTCATTATCCACTAAAAATAAACATTTATCCAGTCAGTTCCCATTTCACTGTGAGCAGTCACCTCTGCATTTGCCTCAAGCTGCCTGAAGCCTAGCCCTTTTGCAACAATTAATTATGAAATCCAAACATTATACCAATAGCTCTTGTTTCCATACCTTGCAGTCAATAAGGCTTTCTGCCCTTGCAGCACCAGCACCCCCCTCCACCCCCAAGGACCATTCGGAATTATAGCACAGAAACTCGAAATTTGAAAATGTATTAAGCACTCAAAATAAACAGGCCCCAACTAAACAAACCACATCAGAAAACAACTGCATACCCGCATGTCGCAACCTCCTGCAGTGAGTGCGCCAAGAGCCAGGCAGAACCTCTTTTGTTTAGAAGCCAGTGTGTATAATAGTCATGAATTACTGGTAAGCACTTATTCATCCAGTACCTAAACTCCCTTTTCCTGTCACTGCTGATATCCTACATCCGTTCCTAGTGAGGACAGGTATGGAAATAATGTATAGATTGGTGTCATCAGTGTAGCTCATGTTCCAGAACTAGCCACATTGGCTCAATCAGCTCAATGTGCTAGGAGAGTGTTTTGCTGTCAGGTTAATCTGTAAGAATGTTACTTTTCTGGAGGTATGATATATGTTATATAGATGCCATTTCTTATATATTTCTTAATTTTTCCTCGATATAAGGTATTTTTTGGTGGTGTTGATGGAGATTCAAGTCTTCTGGGATGTTAAGTTGTGTCAGCTGGTATATAGTTAGCCAGCATTTTGGAGGCATGTGCTGTCTCTCACTTCAGAGTCAAGCAATCCAAGTACTACTGGTTCTACTTAACCCTGAAGATGGGGTCATTACATGCCTCTGAAAGTTCACTGAGTGTTTACCAGTTGACATTGTGTATAACATCCCACAATACTTGATTTGTATTAATTTTTATTCTTATCTTTTGAATAGAATATAGGTCTGTTATTCTTAAATTGACACTTCTTAGTTTGAAGGAAAGAATATTAAGTACTTAAGTTTATCAATGTGCATAAACTTATCATACCTGCATTTGGTTTTTCTGTTGTATATCCATGGTGGCAAATTGTGGACAGGTTCATTATTTCTATTGCTAAATTTATAATGAAATGCATACCTTTGACCAATCCTTGTATCACCACACTGTGTGTGAAGTTTTTAAAATCCTCTCATTAAAACTATCCATTACATCATAAATAATTTGTTTATAGTAACAACAGTTAACTGAAGTTCATATTTACCATAACTTTTCTTCTTTCTGTAGATGCATGTTTACTGTCCTATATTGATCATTTTGTCCTGCTTGCCACAGTTCACAAAAATGTTTTTCGGTTGAAATAATTCCCAGCAGTACATACTGACAGGAGACGCAACCCATTGGGTTAATCTTTGTCAGGTTGGTGGTATGGCTGGAATGTCTAATGGGGTGCCTCCACGCCTCAAACACTCTTCAGGCAGAAAGAATCGTCTGACAACCAACAGATGTGACACAAACTGTGCACGGACTCGACGTCTTGCTCCTCTTGTTACCAAGTCTTCTGAGTCTAAGGTTGGTTCTGTCAAGGTTTCCAGTAGTTCACACCATGGTATACCATGCCACACAGATCTGAAATCGGTGAAGGATAGTATTGAAAACGTTGGTGAAGATTCTGAACGTAAAGAGAATTTATCCAGCTTCCAGGTTGGTTCATGCTCACAGTCATCTTCTTGTGTAAAGGTTGCCAAAGTTTTTCCAGAGCCGAAAGAGAACATTGGACCGTGCTCCTCACAGAGATGTCCAGGAACATCTAAGAAATTTAAAAATGTTCAGGGGTCTGGCAGTGGGGTATTGAAGCAAGTTCTAGCTGTTCAGAGCAAGTGTGCTACAATAGGCGTCTTGGCAGGTGGTTCCAAGGTATCCAAAGGTGGCATCATGTCAGGAAGGTTGCAGAGAACCACGCCTGTAGGAAGTGTGACAGTGGCAAAGAAAGGAACTCGAGGTTCCTCACCCACAGACATTCGCATTGCCGAGTTTCGAAAGTCAGGTGTAACGAAGCTATCTCAAGGAGAAAGCCAAGAGGAACGTACATATTTGAAAGCCCCTTCAACCAAATGTATGTCAGAATGTAAAGGGCAGAAAGGATCTAACCAAGATGGTGTTGGAATTGTAAATACTAAGTCCTCTTTATCAGTTGACAAAACTAGATGTGCTGAAGATGAACGAAAGATTATGTCAGACCAAATTGTAGTTAAACAAGGTCCAAAACGTTTAAAAATGTCTGCTTTTAAAACCGAAAAGAGCTGTGGAAATTTTCCTCTTTCAGAAGTTCCATATAAAAGTGATGCTTTAGTAAATAAGGTGCAACTGAAAGAATTATACATGGTTAAGGTGAGCAAGGAAAAGAAGTTGCTAAACAAATCTGATGTAAATTTGAAATTCATAAGCTTGGGTGATAATGCTGAATCTCCTACTTTGAACCAGAATTGTGATATTGTCTGGGATTCAAACCAGAATCCACAGAATGTATCCTTGGGCTTATCATATCAAAATTTTCCAATGGTAAGGGGAAAACCTACAAGGAAAAAACCATTGCCACGAAACAGTAATGCTAAATCAATAATGCCTGTCACAAGAGCTACTGTATCTGACACTCAGGGTACTGGCAGTGGTAATAAAGTAACATATAGTACAAAATCTGAGAAAGAGGATAAGGGCCAAGTCCCACATATATCACCTATTAAGACACTACAGAAGAGAAAAAATACAGATTCAGGCAGAAAACTTAGCCAGGTCTCATTGAGAAGCTGTGCCACACCTGTAAATGTAGCTCGCTCTTCATCAGGTGAATCTAACCAATCAGTACGAATAAAAAAGAAGCGAAAGAAGATTACATCAAAGTTTCTTTGATAATACCAGTCATTGCTGGAGGAAGAAACAGTATCCTGTGATATATTACGAGCCTATTAATATAGTGTTTAAAAGGTGTATAGTTTAAAGATAACATTGTTTAATCAAAATATTATGTTTATATTAAATGTTTTTATACATTGCGTGATTTCAGGCTCCTGCTAATAAGTAGATGAGATCTGTGTTCTTCTTGGATGTTATGAAGTGATAATAGTAATTCCTTACTGATGTCTGGGGGCAACCTATTGGTCCCATCTTCAAGTTTCAAGAAATCCAAGAAGAAGAAGAAGTGGCTTTATTCTTGGTTCCATCTTCAAGGGTTAATAAATCCAAGAAGGATTTCTTGACCAATGAAGATGGGACTAATAAGTTGTCCCAAAACAATGGTCAGGAATTACCACAATAAGCTGTGTAATATTCCAGGAAAGTGCAGATCTTATTTATACAATACTTGTATATGAGGTCTTCACTTATAATTTACAATTAATGCACACAGCTTTTCTTCTGAAGAAAAATAAGTCCTTTTTCTGTGATTGAGTGTTAAGATACAGTTGTTTATATTATTTCCAGTTGATATATGTGTTTGACAGCCTTAAATACTGAATGTAGTTGCTTTAAAAACATTTGTACATATCCATATCTCAAATATGGTTAACTTATTTTATTTGAATTTTGCTGTACTTTACTGTAGTTGGTCTCTGTTGTTTAAAAACAAACTGACATAACTGATTCGGTCAGATGTCTGTAGCAGTGGAATTTCAAAATTATTTACATGTAATTTTGATTACTGTCACTCTCAGTGACAAGAAGAGTCACATTTTTACTCCTTTTGACTTTCTCTCTGATTTTGTATGTAAGTTTGCAGATATTTATATTTGTTGTGAGTTTTGTTTAAAGATCCTGATATTTCTATCCACATCACCTCAAACTCCTGCCTTTATTATCTAGAAGAAATGGAAAGGATTAGCAGCAACACTTTGTGGTTATAGCAGTTGCTGAGGCTTCACCAAAATAGCTTCTGGAACTACAAAGTTGCATAATTATGAAAACACATGTCAACTGTAATGAGCAGTATTATTTTACAGCTAAAATGTACAAATTTCACCACTAGTAAAATAAGTGAATTCAACTTTTGAATAAAATGTAATTTATATTCATTGTCTTGGTGTGGAGTTATGTGTGAAACAATCTTGCATGAAACAAAAGACTACTTGAAGTTGACTGTATATTATCCTATCCCTTATCAATCCATTGACACTGTGCATGCTGTAACAGTTGTTATTCATTGTGAAGGAAACTGTAATGTATTATAAAATTATGAACACCATAGAATATGGTCCTCATATATATTGTTCATATATAAATTAACTCAGTGGCTTATATAGCTAGTGGTCACATTAGCCTCCCGCTAAAACACTGTTAGATTGTCTCAGACACAAACCAAAATTGTAAAAGGAAAAATGCCCACTGGCTGAGGTGCAAACTAGTTTTCCATTCAAAGTAACTGATACAGTAGGCATATGCCTTTTCCTTTGTATTGAGCATGGCTTGAAGTGATTATGAAACACTTTATATATGAGGAACAATTTTGCATGTTTAGTTTGAAAAGTGAAGTTCTTGGGTAATCATCAGTAAGTGATAGTTACTGATGTCTGTCCTACCAGTGTTAACAGAAGTACACATTTGATTAATGTAAGTAAAATTTGCAATCTTGAGCTAATATCACTAATATCAGTCCCATGAGAGTGTTTTTTTTATACTGGTACTAGAAAATATTTGCTCGTAACACTCGGACTGGTACTGTGGGAGAGTGGGGAAGACTCTTGTGCTTGTATTTGCTTCTGTCATATTCACCTATTCATTTACTATCTGACACATTAAATTAGTTGTGGCTTGTGTTAGTTACAGGAAAGGAAAAGGGATAGAAGTTATGTACTAGTTTCATTTTAAATTTTATAGTAACTGCTGGCAAGAAAAGAGACAAAGAGATGGATTACTTTCATGTCCGTTCTTTGACCGAATATGTATTGGAATTGTTTGCAAAATGAGTGTATTAAGTGGATTTGCAAAGGCTGAGAAGAATGGGACTCTGACTTCCACGTTGCTAGAGTGTCTAGAATAATGCATGAGTAAGCACGTAAATACAAATTTTTAAATACCTGGTTTTTAGTGTTGACCTCATAGTAGTGAAACACTGTGTACTGTGTTACAATGCAAGAAGGGAGGTTTGTTATTGCTTGGAATGAAATGTATTGAAATTTATTGATAGATTTTGTCCCATTGTATCACACTTTGGTGTAACAGTATAATCATTTTTTTAGTTGAAGCAGTAATTTGCAAGTAGAGTTGCCTAATTTTGTTCTGTTGTTACGTCATTAATCATGCATATATAACACTATCAACTTAACGCTGAATTTGTAAGTTCATACCAAAAGGTGTACATTGGTTTAATACAATAGTCTGTGCTAGTTAGTCTTTCATGATCCTTTCTGTGGAACAAGTATGGAATTTGTGGTACCCAGGTTTGCAGTAGCATATGCATGAAAACTTTCTACATGTCTAGGTTGATACTAGGATTAGGTAAGGTGTGTATGGGGAAAGTGAATGTTTGAAAAATTTGTTAAGTACTTGTTTGTGCCTGATTCTGTATGAGAATAGTTAAAAAGGTACTAAAATTGAATGGCCAAGGTCATCTGTAAAGAATCTTGCATAGGTAATTTTCCCAAATTCGAAGGAGCATAAATTTGGTACTTTTGACTCTGATTGCTCATAGATATTTTATAAACTAAGGTACTGTGGATTAAAATCATGAGATCATAGTTACACATGTGGGATGCAAAATTTTGCATTGTTGTAATATATGAAGTAATTTTAGAATATGAATATTAATGCTACCATAGTGTTTTTTAAATGTTCACTGTGTTCTGTTAATATTTTATTGTGTTCGAAGAGTACTGAAAATTGATGTTGACCTCTGTTGGTTTTATAATTGCATTTTTGGCTTAGATTAACGAAGTATTGCACATGCCACTAATTTGTTAAAGTAGTATTGATGCACATTTAAACTGAAGCTCCTGACAAAACAAGTTATACACATGTTTGATGGAACAACTCTTAACCTGACTTTTTTTTGTACATGACCCTGTAATCTGGAAGAAATACTACTATGTTAACTTTATGATAACGGAAATACAAACAAAACAAAACTGTCATAACTGACCTACTTTTGGGACGTAGTTTGGCTACTGTACTTACATTTAATTATTTTTACATGTTTTATTTATTTCCTATTGATGAAAATTCTGACTTATTTTCAGTAGGCTACAAAATCAGTAATATTAATCTTTATATTTGCATAAGTGAATCTGGAAGACAACATTAGGAGAAAGCTTGGCAGTAAACTTCGTACCTTGAAATGGTGGGTCCCAGAAATTTCAGTCTGACACACTTTCATGTCCATGAGGTTCATGTGGGTTGATTCAGTGAGTGACTTTTCACTATATAGGTCATGTTAATGTGAATATTTGCAACTAGTTTGGATTCAGACTTGTTACAAACTATTAAGAGTTTTGGATTTATTTTTATTTTGACCAGTGGATGTATGAATCTTAAAGCCTTTATATCACGCAGTTGATGCTTATAAATAGGATTTGATAGTACAGTAAGTAAGCTATTAATACATGACTTGTAACTTGTAATTGAAATCATACTTTCCACTCTATCTGTGCAAATGATACAAAAAAAATACCTACCATATTGCTCCTGGGTCAGTCTTTGTATATATGAAGCATGAGAGCAACTGTTGCACAAATCAGACATGAAATTTCACATCACTGTAATATATGAAATAATTTTAAAAAACCATGGAATAATAATTGTTAATTTATCCTAGTGTTTTCGAAGATGTTCTATGTGGTGTGTTAATATTACTTTATCATACATATGAAGAGTACTATGCTGGAAATTAATGTTCATCTATAATTGGTGTAAAATCACATTTTTTACCTACGTTAGCAAAGTATTGCATTCTGCTGTCCAATTTGTTAAAGTATTACACACACATATTTTAAATTTTGTGTGATAAAAATCCTACAGAAACCTATTAAATGGATTCTGCACTTTGTATGCCTGCATAGATTTATTCAGCTGGTTAAAAAAAATGTGATTGTATGACATAGAGCATGAATGTTAGTGGGAGTACTGAATACGGCAGAATTCTGTCAATCCGCCTCCGGTGGGACCAGACAGGTGTTGCATTTTTTTCCGGTTGGGCATCCTGTTGTGTTTCAAATTAATAATTATGTAATAACAGTATTCCAGATTGTCAGGCAGTACATATACTAACCTTAGTTCTTACAGGTTACTTTTTGTTACTGCTCCTATACTTGGACAGCTAATCAGAGGAGTGTTCAATTTGGATATCTCCTTCATCTGCTCGTTCAGGGTCATTAAGGTTGTCTTCTGTGTTTTCTGGAGTCTTCATGGTTGAAGTTGATGGAGCAGGAGAAAAGGTATCAGGAATTATCACAACAGTTAATGTATAGGCACTTGAAGGCATTTTTTAACTTGTCCCTGAGATCTGCAAGTTTTATTGATAAAGCTTTTTCTGGTAAAAAAGCAAAACTTCCGGTCTTGTGACTACTCTCTTCCGAGTACTGGTTTATCAGGATTTCTGAATTACAAGACATCAGATTAACAAAATACTGCTGTACTATGTTTGTTGTAATATACAAAATCTGGACCCAAGCTCAAGTTTCTTACTAACCAAGTGAAGTTTAAAATTTTAGCTAGGACAGTGATAATTTGGAGCATAGTCATCATTACCTTTGTATTATTTTTATATTGCTTACTACCTTTTGGTTACTGTGATTTTGTTTATATGTATTGGTTTTGCAAGATATGACTTTTTCACAGCAGTTTTGATGAACAGTCAAGTAACTTGGTATTGAAGCCATGTTGAAGAGTAAATAGTTACGAGTGTTGCAGAAGAGTGTGCTGCCTCCATCTTCAGGGTAGTCAAAAACAAATTGAATCTTGATTGATGTGTTTTCAGGTTGTAAGAATATGTCTTGTATATGTAAACCAACTTAGAATTATTTTACCTTTGTCACCATTGTGTTCATAACTTTTGTGGGTTTCAACAAACATAATCTTATATTTATTGCTTGTTTCTGACTGCCATATGTCTCAGTGTGTTGTAGTAGTTGTACGAAAACCGTGCATAAAGATAAATATTGTGTGAAGATTATGTTTTTAAATTGTTCCTTGTTATGTGTGCATAATATTAGCTTACTTATGATATGTAACTTTCAGACAGTACATTAGTGTTTTAACATCTACATGTTGCATGGAATTTTTGTTTATGTAGCTGTGTGGACATGTCATTATAAAACTGTAGTGAAACTGCACAAATTACTGTAATAACATAATAGATGTAACAGTCTATAAGTGCATTTCTTTGAAATTCTTACCATCTGCTTTATGAGGAACATTTGTAGGTAATTTATCTTTTTTGCATTTTTAAAATGTTCTTTGGGCTTTGTAATGTACTAAAGTTGTGGTGCATATTCTCAATTGCAGAATTCAACCATTTATACCTTGTAACTGCTAATTGAATAAAACTCTTAGAAGTTGTCTCATCAAAACAGAATTTGTAAATTTTACCTCTTTTGTTAGAATGTAAGAAAGCAGTGCAGCATGCAGGTTCCTGCAAGAAAATTGGAGCTTATGACTTGAATCATCCAAAGCTGATTTTGTGTACTGTATAGGATCTCACTTTGTCAGATGGCAAGATATGGGGAAAATAAGTGTGACTGGCAGAATTGAAGTTTTGAAATCAAATATGTGAACCATTTTTTGTTCCATGAAGCATGTTGTCTGATGTAATGAATGCCTTAGTTTAAGTCAGTTGAAACCAGTGCATCAGTCTGGAAACCAATGACTAGTGTCCTATGAAGACCATATCAGTAATATGAAGTACAAATATTGTCTTATATATGAAACCAACATTGTAACTGTCCAGTCTGTTGTTAATCTTGCGATTTCCTTCCATTGTCATCTCTTCCTGCTTACTGTTACTATCTACATTTTATTCCTTTTAAGCAGTAATTATTTAATCTGTATTGTTGAATTGAAACAAATGTTTTTTTCTCTTGTGAGCTGGAGTAACATATGTTTGGATGCAGAAGAAACAAAGTAAGAATCAGTGATGCAAAGAGTGTGATGGAAAGGATCAAAATGGTCTCAGTATTTTGTGTGAATGGATGAGGATACATGGCCAGAAAAAAAATATATAATTGAATCGTGCCAGGATATATGAGTAGAGGCTATCCAAGGAGACAGGAGAAATAGGAAGCAACAAGCAGTCATTAGTAGACACCTGGAACAAAGTGGTGGACATGACTGGCAGAATCTGGATTTGGGGACACCAAGGTGGCAGACTGTTTTATAATGCCAACCGTCATCAACATTTTCAACATATTTTAATACATTCAATGGAAGATTGAAGATCTTTTTGAATTCAATATAACAGCCACTTGTAAAAAGGAGGGGGCAGAATTATCCTTACACTACTTATTGTAAAGAATTTAATATAATTACCTTATCATTTTTATTTATATACTTGATGAAGTCATATTTTTAGTGGCATGTCATTTTGAAATATTATAAGAGTGATATAAAATGAGAATTGGTACTTATTATGTCACTTGCCATTCCTTTTAACACAGGTAACAAACATTCAAATTTAGATACTATATATGCACATTGGTTGTTTGAAATTGTTGTTACTTAGAATTCATTTTGTATTCTTGTCAGCATCTTGTAATAGTCCATGTGTATTGGACTGTGTTGACCTTTTATGCATTATGAACACATGCACAGTTTGATGGTAATAATTACATAATTCTAGTACTGAACTACTGAAACAATCTAATGGGAACGTGTCAGTTTAAAACTGATGTTTCCTTGTGCATGAGATACAAGATGAAGAACTAAATGATACACAGTTTTGTAATACATTACAGTACTTTGCCTTTTCCTGTTACTCTTCACCAAGGGACCATAAATATTGCTTTTGCACTTTTGAGATTATTTTATAAGGTTGTACTGTCAGTGATGTAATTTACCATGGTCCATGTACAAACAGTCCTGAATTCAGAGGAGGGAAAGGAGATTAGTACTGTGCACTGGAAACAGCATAGCTCTGAAATAAATTTGGTATTGATTCAATTTCTGTGTTCAAGGGCCATAGTTCATGATCCATGATCAGCGATCCATTATTTTCAAGAGTAAATACAGTCTGTGTACTTGCACAGTAGAGTTTTGTCCATTGTTACAGGTTGAGTTTGTTGTGCATGATACAGCAAAGTTGAGTGTTAGAAATAACTATTAGTACTCTCTCTGTTCTGTAATTGGCATTGTTATATTTTATTTTATAATGTATTGAATCTATGATGATAGATTTTATTGAAAAATTTTGGAATACAGGAATTAAATGGAGCAGTCTACTAAAGTTATTTTTTCATGATTCTGCTAAATATGGAGTACAATATTCATTTGTGCTCAAGAAGCATGTACTGCAGTAAATTGCAAGTAGTGCAGTGTTAAAAAATTGTTACACATTTTATGCTATTAGTTCTTTGAATTAGTATATAATATTGCTCGCATTTGTAACATAAAGTTTTAATTAAAATGTTTATTTATCTGTTACTTGTAAACTGTCTTATAATATGAATTCATTAGTCTGTAGAAATTATATTTTTGTGTTATTGAAATAGAAGACATTGTTGTATTGGTAAATGTTGTGTTAATGTATAAATATATTTACATTATTTTATTCTACATGTATGTGCTTTATACTCAGTTACTTTGTGATTTAAAGGCTTACTTTAATATAGAAAAGAATGTATCATGTCTTAAGTTGTGTTGTTTAAGACAGAGGAATGTAGGAGAAACAGATGCTTAAACATTACTGTACTGGCAGAATTGACAGTGTAAGAAGAATTTTATGAATTAATGTTTGGCATAGTTTTCACATTTTATTTGTCTTCACATGCTCAGGATAAAAAGATTTTCGGTCCTGACAATAAATGTTGTATAAGTGGACAGTGTAGTCTTTATATGAAACTAGTCAGTAATTAAAATACGATTGTAAAGCAACTTGTGTGATTTAAAATATTGTTATATATATATATTTGGGAATATGTTGTGCAAAGACACAAACTTCCAAGTCAAGTTTTGTCAGGCATCAGTAATTACATTTCTTCTGCTCTGAAATTCCTTTAGCAAGAGAAAATTGCAGTTCATTGAAGGTGCCTTCCATTCATGGTCTGCAGAATACTTGTGCAAAACAAATCCATGCACTAAGTCACTTCATGGGAAGGAGTTGATCATAGTACTTATTCATAAGAAGAGGGATAAAACAGATTGTAATAATTATAGGGGCATATCACTTTTGCCAACCACTTACAAAATTTTATCCAACATCCTGCTCTCAAGGTTAATTCCATATGCGAAGGAAATTATC
>Ga0123353_10011557_pt1 | contig 12456 bp, 13 predicted proteins | sample TergutLab28metaG_3_FD_92763 | JGI IMG/M metagenome (GOLD analysis project Ga0123353, IMG submission 92763) | Labiotermes labralis P3 segment gut microbial communities from Petit-Saut dam, French Guiana - Lab288 P3 | ecosystem: Host-associated > Arthropoda: Insects > Digestive system > Gut ... | reverse complement strand
TCTTTTTTCTCTTCTCTCTTTTCGGGATTTTGTTTAACCACAAGCCCCACCTTTTGATTGACAGACTAGCGGAACCGGCGGAAAAACAGATTAAATGCCGCCGGCAACGTCCGTATTCATTAAAGTTTATCGGTGGACGGAACGGTTGTCAATTTGGAAAATTTGACGCCGTTGAGGGAGATGATTTTTTCGGCCAGCGTTTTAATGTCGCGGCCGTCGCCGTCCAAAACGACGACTTCCAAACAGTTGTCGTGGTCCAGATGGATATGGATAGACGTTTTAATGATGCCGGAATGTTCATGCTGAATCTCGGCCATCAGGTTGGAAAGACCGCGTTTTGTGTGATCGTAAACCAAGGAGATCGTACCGATGCGGCGGCCCTTGATGTCGTTCATCCATTCATAATGGTTAATGTAACTGCGAATGGCATCGCGGATGCCTTCGGAACGGGAGGAGTAACCTCTCTCTTCAATGATGTTATCAAATTTCGTCAAAAGATTGTCGGGAAGGGAAACGCCGATTCTCATCAGTTCTTTCTCGGAAACTTTTTTGTCGTCAATCATAATATTTTTCACCGCGGGAAATAAATTTTATACACTTTTCTGATATTTATAAATAGGGAAATATTTATTCTTAAATGAGAAGAAAAATATTTTTTTAATGTGTTTTTGTTTTACTGAAACCGTTTCATAAAAACGGCGGTTTTAATTCATGTGACTTTATCATATTTTTGCCAATATATTTAACACTATTTACCCGCCGAAATAACCGGCTTCCGGAATGATTCGGATTTAATTTTTAAATTCAAAGAGTTTCCATTTTTTGAAACACTTGAAACACTTTTACCGGCCTTCAGGTTTTTCTGTTTTGTTTGCAAACTCTTAAAGAGAAAGGGGTCCTTTATTTTTCATCCAAAAATCCGAGGTTAAAAACAATGACATTTTCATCTCTCAAAGAAGGCGACGCTGTGCCGGAATTTTGTTTGGCCGGTCCCGATTCCGAAAAAATATGTTTGAAAGATTTCAAAGGCAAATGGCTTGTTCTTTATTTTTATCCCAAAGACAACACGGCCGGATGCAAACAGGAAGCCGTTGACTTCACGGCCGCAAAAGAAGAATTTGAGAAAAACGGCGCCGTCATTCTCGGCGTCAGCAAAGATACGGTTGCCTCCCATCAGAAATTTATTGAAAAAGCCGGACTCACAATCACGCTTTTGGCAGACTCGGACCTGACCGCAATCAAAGCTTTCGATGTTTGGCATCTCAAAAAGTTCATGGGCAAAGAAAGCATGGGAATCGTGCGGACAACATTTTTAATCAATCCCGCCGGCAAAATCGCAAAAGTTTGGAACAATGTCCGCGTGAAAGGACACGCTGACGCTGTTCTGGAAGAATTGAAAAATCAAAAATAAAAAAATAAACAATCATTGAGATCGTTTCGGATGACTTCACTTTTTTTGAAATTTTAAATTCATTTCATTCAAATTCATTTCATTCGAATTCATTTTATTCGAATTCATTTTATTCGAATTCATTATTTCAAATTCTTTTTCATCATCCGAACCGGCTGTCTCCGGAAACAGTATGCGTCAAGCTAAAATTTTTAATCGGTGAATCGATCAAAAATTACTTTCTGTGCAGAAGGTGGTAAAGGAAGAAAGTCGTAATGAAAGCGGCAACGCTGTAAAGCAGATATTTCTCATCTTTATTTAATTTGATTTTTCCTTTGTTTTTCTTCCCGGATTTCTTGCCTTCCTTTTCCCCGGTTCTTTCGTTTCGGAAATTTTTCAGGAGCTCGGCATAGTGCGTTTCTTTGTCCTTTAATATTTTCTGACCGCGTATGAATTTCTTCCCGAGGATTTCATTGATTTCATCAAAATTAATGTCAATGTCAATATCTTCCCATTCTTTGGTATCGGCGTTAACGGGAATGGAACGCGAAGCCGTGGATTTTGCGGAAGGTTTCTTAGCGGCCGTTGTTTTTTTCGCGGTCGCGGTCTTTGCTGTAGCGGCAGACTTGGCGGGAGGCTTTTTAGCGGCTGTTGTTTTTGTCGTTGTCGCGGTCTTTGCCGCGGCGGCTGACTTGGCGGCAGGCTTTTTAGCGGCTGTTGTTTTTGTCGTTGCTGCGGGCTTTGCTACGGCGGCAGACTTGGCGGCAGGCTTTTTTGCAGCTGTTGTTTTTGTCGTTGTCGCGGGCTTTGCTGCGGCGGCAGACTTGGCAGCAGGTTTTTTTGCAGCTGTTGTTTTTGTCGTTGTCGCGGGCTTTGCTGCGGCGGCGGACTTGGCGGCAGGCTTTTTAGCAGCCGTCGTTTTCTTCGCGGTCGCTGCTTTTGTTGCAGCGGCAGGGTTTTTGGCGGCAGACTTGGCGGCAGGTTTCTTAGCAGCTGTCGTTCTTTTTGGCGCCGGTTTTGCGGCGGAGGGTGTCTTAACTTCCGGCGAAATCACCGGTTTTGCAGTTGATTTTGAAGCGGTGACCGTGTTTTCTTTAACAGCGGTTTCCGAGGTTGGTAATGTGTCAGCCATAACTTACGCCTTCTTTTCGAATTTAGAACCGATTAATTTTTTTCTGAAAATATGAATATTATAAACAAGTATGAGCAAAATAAGTTAATAAGCATATTAATTAATGTATTTATATAAGCCTTCGCCCCCTTGAAAAATACATCAAAATTTAAATCTCGGATTTTTTGTTCACATCAAAAAAATAAGTGAAATAAGGATGATTGGAATAAGAAATAAGGATGATTGGAATAAGAAATAAGGATGATTGGAATAAGAAATAAGGATGAATGGGATAAGAAATAAAGATGAATGGAATAAGAAATAAGGATGAATGGGATAAGAAATAAGGATGAATGGGATAAGAAACAAAGATGAATGGAATTTTTGAAATTTTTGAAATATTTTCCAATTTTCAACTCATCAAATTAATTTCCCGATCGGCAATTTATCTTCATCCGTCAGTTTAACGCCCAATTCTTTTGCATTTTCTTCCAGCATCACATCTACCATTGCAACGGACGGCGCGACATATTTGGCGTTTTCGATCGGACCGTATAACAGGAAATCGGCGCCCATTGCCTGAGCCACCAAATTCGTTCCGACATCCGCGGGCAAATAATATTCTTTCGGATTTTCCTTCGTCTTTTTGAATTCGCGTATCCAGTCCCAAGCCGATGCCGTATTATGAAAACCGCCACCGACAGGATACCCCAAATGTCCTTTAATCGCCGTAATCCCGCGCATCGAAGCGCCCGCGCCCGAGCCGAGCGGAACGGCCGCGACATCGACCAAAGGTTTAGTAATGCCGCAGAGTTTTGAAATTTCTAAAAGTCCTCCGGACAATCCGGTTCCGCCTTTTTCTAAAATTTCAATTTTTCCGAGAACGGTCGGGTCAATCGCGTTGAACGCCAAAACGATGGACGCGTTAATGCCGCTTTCCGCCAAAGCCCGAATTTCATTTTCTTCGATACTGGCGTTGACGGAGTTGTAAACGGCGCGGTCGCAAACGCCGATTTCGGTTGCGTAAAGGGCGGCGGCCGCACGCACTTCACTGTCGGAAGAGTCCATCAAAAACGGCGTTTTATCATCAATGTCAACAAACCAGTCAATATAACTTTTAATCGCGCCGGGCGTTTCACCGACCAATTGATTGGCGCAGACAACACCCGTTTTGTCACAGATTTCGAGCTGTTCATTCCACAGATTTTCCGCGGCCGCTTTATCAAAAATGCCTTTGTCGGCGTCCGTCACGATTTTATGGCGGTTGTAAAACATCGTTCCGATAATAACTGTCGGAACTTCACCGGGCTGGCCGCCGAAACGAACGCCGCCGATATCATAAATTTCCTGCTTTTTCTCGAATTTAAACATAACCTTAAACTCCTCAGTGCCTTAAACTCCTCAGTGTCCGATACCGATAATCGTAAAGCCGTTGAATTTCACAAAAAGGTACAGCAAAAATAAAACGACCGTGGCAATAATGCCGTAAAGAATGCCGACATCCCTGCCGATTTTTTGTCCCGTTCTCTGAGCGACTTCGGAACGGACAAATTCCACTTTTTCATCTAAGCGGTCCAACCGCTCCGTAATCTCTTCATACGCTGAGATTGCGGATTCATTGCCGCCCCGGAAATTAATTTTCATATCGTCCTGCATGGGATTCCCCTTCACTTTCTTTTTCCGTCTTAAATCGTCCCGATCAAAAACCATACCGCCAGCGGTATAAACAAAACAAAAACAACAGCCGTCAAAAATCCGATAATGAAACCGGTCTTCCGAGTCGATAAAATACCCGAATCCGGTTTTAAAGCTCTGGAAATAAGCTGAGAGCGGTAACCGATGCTCTCCACCAGTTCATCTAAATATGCCATCCGATTTTCGATATCTGATTTTTTGCTCATCTTCTTCTCCGCCGCCACCTTACAAAATAATGTACAATATTGTCAAAACAATCACAGCCAGCACAAATCCGATGACAAATCCTTCCACTTTTCCGGCTTGAAATCCGGCTTGGAATTTGTGATAATCACCGATGCCGGCAATTTTTTGATCAAGTGATTTCAAACGCGTAATCATTGTCAAAGACGATATTTCGGCAACCGACGCGCTGCCGCCTGAGACGTTGCCGCCTGAGACGCTGCCGGCATCTTTGGCATCTTCGTTGCATCCGTCATCTTCAGACGAATCGTCTTCATCCGCGCTTCCCTTCTCTTTGGCAGCCGGCAAAAACGGTTCGGCCGAAAAAGCGCCCGGGTCGCTGGCCGCGCATTCTTTGATTTTTTGTGAAATCAAATGGGTGTCTTCGACATGGATCATATCAATACATTCAATCTGTTCCATGAATCTTTTCACGGCGTCTTCCGACAAATTTTCAATATACGGAATCGCTCCTTTTGCGCCGACAATCCTGTTCTTAGAAATACCGTTTCGGCACAGCATCAAAATCGCTTCGCCGGTGATGTGCCCTTTCACTTCGGCGCCGGTCACGATCAAATACCGGATATTCGGATTCGCAATAATGTGCGACACCAATTTTTCAATGCCCAAATTTTCCGTCTTGCAGGGGCCGGAAATGGCTGCGCCGGCAAGAAGCAGCTCATTGTCATCCAAATGAGAGCCGCAGGTCACGACCGCAACGCAGGAATTCGGATTGCCGGTTTTGTACTCTCCTTTCAGCATCGGCCAGCCGGCCGCAACAGCCGTTTTGTTTCCGCCATCTTCCGCCATGTCAGAAACCTCCGTATATAATCCCGAACAGGATGATGACAAGACCCGAAATAATCAAACCGGCAATCAAACCGTAAAAAAAGTTGGTGATTGTTCCGGCGGCGACAGCCGTCTTTTCCCGGCCTCTCCAGGAATTGGTGAGCGGTTTGTCGGGTTGTAAAGAATCCATTAAACCGTCAACGATGTACTCGGTTTCATCCAATTTTTTAATGAGCGCCATCATAGAGCGGTTTGAAGCGGCGGTTTTTTCTTTTGAAATCACTGAAGTCAGCGGATCCATAACCAGTTCCGTCTCCGGTGCAACGCGTATCTTCAATTCAAATCCTCCTCGCCGGGAAGCAAGCCTGTACTCGTTATTTTCCAAGCGTCCCTCTGAATGTAAGTCCAATATTTGTAATATGAAATGAGTATGAAAACAATTGAAATAAAGATTGTGACAATCGGGCCGATAACCTCTCCCGTTAAGAAAGAAGCGATGCCCAAAACAAACATCACTAAAAAGCTGTCCAATGCGGCCAGCATCCGCGTTCTGTCAGGCGCTTCATCGGGACCCAAATTCGCATTATATGCGTGGAAAATCGCCAATGAGCAGCCGATAAACCCGACAGCGACAATTCCGATGCCGACATAATCATGGAAAATAAAAATGTTGTTGAGCGTGCCGCCGACGACAACGGCTGACGCTGTCATTGCCAGTGTGCTTCCGGCCGCCATTTCAGCCATCCTCTTTTCCATTGACGGGACATTCATTTGAAGAACTTTGTTGATTAGTTTGCCGCTGATGAAGCCGATAACCAAAGCCATGACCGTTCCGGCAACCGGGCCCCAAATTGAATTCAGCGACAGGGAATAAAGAGAAACAATACAACCGATTCCGATTCCAAACATCCCGACAGACGGAACACCGGTTCCGAGCCCGTATTTTGAGATTTTGCGGACGGCTCCCGAAGCCCAAACAATGGCAAAAACCATGCCGAACCCCGCCAAAAAGGCGAAGGTCGTATCGGGCAAAAGCGCCGCGGCATAAACGCCCGCAAGGCAGAGAAAAATGCCGCAAAGAGCGGCTTTGTCAAACAGAATGAATTTTTCTTTCCCGCGGTTTGAAACCGGATGAGAAGGCCGTGCACCGGTTTTCATATGATGCCTCCGAAGTTGATGAGCGTCAAAAGACACAGCGCGCCGCAAATAAAAGTCACTGTGGCCGACACGGCAACTGCGCGCGGCAATCGTTTGAACTTCGCGTCATAAAACCCTTCGATCGTGCCGCCGATATTGTAAGAAGCGATGACTGCGTTGATAAAGAAAAGGGAGATGGACAGAACGACCGCCAAAACAACAGCGGAGGCGGATAAAACAGGGTCCATCCGAATAAAAACTTCAAAAATCAAAGAACCGCTGGCGCCGCCGAGAAACCCGCCGAAAACACCGCTGATAAAGGAAGCTGTCGGGACGCCGTGCCCTTCCGTTCCTTTGGAGACATAAATATCTTGGCGGTCATTCGTCAGCGGGTCACGAACCGTTTTTCCGGATGCCGGAGGAACACCGACGCCGTAAATATAACCGACATTGGACATTAGCATCACAAGCGCAATCATAACGGCAGACCCGATGCCGCCGAGCAGGATGGTGAAAAAAAAGTTTTGCGTTGCGGCGGAAACGGAAACCGCAATCAACAAACCTGTTAAACCGGCGCCGGCCGCCAGCTGCGTCGTTCCGGTTCCGACACCGGTTGCCTGCGCCATTGCGGCAGGCGCGCCGCCGACGGGAATCAAATGAACGCTGAGCGTAATTAAAATGCCGCCGAACGTGACCAGCAGCAATAAGGTGAAAATGTAAACCGGATCAGAGGTGCCGAAAAAGAAAGACACAAAGGTTTCAATCATTCAACGATCTCCGTTTTCTCTTCTTCGCGATACGGGCCGAATTTACGGCGGGCGGACTTTTCTAAAATTCGGTTTGCAAGAATTGTTAAAAGAATGAATAAGATTCCGGCGCAGGTGCCGACCCAACCGACAATGCTTCCCCATTCCGGATTAAATAAAATCGTCAGCCACGACGTGATAAATAAAACGGCGGCAAATGTGATTCCCGTCGTCGGGCCGCCGAATTTGGCTGAAAACCAAGAATTGTCAATACCCGACCGGGTTCCGGATTCCGCTTTTCGGACGATGTTTCCGGAGTAAGCCGCGTTGACGCCGGCCCCGAATTCCAGATTTTGAAACTGCCGTTCCGCGCCGTACTGAATATCACCGACGGAGGAACCGATGGAGCCGACCATAATGCCTAAAAGAAAAGCCATGAGCGGAACCGGTATGGGATTTTCGAGATATGTTGTCATCAGATAAGAAATAATCAGAACACAAGCCGTTGTCATGAAAGCGTAAGCGGCAATTACGGAAATGTTCCGTTTAAAGACATCCATATAAAGCGGCTGTTTGAAACGGCTTTGACTGGCAATCCGCCCGAAAAAAGATGTGGTTGAAAGAAAGATATGCAAAATCGCCGCGACCGCCGAGCCCGCGACAATGACGGTAATCACCGGCAGTTGAAAAGCGGACATAAAGGCAACAAAAACAATGCCTCCAACCGTTGCGGACATCGCGTTTGAAAGCGGTTCGCCTGAAATGGCTTTATTAAAAAGGCGGTGCGGATATTTCATCTGCGGCGCCAGCTGAACCTGTGAATTCGGGTTGCTTTGGGAACCGACGACTGACTCCAAGTCTTCGGTGTAGCCTGCAATCGCGGCAACGGCGCCGATAAGCGCCAGAATGCCCATTCCGAACAGCGGATCCATTCTTTTTCCTTTCCCGTTGATTTTCCGTTTTTCAATCCTTTCAGAATTTTAAGCTTTTCCGCAACTAATTCAAACTCCTATTTAATTTTAATCACTGATTTCGTTTTCAGTCATCTTCAGCCATCGATTGATAAGTCTTGTGATAAGTCTTGCCGCCGCCGTTGCAATAAACCCGAATGCCCTTTTGAAATGCTTAAAGGTTTGAAATACTTAAAGTTTGAAACGCTTAAAAAATGAAACGGTTGTTTCAATTTGGAATAAAATTTTTAAAAAAATAAGATGGGGTACCACCGGTACCCTCATAAAAGCCGAGCGGAAGCCGAGCAAAAGCCGGCCGGGCGGACTTTCCCGCCCGAACTTTTTCTCCCTTCGCCAAAGGAAGCAATTTTTACTTCCGGCCTAACATCGATTTTGAATGAATTATGTTGACCAAATTCGATATCGGCATGGTCTGAATCCAAATTTTTCCGGGACCGGTCAATGTTCCGAGGAACAGCCCTTCGCCGCCGAAAAGAATGTTTTTGGCGCCTTGAACGGTTGTGATATCGTAGGTAACGGTGTCTTCCATCGCGGCCAAATGACCTTGATCAATGAACATACGTTCGCCGGCTTTTAATTCATATTCAATGACTTCGCCGTCGATTTCCATAAATACATAGCCGTCGCCTGAGAACTTTTGCATAACGAAACCTTCGCCGCCGAAGAAACCCACGCCGATTTTCTTCTTCAAATGGATATCCATCTGAACGGTTTTTTCCATGGCGAGAAGCGCGTCTTTTTGAGCGATAATCGTTTTTCCGTTTTCTAATTTGATGTCCAAAATGCGGCCGGGGTACGAAGAAGCGAATGTAATGGATTGATTCTCGTCTTCGGCGGTATATTCATTCAGAAAAATCGATTCTCCTGAAAACATACGGCCGAGACCTTTCGCTAAGCCGCCGCCCGTATTCGTTTCCATCTTCATCTTATCGGTCATCCAAGACATACCACCCTTTTCGGTGATCATGACTTCGCCTTTCTCTAAATAACAAGTGACAACGGGGAACGGAGTTCCTTTAATTTCATATCTCATGTTTTACTCTCCAAATCGATAAATTAATTATAAACCTCTTTAAAACTGAGTGCGGAATGCTGATTCTCCACAGAAAAAAATAAAACACCCTTAAAAGCAAAGAGTGCAGAATATATAAAATTATCTTCAATCCGAAACAGCATCAGAAATCTGTACAGTAATCCGCCCGTCAATCCGTCCATCCATCCGTACAGGCCGAATTCATACCAAACGATGATTCCGTTGCCGGAATATGTGTTATCGGAATATGAAAAAAAACGGATGTCAAATAAGTTCGGTTACCGGCCGAGGTATAAAATGCAAAAAAAAAGACCGCAGAGAAATCTTTCAAACGATTTCGTTTGATTTCTTGCTGTCTTTGGTTGGTTTATTTACGGTAACCGTTTTTTCTTAATTTGATTCAAGCCAACGTCCGGATTTGAACCGAAGTAGATTCGCTCTGCAGGCGAACGCATAGCCGCTCTGCCACGTTGGCAATCGGTTTATTTGGAAGAGAAATGGTTAAATGGGTTTTTAATATTTAAAAGAAGCGGAAGAGAATTTAAGAGGATTTAAGAGGATTTAAAAGACTTGACGCCCTTCTATTCACATAAATCTGAATAGAATCTAAGTGAATCTGAATAGAATCTCAAAGAATCTAAATAGAATATGAATGAACAGAACCGAATGGATGGGTTCTGAAATGCGAATTGAAAATCTTGTGAATCAATACGGAGAAGATGAAAATGACTCAGAATGAAACTTCAGCACAATCGTAGAAAACGAAAATTGTCGTTATCGGCGGATTTTTGGGAAGCGGAAAAACAACCGCCGTTCAAGAACTCGGAAGAATGCTTTCGGCCGACGGAAAAACGGTCACTTATTTCACAAACGAAGTCGGTGAAGTTGTTTTAGACGGCGACCTGATGAACTATGACATTGAAACAAAAGAAGTGACAATGGCTTGTGTCACCTGTAATATAAAAGAAGCCATGACCGCGGTCATCGACCAGCTGATTGAAAAGATTTGTCCCGACATTTTATTTATAGAGCCGAAAGAAACCATGTCCCCTCTTGTTGTTCAGGACGGATTGAGCAAATATTTCATAAGATATGAGGACGGAACGATTGTGTTCGCGCCGCTGTTCACACTCATTGACTGTTCCCGCTTTTTCTCAAACATCAAAGAAAAGAAGAGAATTACTTTTGATCAAATTTCAGTATCGGAAATCATCGTATTGAATAAGACGGATTTGGTGAAACCGAATGAACTGAAAATGATTTCGGAAAGTATTAAACAAATCAATCCGGCCGCCGAAATTATAGAAAACACTTGCGAGAATGAAGGCGGCCTGAAAAAAATGATCGAACTCATCAACCGGTAAGTGGCCGGGTCAAAAGCTCGGAAGGATCATATTCATTGTAAAATGTTACAACCTAAGAGTTACAACCTAAGAGTTACAACCTAAGAGTTACAACCGAAATGATTTACAGGATAAATGAAGCGGCGGCAAACAATGAATTACTCTTCACCGAGCAATTCATCTAAAACAGCCGCTGCGCTTTCAAATTCTTTTTCATCGTCAATATCGATTAACTCAAATCCTTCGTCACCGGATTCTTTGTAACCGTAAATAATAATCTCATCGGAGTCCACCGGAGACAAAGCAACGTATTCTTTGCCGCCGGCTTCAAAAATGCCGATAATTTCACACTCTAATGTTTCATCACCCAATTCGAGGAGAAGCGTTAAATCTTCAAGGTTGCTACCACAGCGGCATCCGTTGCTTTCATCGTGTTCGTGGTTGTGTTCGTGGTTGTGTTCCATGTTTAAAACCTCCAGATTATAGGCAGAAATCAGACCGTTAAAATTAATTTCGTATCACTGATATGTTTAACTATTACAAAGTTTTAACTCCAATACTTTTCAAATAGTTATACGTTCCATCGTAATACTCTTTTTTTCGTGTATGGTCTTCATTATTTCCTTCAGGAATAACAATCACCATTCCTTGTCTTGCTCTTGTGAGCAAAACACGATAAGCATTTAACAGATATTTTTTACGTTCGATGCTTTTTATATTTTGCCACTTACTCCCTTTGAAAGAAAAAGTTTTCCAACTGTTTGAGGAATAACGCAAATCACCATCCCAAACAACGCAACTCCAATCTAATTCCAAGCCCTGAATGTCAAATTCTGTAGCGACATCTTCCAAGTAAAACGAAGAACGAACATCGTCTTTGCCATCTAAAAACCAATTAATTTGTTTTATTTCTGTTCTAACATCGATGGCAAGTGGCTTTAATCGGTACGCCTGAGAAGAAACAACGATGCCATAACGCTCACTACCCCGTGCTTTCTCTTTTAACCATTGCTTTGCTTTCCCGATATCGCGTGTTAATACAATGGGATATTTATCAGAAATATGTGAAAAATCTTCTTTTGCTTTTTCGATTTCAATGTCTAGAACATTTTTCACGAACGATGATAATTTTTCAGCCCTGAATGAACGCATTGAAACGGACAAGTGCAAGCTGTCATCAAAGGAAACGCGGTCTTTCAATTTTGTTATCGTTTCGGCTGCTGCATATTCAGAATCTGTTAAGTTTGGTGAAATATACACTTTCCAATCAAGAAACATTTGATCCATTGCAACAAGCCATTCTGAAATGCCCGCTTCACCTGTGTTTATTTCCTGTCCGCCACCAACTAAACAAATTATAACAGCCCAGTCTTTGTGCCTATCCAAACAGGAAATCAAAAACTCCGGCTCTGAATAATCAAAATCAGGAATACCCTTTTTCTGTTTCATAAATTTGACTGTTTGTTCCTTGTTCCATGCGCGTTGGGCTTCATCAAAAATAGCAACGTGGTCGTAAGGTGCTCCCTTGTTTTTCAGATATTCATCCCTGTAATGGTGAATAATTTGAATAAACGCTTTGACAGATTGTTGTGCTATTTTTTTTGTTATTTTGTTTCCTTTATCCTTTTCTCTCTGAACCTTATCTCTTGCCAATGCTTCCTGTAAAATCTCAACCAATGGTCTATTCCCAGACAAATAAACGCTTGCATTTCCATTTTCTCCATCAAGATGGGAAGTGGCAACATTCAACCCAACAAGTGTTTTGCCTGCACCCGGAACACCCGTAACAAAACAAATGATCTTCTTCTTTTCGGTTTTAGCCTTTTCTATTATTTCAGATATTTTTTTGGTTGTAACCGTTAAGTTCTTTGCATCGGCGTCACTGCGAGTTATATTTTCTACGCTGTGAGTCGTATAAAGCGAAATGGCGGCTTCAATAATTGTTGGCGTTGGCAAATAACCACCATTTACGTAATCTGTTACATTAATTTGCGGCTCATCTGAAAAGAAAAGTAAAGA
>Ga0123353_10011555_pt1 | contig 12457 bp, 11 predicted proteins | sample TergutLab28metaG_3_FD_92763 | JGI IMG/M metagenome (GOLD analysis project Ga0123353, IMG submission 92763) | Labiotermes labralis P3 segment gut microbial communities from Petit-Saut dam, French Guiana - Lab288 P3 | ecosystem: Host-associated > Arthropoda: Insects > Digestive system > Gut ... | reverse complement strand
GCAATATCGAGATTAGGCGAAGTCGAAGATAGCTGAATAAAAAATGGAACTTGCGATTATACAAAACAAGATATATGAAATAAGAGGCAGCAGAGTGATGCTGGACTTTGACTTGGCAGAAATGTATGGAATAGAAACAAAAAATCTAAATCTTGCGGTAAAACGTAATATAAAGCGATTTCCTGCTGATTTTATGTTCCAACTTTATCCGGGTGAATGGGATAGTTTGAGGTTGCAAATTGAAACCTCAAAGAGAGGAGCCGCCGGTACTTACCTCATGCTTTTGCTCAGGAAGGGGTGGCCATGTTATCTGGGTTGCTCAATAGTGATGTGGCAATAGGGATTAATATCATTATCATGCGGGCCTTTGTTGCTGTCCGTGAATATCTCCTTGCCCATGCTTCTGAATCTGTTGAGATTGCCAAACTGCGGGAACGGGTTCTAAGACTGGAACAGGCAAAGGAACAATTAGAGCGTGCAGATGAAGAGAACTTAGAAGCCGTTAATTATCTTTCTGAGGACATGAGCAAAGAGATTGATAATATCTATAATGCCATCGGCGCCCTATCTGTAAAGCCACCTCAACTGGATAAGAATCGCCGCCTAATTGGGTTTAAGCGCGGAAATGAACAGCAATGGATATAACACCAACAAGACACGAGGCCAAGGCGCGCCACAAAGTTGCCCACCCATACCCTCCTGCAACAACTTTTGACCCCATTCCTTTAAGCCATATCCTTGCTAAATTCCGCAAAAGTGTTTTTTATGAAATAATTTCTTACTAACTTTGCCCAAAATGATAACAAATCACTTATAGAGTCAAAAAATGAAGAAATTAACTACATCAATTCTGCTACTAACGGCAACGGGCCTTAGCCTGTTTGCCCAAAACCCCAAACGTGAAATGCGGGCGGCATGGTTACACACGGTAAACTTTAGCACTTGGGTCTCCGAAGTCCGGGTTCCTGCGTGCAACGGCAGCAACGAAGCGGAGCGGGAAGCGGCCCGTACTATTCAAAAAAATGCCATCATCGCTTACTTTGACACCTTTAAAGCTGCGAACCTAAACGCCGTTTTCTTTCACGTGCGTACCACCTGCGACGCTTTTTATAAATCCAAATATGAACCGTGGAGTCATTTCCTGTCTACCGAGCGCGGAGCAGACCCGGGCTGGGACCCTCTTGAATTTGCTATTGAGGAGGCGCATAAACGTGGAATGGAGTTACATGCATGGCTTAATCCTTATCGAATTTCATTTGGCGAAGCGCAAAGTGTAGCCGCCACTTCGCCCACCGACTATGTCAACACTCATCCGGAATGGGTATTGGCGTACAACGACCATGTAAAAATATTGAATCCGGGCTTGCCCGAAGTAACAGAGCGAATTGCTGATGTTGTTGAAGATATTATCACCCGTTATAATGTGGACGGTATTACCTTGGACGACTATTTTTATGCAGATAATCAACGGGGACTCGACAATCGTCCGGGAAAATATTTCTACTTGGATACAGCCCTGTATATTGCCTATAAAGCCGAAAATCCAAACAGTCAATTATCGCAAGGCGACTGGCGTAGAGAGAATTGCAACAAAATGGTAAAAGCCATCTATGACCGAATACAGTCCATCAAACCTTACGTAATCTTTGGTATGAGTCCTGCGGGGGTAGCAAAGGGGGGGGCTGCCGCACTCGGAATAGAGCCGCCTGCCGTAAGGGCCGGAGATTGGCAATACGAGCAAATTTATTGCAACCCTTTAGCTTGGTTAGTAGATGGTTCCGTTGACTATATCTCACCACAGATTTATTGGACAACCACCCATGAAACCGCTCCTTACGGCCCCTTGAGTAAATGGTGGTCGCAAGTGTGTAAAATGTACAACGTATATTTTTACCCCAGCCATTCTTTTAACACTTCTCCCGAAGAAATTGGGATTCAAATCGACCTCAACAGGGAGTACGATGAACTTAACGCCCCCGGAGTCGTAGTTTGGAGTGGACAAAATCTTCTGAGAGGGGGACATGTGCCATATTTGGCCGGAAATCAATTCAAATATAAAGCCCTTCCGCCCGCGGTCCATTGGAAACAGGCTGATGAGCAGGGCATGGTGGACAACCTTACTTTGTCCGGACAAACCCTGTCGTGGACATACGGAAAAGAGAATGTCCGCTATGCGGTTTATGCCATACCAAGTTCCCAAATAAATGACACCGAAGCCTTTTCCAATCCCGAATATCTCTTGGGGATTTCATACGGCAAGCAATTTACTTTGCCGGCGGAAATTATTGCCACGCATCACATTGCCGTTTCTGTACTTGACCGCTATGGAAACGAGTCGCTGCCGGCACGCACAAAGAGTTGGGCTACATCCGCTTTGTAATCCACTTTGAGGTACCTAGCAGATTCGAACTGCTGTACGCGGTTTTGCAGACCGCTGCCTAACCACTCGGCCAAGGTACCCTGTTTGGGGGGACAAAGATAACTCTTTTTTTTAACATTCCAAGAAGCTAAGCATTTCTTGGAGGTAGCGCCGGTCAATGTGGTCAAAGGTGTTTACGCAATCGCTGTCTATGTCGAGGACTCCCGCCACGGCTCCGTTTTTCATTAGGGGCAGTACGATTTCGGAACGGGACAGAGAGCTGCAAGCAATATGTCCGGGGAACAAATCCACGTCCGGAACTATTTGGACTTCACCGGTTGCCCAAACCGTACCGCAGACCCCTTTGCCGTAGCCGATGCGGGTACAGGCCACCGGCCCTTGAAAAGGCCCCAATACCAGCATATCTTCTTTTACCAAATAGAAGCCCGCCCATAAAAATCCAAAAACTTCTTTGAGCGCGGCGGCCATGTTGGCCATATTGGCAATCGGGTCAGACTCGCCGGCAAGCAAAGCCTTCATTTGAGGCAGCAGGGCTTGGTAGCGCTCCTCTTTTGAATCGGTGTGTACAACATGAATCGTGTGCATCGTAATTTCAATTAGTGAATACAAAAGTACGAGTATATTTGGATATTCGAAAAATTATTGCGTAATTTGCGCTGCGCAATATACGCAGCGCAAATTGCGTTATGTATATTGCGCTATACCATGTACAACTTATAATTTTATCCAAAATGAAACCTCAAAATCCCTTTCTTATAGCTGGCTACAATAGACCGGAATATTTTTGCGACCGCGAGCGGGAAACAACCTTGATGATTGACGCCCTAAAAAATGACCGTAATCTCACCCTTATCGCTCCAAGGCGTATGGGTAAAACCGGACTGATTAAACATGTTTTTTACCATTTGGAACAGGAACAGCCTAAAATAGCCGTTTTTTACATGGATATTTTTTTTACACAAAATCTTGGCGAATTTGTGCAACTTTTTGCCGGCACGATGCTGGAAAAATTAGACATGGGGCCACAGAAAGCAATAAAACGGATGGGGAAATTTTTTAAGAGCCTCCGCCCCGTTTTTACGATAGATGGGTTTAGCGGTATGCCCAAAGTTACGTTCAACATGGAACCAACACACGAAGAACGTTCGCTCAAAGAAATATTCGCTTACCTCCAATCATCGGGCCTGCGATGTTATATAGCTATAGATGAATTTCAACAGTTGGCGGAATATCCCGAAAAAGGCGTGGAAGCATTACTCAGGTCCCACATTCAATTTTTGCACAACGTACATTTTATTTTTTCCGGCAGCAAGCAACACGTGATGCAGGAAATGTTTCTTTCTGCCAAGCGACCGTTTTATCAAAGCACGCAAATCGTCTCTATTGATGCCATCAACCGGATGGAATATTATCGGTTTGCCGCTCGTTTCTTTGGACAGAAAAATAAACTAAGTCTGGAAATATTTTCACTCATATATGACGAATTTGAGGGTCATACTTGGTATATTCAGGCCATACTCAACAGGCTTTACGGTCAAAAACAAAAACCCGATGCCGCATCTATCAACAGGATTATTGCCGATATTATTGTCGAGTCGGCCTATACCTTTGAAAAATTGCTGGCGGCCTACTCTCCTACTGCCGTCAGGCTTTTGAAGGCTATTGCCAAAGAGCGCTGCGTGAAAGAAATCAATGCCGGCGTTTTTATTGCCCGCCACAAACTTAAAGCGACCAGCAGCGTAAATACCGCCCTCAAAAAATTAATAGATAAAGAATTGGTCTACAGAACCCCAAAGGGATTTATAGTCTACGACCGCTTTATGGCGATTTGGCTTCGTCAGCAACCCTATTAGCACCCCAAAGGATGAAAAAACCGCCTGCCGGTGTTTTATTCCACATACAGAACCAATCCTTTAAGGTAATCTCCCTCAGGATGGTATATATTGACCGGATGGTCGGGGGCCTGTCCCAAACGGTGCAGAATCCGCACCCTTCTGCCGCTGATGGCCGCCGCCGAAAAGACGGCTAAGGCAAAATCGGTTTTATCTACTACCTGTGAACAGCTGAACGTAAAGATTGTTCCGCCCGGGGCGATTCGGTCCATGGCGACCGCGTTTAGCCGTTTATACGCCTGCAACGCGCTCTTTTTGGCGCCGGTATGTTTGGCAAAAGCCGGAGGGTCCAATACCATAAGGTTGTACATCCCTTTGGGGGAGGATTTTAAAAACTCAAAGGCATCGGCGGTATGGGCTTCATGGTCATGGGTCGGCAAAGTCTGTAAGGCCATGTTCTGATGCAGCAAATCAATAGCGCGTTGGGAGCTGTCTACCGAGTGTACCAAGGCCGCCCCTCCGGACAAAGCGGCCACCGAAAAACCGCCGGAGTAACAAAACAGATTTAACACGCGGGCGCCACGGGCCATTTGGCCCAACAAAAGCCTGTTTTCCCGCTGGTCTAAAAAGAAGCCCGTTTTTTGCCCCTGTTCCCAATCCGCCACATACGGGTGTCCGTGTTCCCGAATCGTATGTACATCCGTCTGATTATAAGTATCGGATTTATATAAATAACCGTCTTGCAGGTCTAAGCCCGCCTTATAGGGAGCGGTGCCGGCGCTTTTGTCGTAAACGGCCAACAAATCGTTTCCATACAGCTCTTTCAACGCATGGACAATCTCGGCGCGGGCCAAAAACATCCCCGCCGAATGGGCTTGAACCACCGCTACGCCTTGATAGTAATCAACCACCAAGCCGGGCAAATGGTCGCCCTCTCCATGCACCAAGCGATAAGCGGTTGTGGGGGCGTTGCGTCCTAAGCACAGTCCCAAACGCTCCCTCAATGCGTATGCCTTCCTCAGTCCCTCCATCCAAAAATCGTTGGGCAGGCCGGGGCCGGAGAAACTCAAAATACGAACCGCAATCGAGCCTTCTTGATAGTGGCCGGTTGCCACACAGGTTCCGTCTGACGCATACACGTCCACCACAGCCCCTTCTGTGGGAGCGCCCCGCTTTTGGGCTATCGCTCCGGAAAAAATCCAAGGATGAAATCGTTGTATGGACGACTCCCGTCCTTTTTTTAGATATATTGCCGGACGACTCATTTATTTCATTTATTTCTTTAATTTCAAGTAGATTTCCCTACAAACCCAAGCGTCTAAAGCCGCATATTGGCGTTGGGCCGGACTTAACTCCCGATTTTCCCAATTGGAAAGTTGTTGTCCTTTTGATAACCTGATGCCCAACACAATCGCCGCCATTTTTCTTAAACTTTTCTCTTTAATGCCCATGGACTCCGTGATGACTTGCAAATCCACAAACCCCAATGGCCTAAACCTGTGATGGGCCTGTAATCCATTAATATCCTCTTTTACGGCAGCGCCTACCTTGACTACATGGGGATTGCCCAACAGCTCTGCCAAGGCAGCGGGAAACCCGCAATAAGCCAAGCGGAACAAAAAAGATTTGCGGCCGGAAGCCAACTGCAACAAGGCGGTTTTATGGCGACCTGCCGGTGTGGAGACAAAATTAGGACGGGTCTCTGTATCAAAGCCCAATATGGATTCCCGAGACAATTCCCTAACCGCTTCCTCGGCCGCTCGGGGGCATTTTACTTCTACAATCTCTCCGGTAAAAACCGCCAGAGGAAGCTGCTCAATGGCTTCGGGAGATAAAACATCGGGAGAAAGGGAGGCGTCAAACATCAAGGTAAATCGGGGATTAGGGAAAAAGTAGCGGGAATGGCTTTGCGCAAACGATTTTGGGTTTCCACATCTATGTTGTCGGACGAAAAAGGCACGGTCTTTACATACACCCACGAGGTGCCGGGATTGCGTCCATATTTGTATTCATAGGTAAAGCGATTGGGGGTTTCCAAACCGACTCCGGGCAAATCGCTGTTGGGGATGGTAATATAAAAGGCGGCTTGAGTAGCGGAACTGCTTGGGGCCAGCAATTGTTGGCCACGCAGCAACAAATAAAGCTCTTTGGCCGTATTGACCGCAGGGTCAACCAAAGCCACTTCCTCTGCAATCAAATCTCTGTAAGGATAAACGCCGTTTTGGGAATAGCCGCGCAATTCTTGCAACATGAGGTCCAAAGTTTCTTTGTAATAAGGGTAGTGGGTACATCCCATGATGAGGGCTTTAAGCGGTTGGGACTGAGGCTTGGCCCTCAATTTTTCGAGCAAGGAGAGGAGGTGGTAGCGGGCGTAGTTTTGGGCAGCGTTCAGCTGCAATTGGGTGTATGCCCCCCAAGTCCCCGAATACAGAATGCCGTGGTTGGAAAAATCAAAGTTATAAGCGTCCAATAATGCAGTATCTATGGGATGGTCGGGATGATGCAATGCAGGTCCTCGGTAGTTGGCTCTGGGCTGACGGGCCAAGCGCCATACAAAATCGGGCTCCTCGTCCACCGCCTCGGCAAATCCCATGGCGGGCTGATTCACAATCTGCACATTTCCGGTATAGCCCCATTCCTCAGCCATTTTCCTAACCGTCCGTTCGTAGCCCCCTGTGCGGATGGTGCCCACGGTCGCCATCACCCCAATAGCGCCGGACTCCTCTTTTCCAAACCGTTCCAAAGCGCCTTTTGCCCCCGCGTTAATGACTCCGGTGACAGATACTCCGGTTTGGCTCAAAGCCAACAGGGACTGAATATCTTCGAGGCCGACTGCGGTAGCCGTATTGCAGGCAATCACAATACTTTTAACCTTATGCCCCATCAAAAAAAGCGCGTCTTGAACCACCAATTCCCTTAGATAGTCCGTTTTGCCCTCGGAAGCGTAATTTCCATAGGGCATATTGGCTTGGTCGGCTAAATAGATAAAGGACGCACCTTCAAAATCTCGGATTCCGTCCGGGCCTTCTTCTCCGGTACTGTTGTTAAACATATCCAAAGTAACAATGGCGTCCATCACCGTCAAACCTCCGGTTCCCGAATCAAAAATACCTATGGGCGAGAAACTGTTGCCGGCTGGATAATTTCCAAAATCCCCGAAAAAAACCGAAGCGCTGTCTCGGAGCGCCGTTTTGATGATGGGAATCAATTCCGGCTCTGCCACAGTCTGCCTGTTTGAGCGGCAGCCGCATCCAAAAAGCAACCACAAAGTGCATACTAATAAAACGCGAATCTTCATATTATGTGTTATTTATGATATATAAATCTTCCATAGGGAACTTCCATGCAAAGCTCGGTGCGGGGAGCTTCTTCCACCCTGCCCACCACAGCCGCTTCTATCCCAAACGGGCGTACCATATCTACGATGGAAGCCGCCGCCGGCTCCGAAACATACAACTCCATCCGGTGTCCCATGTTGAATACCTTATACATTTCTTCCCACGGCGTTCCCGACTCCTGTTGAATGATGTGAAAAAGCGGAGGCAGGGGAAGCATGTTGTCCTTTATGACCCGTAATCCCTCGACAAAATGCAACACTTTGGTTTGTCCGCCTCCCGAACAATGCACCATGCCGTGAATGTCCTTCCGGCGCTTTGCCAACACTTCCCTAATAACCGGCGCATAGGTTCTGGTGGGAGCAAGCAGCAATTTTCCGTAAGTCATTCCGGTAACAGGCTCTACGCCGGTTAGTTTATGCCTGCCCGAATACACTAAATCCTTGGGACTTTGCTTGTCGTATGTTTCGGGATATTTTTGGCCCAACTCCGGCCCAAACACATCGTGGCGCGCCGAGGTCAATCCGTTGCTGCCTATTCCGGAGTTGTATGCCCGTTCATACACAGCTTGACCATAAGAAGACAATCCCACAATGAGGTCGCCGGGGGCAATCCTCGAATTATCAATGACCTCATCCCTGCGTATTCTGGCCATTACCGTACTGTCTACCACAACGGTGCGCACCAAATCGCCCAAATCTGCCGTCTCTCCGCCGGTCAAATGTATGTCCAAGCCGTATCCGGCCATCTGTCTGCAAAAATCTTCCGCGCCTTGAATCAAAGCGGCAACCACGGCTCCGGGAATCCGTTGCTTGTTCCTGCCTATGGTCGAGGAAAGCAACATGGGGCCTATGACGCCTACACAAAGCAAATCATCGGTATTCATTACAATAGCATCTTGGGCAATACCCGCCCAAACCTCCATGTCTCCCGTTTCGCGCCAATAGGCGTAAGCCAAAGCCGATTTGCTACCTGCTCCGTCTGCGTGCATCAGGTTGCAATAGTCGGGGTCTCCTCCCAAATAGTCGGGAACGATTTTACAAAAAGCCTTAGGAAAAAGCCCTTTGTCTATGTGCGCTATGGCTTGGTGTACATCCTCCTTGGTAGAAGACACCCCTCGTCTCGCATATCTGTCCTGCATAAAATCAAACCGATTTAGATTGCAAATGTAGGTAGTTTTCATAAAATATGTATATTTGTTCTTTTTATCCTAATAAGTTATTATCCACATGAAACTAAAGCATACACTTAGCCTTTTGATTCTCATGCTCCCCATGGTTCTGCCCGCCCAAAACAGGGGTCGGGCGGGGGTGCAAAGAGTCGTGCAACAATTAAAACAGGACCCGCTCTTTCAAGACGCCGCGGTGGGAATCTTGGTGATGGACGCACAGGGTCGGGAAGTGGCCTCATGGAACCCCGATATGCCCCTGCTGACCGCCTCTACCATGAAGACCATTACCACGGGAACGGCCCTTGTAGCCCTTGGGTCCGATTACCGCTACACCACCCGGATTGCCTATTCGGGAAGAGTGTCCCGAGGCTCCCTCTACGGAGACCTGTACATTATTGGAGGAGGAGACCCGACCTTGGGCTCGAGGGACTCCATCGCCACGCCCATAGACGAGGTCTTTGCCCATTGGACCAATGCCCTAAAAGAGCATGGCATCCGCTTTATTAACGGCTCGATTATTGCGGACGACCGTTTTTTTATCCATGAAGTGATACCCAGCACATGGTCATGGGGCAATCTGAACTCCACCTCGGGCGTGGGCACCAGCGGACTTTCCTTTTTTGACAACCGTTTTGGGGCTACTTTACTCCCCGGACTTAGAGAGGGAGATGAAGTACACATCCGCAACCAGTATCCCTTTTTCCCCGACATGCAGTTCGACAACAGGCTTACCACCGGTTCCCCGCAGTCGCGCAGCCGCACCACCCTACGCAACTCCGACATTACGCCCACCATTCTGCTGACCGGCTCCCTGCCGGCAGGAATTGACTCTGTGAATATTGCAGGCTCCAACAAATTCCCTCCGCTGAGTTGCGCTTGGCAGTTTAATCAGTACCTTAATCAAAACGGCATAACTACCACGCAGCACATCAGAATGATAGACCACAAGAACGACCCTGCAACAGAAAGTCTGACCCCTGTTGCCGAATGGAAGTCCCCCCCCTTGATTGACATTGCTTACGTAACCAATAAGATTAGCCAAAACTTCTTTGCAGAAACCCTGCTCAAGACTTTGGCCAAAGAACATACCGGCGTAGGCTCCTACGACTCCGCTTATGTGGCCGTCAACCGCGTGATGGAAGAGTTGAATGTTCCCCTGCGCGGCATGACCGTGGCAGACGGCAGCGGACTGTCAAGGCAAAACTACGTTTCGGCCCGCTTCTTCTGTAATTATTACACCAAACTCAAGGAAAGCCCCGTATTTGCCGACTTTCTAGAAACCCTGCCCGTACCCGGAGGCGTAGGCACGCTCAGAACCGTAATCGTCAATGCACCTCATAAAGAACGGCTTCACGCCAAAAGCGGAACCCTTGCTAATGTTCGTTGTTACGCCGGCTACGTAGACACCCCCAGCGGCATGTATACCTTTGCCATCATGGTAAACAACTTTAGCGCCACCACCGCAACCATGCAGGTGGGCGTAGAGCGCTTTCTCCAATCCCTTACCGAACTATAATTGTTAAACCCTAAATATTTTTATTATGCTCTCTTTATCGGAAATAGCAAAAAAACTACCCGCCTCTCCCATCCGCAAGTTGGTTCCTTTTGCAGAGGCCGCCAAAAAGCGCGGCACCAAAGTGTACCACCTCAACATCGGCCAGCCCGACATTGCCTCGCCTAAAGAGGCTTTAGACGCTGTTAAAAATGCCGACCTCAAATTAGTCCCCTACCCCCATTCTGCCGGAATTGAAAGCTACCGGAAGAAATTGGCCGGCTACTATCAGAAAATCGATATTCCCGTTACCGAAAGTGATATCATCATTACTACCGGTGGCTCAGAAGCCGTTAGCATGGCTTTGCAGATTTGCTGCAACCCCGGCGATGAAGTAATTGTAATGGAGCCTTTCTACACCAATTACAATACTTTTGCCATACTCAGCAGGCTCACATTGGTTCCCGTCAGCACCCACATAGAAGACGGATTTGCCCTGCCTCCTGTCAGTGAACTTGAAAAGCTAATCACCCCAAAGACCAAAGGTATTTTAATCAGCAACCCGGGCAATCCCACCGGCACCCTGTATTCCAAAGAAACCATGCTTGAATTGGGCGAACTCGTTAAAAAATACAACCTCTACCTTTTCTCGGACGAGGTGTATCGGGAATTTTGTTATACCGACGAGCCGCATTTCTCCTGTATGCACATTCCCGGCTTGGAACAAAACGCCATTCTGTTGGATTCTGTATCTAAGCGTTACAGTTTGTGCGGAGTACGTGTTGGCGCCATCCTCTCCCTCAACAAAGAGGTGATGAACGCCGCCCTGCGCTTTGCCCAAGCCCGTCTTTGCTCCCCCGCTCTTGGCCAGATTGCCGGAGAAGGCGCCATAGACACCCCGGATTCCTATTTTGCCGCCGTGCGTAAGGAGTATATCGAGCGCCGCGACTTTATGGTGGCCGCCCTCAACAAAATGCCCGGAGTCTTTTGCCCCAACCCCATGGGCGCTTTTTACGCCACCGTGCGCCTGCCTGTGGACGATTCCGACAAATTTGCCCAATGGCTGCTTGAAGAATTTGAACATAATAAACAAACCGTTATGGTTGCCCCCGCCGCCGGATTCTACGTTACCCCCGGCAAGGGTACAGACGAAGTACGGATTGCCTACGTGCTCAACTTAAACGACATGAAGGCCGCTATGGAGTGCCTCGAAATGGCGCTACAGCAATACCCGGGAAGAAAATAAACCGGCTAAGAAACTGCTTAAAAGGGCTGCTCAAAAACGGGCAGCCTTTTCTGTGCTATCCCTACATCAGCGAGGCGAATTGATTGATGAGCAGGGCAAGGAGCAAAACGTAAAACTCTGCTTTCATACGGGGATTCATTCTTTCGGAAGAAAAATAACAGGTCAAACAGGCCGAAACGGGCAGGGCCAACAGGGGCAAAAATCCATAAATCATCCGGGCGTACAGCAGGGCCGTGAGGCTGCAAAAGAGCAACATCAGAATGATGCTTACCAACGCTCTGGAACGCAAAATATTGGCCCCGTCAGTCAGTGTCAGCATTCGCCAAATCGACCTAAGCAACAAGTAGGTCAGTACCAGCATCAAGAATAAAGCCGCAGGCGTCCCGGGGGTCAGTTGGGGATGGACTTGCCCAAACATATCGAACAAAGCGCCCGTGAGTATCAGTGCATCTTCGTATACGATAAACCGGTAAAACACAAGTCCGCCTAAAGGCAATAAAATTCCTCCCAAAAAAATCAGCCCCCTGCGCAGGGAAAAAATATGCAAGACTGCGGCCGCTACCGCCACCGCCGCTACCATGATAAAGCAAGGCCAATAGAGCAGACCGGCACAGGTGGTACATAAAGCAGCCATAAAAAGAGGAGCCACCCTGTCTTTGGCTTGGGTGGAGATAAACAGGGCAAATAAACCCGCTATCGCCAACAGGGTAGACAAAAAAACAAAGGAAAAGGCCCTCGCTTGGGGATAGGCAAAAATAAACAGCAGGTAAAACCACACCATCAAGTGTCCGGAACGGCCCAAAGCAAGAAACCGCTGTCCAAAAATATAGAGCGCCAAGCCATTCGCCAAGGACAGGACAATGGTCAACAAACGATAACCGTTGGACGCAAAAAGCGCCCCATCATACCATTGTCCCGTTACAGGCAGCCAAAAAGAGAGTTGGGCACGGCTGTAGCCAAAAAAATCGGGCAGCCAAAAAATCAGCAGTACCGCCACCGAT
>Ga0123353_10011553_pt1 | contig 12457 bp, 7 predicted proteins | sample TergutLab28metaG_3_FD_92763 | JGI IMG/M metagenome (GOLD analysis project Ga0123353, IMG submission 92763) | Labiotermes labralis P3 segment gut microbial communities from Petit-Saut dam, French Guiana - Lab288 P3 | ecosystem: Host-associated > Arthropoda: Insects > Digestive system > Gut ... | reverse complement strand
ATCCTCCCACAATTGCCTCCTTTTGCGGTACATCGTCAATAGCCTGCTCTGCTGTCTCGACCGCCGCGTCCACAGCAGGTTTATCCGCCGCCGCGTCAATCTCGGCCTTGCCCTCCGCGACAAGCCCAAGCACCACCTCCCAGTTTTACGGCGTGTAGCCGCTTTCTTTGGCGTAGGTTTCAAGCCCCGCTTTTGCGGTTGCTTTGTACGCCGCAAGTTCATCGCCTAAGTCGCACCCCGCAAAAGCAAAAAGTACAAGCAAAGACAAGATAAGGCTAATTAGTTTAATTGGTTTCTTCATAAACAAGCCCTCCAATAATTAAATATGAAAACGCAAAAGATTGTTACATACACATAATAGCATATAAAAAAATAAATGTAAAGCATTTTTTGTAAATTTATTTTAAGCCCAAAAACCCGCCGCGAACAACTCATAAAAATAAAAAGCTAACCATTAGTCGCCGTCCCCTTTCGGTCCTTTCCCTTTTGTTCGGTCCCCTTTTGTTCCTTTTGTTCTTTTGTTAAGTTCTATGAACTAAAACAACTCATAACCCGTTAGCAATAAAATTGCTTCATCCAAAGCCTTTAACATCTCAGGAAAGTTATTTTCACCGCCGCTCTCAAAAACGCTGCCGTCACTGAAAGATATTGTTAAATCCCAAGCACTTCCGTCCAAAATACCTTCTGTATTTGGATAATATTCTTCTAAATCCAAAATACCAAGTTCTTTAATGGTTTTGAAAAAGGCATCGGCTTTTTCTTTGGTAAAAGTCGCTGTAACCACATATTCTTCATGCTCTCCGTCCCAATCATCGGGCACGAGATATTGGTTTTTAGTCGAAAAAGTCATTTCGGTGAAATTATAAAACTTATGGTTTTGATTTCCGCCAAATAGCTTTGTCACGACAAAATGTATAGAAACTATATCCATTTCCTCCTCCTTTTGCGGCACATCATCAATAGCCTGTTCCGCTTTTTCGACTGCAGTATCGACGGCAGGTTTATCCGCCGCCGCGTCAATCTCGACTTTTCCGTCAGCGACAAGCCCAAGCACCACCTCCCAGTTATCTGGAGTGTAGCCGCTTTCTTCGGCGTAGCTTTCAAGCCCCGCCTTTGCGTCAGCTTTGTACGCCGCAAGGTCGTTGCCTTGGTCGCACCCCGCAAAAGCGAAAAGTACAAGCAAAGACAAGATAAGGCTGATTAGTTTGATGATTTTTTTCATAAATGCCCCCCTCTTGTTATCAAGTGAAAAATGTAAGTGAATTTTGTCATCCATTGCGAATAGTGTAAACATATCCGTCAGTATGTTATCACGTTATTTATATAGAGTAAAGCAGATTATAAGAATTCTTCATAATTTTGCTTCCAGTTTGCGGGTTTTAGCAATAAAGTCTGCCTGCGTTATCTCCTCGCCGATAAGCAGCGTGGAGACGCCTAGGGCTTTCAGTTCAAGCGCGTCCTTGGGCGTCGAAAAGCAGTTTTCGGCCATTACCGCGGTTTTTTGGGACGCTTGGCTGATAAGCCTGCGAGCATAAACGGCGTCTATCGCGAGAGAGTTTATGCTCCTGCCGTTAATGTTAAGGAACTGCGCCCGCAGGCGGAGGCTCCGGATTATGTCATCCTCGCTTCGGCAGTCGGGGACGGGGAGCATATTTAGCTCGCGGCAAAGCTCAAAAATTTCTCTGTAAGGCCTGTCCGCCAAAAAGGTCGGGTTAAGCATAACCGCCGACGCGCCCAGCGACGCCGCCAGATAAATTTGGTATTTGTCTAAGATATAGTCCTTGTACAAAATCGGGATGAAAAGATTGTCCCTTATAAGCGTTACGTCTTGGGCCGAGCCCATGTGGTATGAGCATTCGGCGGCCACCGAAACGGCGTGCGCGCCCTCCGAATAAAATCGTTTGACAATCTTGACAGGGTTATAATCGTTTAGCAGAACGCCGCGGATAACAGAGGCGCGCTTTATCTCCTTTACAAAAGAAAGCTCGCCCGCGCGTACCGCCGCCGCCGTAAAGCCCGGAGCGCGCGGCCTTTTTGCCGCCGCCTCTCTGAGGGCGGCAAGCGGCGTAATCACGGCGGCGCGTTCAAGCTGTTTGATTTTGTTGTCGATAATCTTTAGTATAATGGGGTGCATTATTTTGTAGTATACTAGATTTTTGATTGTTATGCAAATGTTTTCAATGCTCAATTTTCAAGGGGGTGCTGCAAAAGTTAAGACGGCAACAAATGCTTTCATGTCATGCCGAGCGCAGCCGGGACATCTATTCCTATTAAAATATTGAGATTTTTCCGCTTCACTTCGTTTCGGTCAAAATGACATCTTAACTTCTGCAATGCTGCCATTTTCAATGCTCAGTGCTGATGCCGAAGTGCTGTTGAGTATTATTGCATTATTGCATTTAGTTTCTTTATTATTTAATTGAATATTGCAAATTGCGCATTGAGCATTATTCCCGGCCCGATAGTTATGAAAATAATACTATATATTGATTAATAAAAAACACTTGACACAATATATAGTGCGTGCTATTATAGGCGCACTTAGGTAAAGGAGCGTACCGGCAAGTTCTTCGGGCTTGCCGGTACGTCCCGCTAAGAGAGGAGAGCATTATGCCGGTTATGGAAATACTAAAGCGGGACGGGACTACCCAAGAATTCAACCCCGATAAGATTACGCAGGCAATCTACAAGGCGGCGGTCGCCGTCGGCGGCACGGACAAAAAACTGTCCGAAAAACTTTCGGCCGAAGCCGTGCGGCAGGTTAACCAAAAATTCGAGGGGCGCATCCCCGAAGTCGAGGATGTTCAGGATATCGTCGAAAAGGTTCTCATCGAGGCCGGCCATGCCAAGACCGCCAAGGCCTATATCCTGTACCGCGAAAAGCGTAAGAGCGCGCGCGAGATGAACGCGCTGATAGGCGCGACGATTGATATGTTCTCGGACTATCTGGGCGACAAAGATTGGGGCATCCAAGAAAACGCGAATATGCAAAAATCCGTCAACGGCCTCAACAATTACGTCCGCGAAACCTTTACCAAAAAATATTGGCTGCACGAGATTTATCCTACGGATGTCCGCGAGGCTCACGAAAACGGCGACATCCACCTGCACGACTTAGGGTTTTTCGGGCCATACTGCGCAGGTTGGGATTTAAGGCAGCTATTATCCGACGGCTTCGGCGGCGTTTCGGGCAAAGTCGAATCGCGCCCCGCCAAGCACCTGCGCTCATTTTTGGGGCAGGTCGTCAACGCCACGTTTACCACGCAGGGCGAAACCGCGGGCGCGCAGGCGTGGAGCAGCTTCGACACCTATTTGGCGCCCTTTATAAGGTACGACGAAATGACCTTCCATCAAGTCAAGCAGTGCCTGCAGGAGTTTGTTTTTAACATAAACGTGCCGACGCGCGTGGGTTTCCAATGCCCGTTTTCTAACCTTACCTTCGACATAAAAGTTCCGTCCACGCTGCGCGACACCGCCGTGGTAATCGGCGGGAAAATTATGCCCGACAAGTACGGCGACTTCCAAGCCGAAATGGACCTCCTAAATCAGGCTTTCTGCGAGGTTATGTTGGAGGGCGACGCCAAGGGGCGGGTATTCACCTTCCCGATTCCCACCATTAACGTTACCAAGGACTTCGACTGGGATAACCCCGTCATAGACTCCTTTATGCAGATAACCTGCAAGTACGGCATCCCATATTTTGCCAATTACGTAAACTCCGATTTGTCCCCCGAGGACGCGGTCAGTATGTGCTGCCGTTTGAGGCTGGACGTTACGGAGCTTAGAAAGCGCGGCGGCGGGCTTTTCGGCTCGAACCCGCTCACCGGCTCGATAGGGGTCGTCACTATTAACCTGCCGCGCATAGGCTATTTGTCCCGCAATGAGGGCGAATTTTTTGCGCGTTTGCGCCAAATGTGCGAAACCGCCAAAACTTCTCTTGAGATTAAGCGCAAAATCGTCGAAGACCAAAGCGACGAGGGCTTGTACCCGTATTCGACACACTTTCTGCGCGATGTCAAAAGTCGGACTGGGCATTATTGGAGTAACCATTTCAACACGATAGGCGTGGTCGGGATGAACGAGGCACTCCTAAACTTTTTAGGCACGGATATTACCACCGAGGAGGGGCAGCAGTTTTCCGTTAAGGTTATGAACTTCCTGCGCGAAGTGATGCTGGACTTCCAAAAGGAAACCGGCCATATGTACAACCTTGAAGCCACGCCCGCCGAGGGCACGAGCTACCGCCTGGCCCGAATCGACAAGGCGCGCTTTCCCTCCATAAGGGCGAGCGGCGTCAACGAGCCGTACTACACCAATTCGACGCAAACACCCGTCAATTTCACCGACGACATATTCGAGGTCGTGGCGCTTCAGGACGAGCTGCAGTCGCTGTACACGGGCGGCACCGTCCAGCACCTATATTTGGGTGAAAGAATCAACGACATCCAAACTTGCAAGCGGCTCATCCAAAAGGTCTTTGCGCAGAGTAAGATGCCGTATATTTCGATTACGCCGACGTTTTCTATTTGCAACGAGCACGGCTACATCGCGGGCGAGCATTTCGCCTGCCCGCACTGCGACGCAAAGACCGAGGTTTGGTCGCGCGTAACGGGTTATCTGCGCCCCTTGCAGAACTTTAACAAGGGCAAGAAAGAAGAATACTTTGAGCGCGTGAAGTTTGTAGTTAAGCAAGACCAGATAGCGACTTAAAATTGAAAGGTATTAGGTACCAGTTATCAAGGCACAAGTAAAGGTTAAGCAATCCATTACCTAATACCTGTCACTTGATACCCGATACCTTAAATTCAGATGACCATAGCAGGCTATAACAAAAACTCCTTCGTAGACTACCCCGGCAAAATCGCCGCGGTAGTTTTTACGCAGGGCTGTAATATGAACTGCTGGTACTGCCATAACCGGCATTTGATTCCTATGGTGGCGGCAAGCACCGTTGATGAGGACGAGATAATTAAGTTTCTCCGTAAGCGCAAGGGAATGTTAGATGCTGTTGTGATTACCGGCGGGGAGCCGACGCTGCAAAAAGGGCTTGCGGATTTTGCCGCAAGGATAAAAACGGAAGGTTTTTTGGTCAAACTGGACACCAACGGAACGCGCCCGCAAATTATTAAGGAATTATTAGTCAATAAGCTGTTAGACTTTGTCGCAATGGACATAAAAGCGCCCTTAGAAAAATACCCGCTCGCAACGTGTACCGGCGCCAGTATCCCCGCCCTTAAAGAAAGCATAGAGGTTATCAAAAGTAGCGGTATAGATTACGAGTTCCGCACCACCTTTATTCCCCAACTAAAAAAAGAGGACATACTAAAAATCTGCCGAGAAGTCGCCCCTTGCTGTGCCTACGCCTTGCAGCAATACCGCTGTACCGAAACTGAAGTTGCTGTTGCGGGCATTAAAGCGTTCCCACATGCTGCGGAATACATAGCTGAAACCGCCGAGGCGGCAAGAGGGATTGTGGGAAATAATGTTATTGTTAGAGGATTATAAAATTACAAATCATAAAATAGCCCTTTTTTAAAGGCTCATATGTTCATATGCACTCTCATATATTGGTATACGGCACATTTATGCTGTATATCTTTGTTTCGGGGGCGGTATGAAAGAATATATCCGCGCACGCGCGCAGGACTTGGGGGAATTCGTTATTAAAACTCGCGCTACTGTAAGGCTGGCGGCGCGGCATTTCGGGATAAGCAAATCCACAGTACATAAGGACGTGACCGAAAGGCTCTTAGAAATCGACACTACGCTGGCCTTACGCGTTGCCGAAATTTTGGAAATCAATCTCAGAGAACGCCACCTTCGCGGCGGCGAAGCCACGCGAAAGAAGTATATTAAGAGTACAGAGTGTAGAGTTGATGACGAGTAAAATTCCCCTCTAAATTCTTAGAGGGGTGCCCGAAGGGCGGGGTGTTTAACATTAACAAACAAGACGGGCTGACGTTATGTCAGCCCGAGTCTTTTATGAGGTCAAACACCCCGTCCGCTATCGCGTCCACTCCTCCGGGGGAGGGGAATTTTGCGCGGCTCTCTTATTTGCCCGGGGCGGTATTTGTCTGTGCCGCGGAGGCTGTTTGAACGAGGGCGATGTTAACGTTGACGGTTATGTTGCCGTTGGCGGTGTCGATTTTGGTGGTTACCGTGTAGGTGCCTGCCTTAAGGTTAATCGTCTTTGTTGTGCCTGCGGCAAACGCGCTGTTGAATACTACGTTGCCCGCCGCGTCTTTGATAGTAACGGTGATTTGCGCTTTGGCGTCAAGGCCCGGGACGGTTATAGCGGCGGTTCCGGCAAAAGCGGCTTTGAGGGTCTCGTTGTAGCTCGTTCCGGCTTTGCCTTTGTAGCTGTAGCCGAAGGAGGCTTTGTCGGCGATAACGTTTACGGTGCGTGTTGCGCTTGCGGTGTTGCCTGCTTCGTCGCTTACCGTGTAAGTAAGGGTGTAGGTTCCGACTGCGTTGGTGTTGACCGAGCCGGTAACAACCACTTTGTTCGTGATGTCGCCGTCAACGTCGTCAACCGCTTTGTAACCCGGCTCTGCGAATGTCCCGTTAAGGTACATCGTCATGTTCGTGCTGCCGTTAAGGGTAAGGGTAGGGGCAACGGTGTCTGCGATAACTTCTTCTTCAACTATTTCTTCTTCTTCAACTTCTTCTACCGGGGAGTTGCTTGCGGCGATTTCCGCGGCCTTTGCGAGCAGGATTCCCATGTCGGCAACGCCGTAACCTGTTTGTGCGTCCCAACCTGCGGTGTTGATGTCTTTCGCATAGTCTTTCATAAACTGCATAATCTGAATGTTGGTGTAGCTGGGGAGGAGTTCCCATACGAGGGCGGCGATGCCGGCTGCTATCGGGGTGGCGCAGGAGGTGCCAGACCAAGTGTTGTACCCGCCGGTATAAGTAGGAGCGTACCAGGAGCCGCTCGTCATAATATCTAAGCCCGTTCCGCCGTTGGAGTAAGTAGCTCTGGCTGTCGGGGAAGAAAGCGCGCCTACGCCCATAACGTTGTCGAGCCTTGCGGGGTAGCAGACGTTTGTCAGCGTTGTGGAGGTCGACTCGTTTCCGGAAGCGGCGAATACGATGCAGCCCTTGCTTACGGCGTAATCGATTGCGTTCTTTTGCGTGGCGTTATTTGTTGTTCCGCCGTAGCTGAGGCTGATGATTTTGGCGCCGTTGTCCACCGCGTATATGATACCGGCGGCTATATCGGAGACGTTCGCGCTGCCGTTAGCCTGCTCGGAGATTCTGATAAACGTTAAGTTGGAGTAATCCCAGATTATGCCTGCGCCGCCGATGCCGTTGTTTGCAAGGCCCGCGAGAGTGCCCGCTACTAAGGTGCCGTGGCCGTTAAGGTCTGTTACGTTATTGTTCTTGCTTACGGCGTTGTATGTACGGATAGGAGTAGGAAGGTCGGCGTGGGCGTTTAAGCCCGTGTCTAATACGGCGACTTTAACGCTGCTTGTTGTGTTGTAATCCCAGCCGGCTTCCGCGTTGATGATTCTTGCAGAAAGAGTTAGGTTAGCTTTGTAGGAAGGGTCTGTCGGGGCAAGCGCTAATTCCATAACGCTGTCTTCCTCGGCGTATTCGATGTGCTTGTTGTTTGCAACTAATTTTGCGATAGCTTTCGGATTCTTAACCTTCATAACCTTTACGCCGAGCTGGGAGAGGCTGTCGATTTCTTCCGCGCTGTTGAGTTCGGCGACGTCGGACTTCTTGCTGCCGTTTGCGAACTTAACTAAGATGCGGCCGTCTTCTTGGTTGCCGAGGCTCATGCCGTTGCCTTTGTTGGCGCCGTTGCCGACGTTTCCGGCGGCGTTAGCAGACATAGGGACTGTCATCATGAAGGAGATTGCAGAAAGTGCTAAGAGAGCTACTACTATTAACGCGAATCCTTTGTTCTTTAACATGGCGGGGTACCTTCCTCTTTTTTTGTTTAATGGAAGGTTCCTACCAGACTTATTAAAAAAACCCTTCTTTTTGGTTTTGTTACCTAAAAGAAGGGTTTTAATCCTTACGTCTTACGGCAACTGGCTACCATCCCGGCGAACCGGATTAGGCCCTATAGTTTTGCGCCGTTGCCTTTCGACAACTTTGCCCTTTCATTGTCTACATTGTACCACACCGCAAGTTCTTTGTAAACTCTTTTTTCGGTGGTATATATGTCTATATTATGCTAAAAAGTCGAAAATTCTGCCCCTCTATAACCAATTCCGCAGTTCTGCAGAAACGTTTTAATAAAGTACTTGTTAAAAAATAGGAGAAATATGGTTTGATTGTAGAGGCAAACTCAAAAAATTTTTATTGACTTTTTTGGCGTAATATGCTAATATTATAATATGATGTACATAAAACAAAATTTTAATAGGTTAAAGATATTACTTGCGCTTGTGTTTATGTTCGCCTTTTTTGCGGCGTCATTTTCGGCTTTCGTTTATATAGGAGAGCCGCCGCTTAAAGTTTATGCCGTTGCCGCGTCGGAGCTGAATGTCGGCGACTATATCGAAAACTTCGGCGGCTTCACATGGCGCGTAATCGGCAAAGACGAAAACGGCCTTTTAGTGCGCACGGACAGGGCTGTTGCAAACTTTGTTTTTTGCGGCGGCGGCAGAACGTTTACCAATTCTAACATCAGCGTCGAAAGGTTCGGGCGTAACGAATTCGGCTCTAATTATTGGGAAGAAACCGATATGCGCTCGTATCTCAACGGCTATATTTATAACCGCTTTGACGAGGTAGAACAGCACATAATCGCGGAGGTTCCGCAAAAGCAGCTCCTTTGGTGGGGCGACGCCGTTGAGGTTAATCCTAATAATTCTAATATCAGCGTCGTGTCGCATTCGCCAGCGCCGGGGGCTTCGGGCAGCGCATCTTTTATCGGCTCGTCCGGCCCCGTCGGAACGGTTATGCAGAATTATTACGGCGACGTTTTCCGTTATACAATAAGCGACAGGGTTTTTTTGCCCGACATAAAGCAGGTTTACGAATCGTCGTCGTCGAGCCTGAACGGGAAGGATTTGCGTAACGCAAACGGCGATTCGTATCATATTGCCTTAAACGCAAACGGCGACGCGGTTGACGCGTGGGCCCGGACGCCGGACGCCGCCTATCAAACGGGATCCAATGTGCGCACTGTTATGTCCGACGGCACAGTCGGCAGCGTTCAAGCAAACAATATGTTTACCGCCGCTGTGCCCGCTTTGTATATTATTCCCGATGCGGCTTTCGCTATATCAAGGGCCTCGGCTTCCTCAAGCGGCGAGCAGGCGGGATACCGGGTTTACTCCGACATTTCCTATCCGGTTGAAATTTCTTACGAGGTCGAAGGCGCAATCGGCGGCGAGCTCTTGGCGATGACGGCGGGCAGCCCCGTTGAAAGCGGTTCCATCGTTTATTCCGGCGGCTACATCGCGTTTACGGCATTTCCCGATGAGCATTACAGGGTTAAAGAATGGACGCTTAACGGAAAAACCGTCTCCGGCAACCTGTCTAATATTTTTACGCTGCATATCGCCGTTGATTCCCATGTAACGGTGGAGTTTGAATACTCCGCGAAAACGGTGTCGTTCGGCGTGCCTAAGGGTAACGGAAGAGTGGAGGCGGCGGTAACGGCGGGTGAAGCATTAGGCGCGTTTGAAAGCCCCGGAGAAATTTTTCTCGGCGATACAGTTACCTTTACGGCGGTTCCCGACCCGCATTACCGCGTTAAAGAGTGGCGTGTAAACGGAAATACCGTGGTGGAGCATACGGGTTTGACGTATACTTTGACGGTTTCGGAAGCCGTGTCGGTCGAAGCGGAATTTGAACTGAAAGAGACGCTGGAAATCCCCGACGAATCGGTCACGCTGCTTTACAACGGCGTCGGGCAGATTCCGGTTTTTTCATTCTCTCCGTATTATACGGTTATTTTTGGCGAGGAAACGGCGGTAGGAACATATTATGCCGCCGCCCGCCTTAACGACCTTAACCGCTTCGAGTGGGAAGACGGCACGACGGGCGACATAACCTTAACTTGGCAAATAGAAAAGGCGCATCGAACTAACACGGTTATACTCGGCAGTTGGACGTATGGTTCGAGCTTGGCTCCGGGTATAAATTGGGTTCCCGATAACGCCGAAGTTTTATATTTTTACGACACCGAGCAAGACGGCGGGTTTGAGTCTGATATTCAGCCTCTGGGCGCCGGAACGTATTATGTGCGCGCGTATATAGCCGAAAACGACGGTTATCATGAGTTTTGGTCGGAACCCGTGCAATTTACGGTTTCTAAGGCAGTACTGACGGTTATCCCCGAAAACAAAAGCAAGGAGGCGGGCGAGCCCAACCCTCAATTTGATTTTGAAATCAGCGGATTTGTTTATGACGATAACGCGGCAAACTCAATCAGCGGGGAATTTTTGGTCATACTTTTGGCGGGCGAATATACGGGCGGCGGCGAGGACATCCTCCCGGGCTTCTACTTTATCACCGTAGAGGCGGGGACTGCCGTTTCACAAAATTATGACTTTGTTTTCCTTAGCGGGACGCTGACGGTTGCGCGCGCGCTGCTTGCCAAGCCCGTATTGACTGACTCGATTTCTTTAACATATAACCGCACGTCGCAGGGTTTTAACGGAACGGCTTTAGACGGCTTTGACCCGGAAATTATGCAACTTGCCGGCAATTATGCTGTTAATGCCGGCCTTTATACCGCTACTATAATCATTTTGGATACCGAGAGCTTCGGCTGGCTCGGCGGAGGGACGGCAACTGTCCAATGGGAAATAAAAAAAGCGGAACTAACCGTCGCCGCTAACAATATTTCAAGAATTTTTGGGACCGCCAATCCCGTATTCACCGCGAAATTCGAGGGCTTTTTCACGGGCGACACTGCAAGCAACTCTGTTTTTGGCGCGTTCGCGTTTTCGACGGACGCGGCGGAAAACAGCGACGTCGGCGGTTATGATATATCCGCTGCGGCGGGCAACGCGTCCTCTCAAAACTACTTTTTTGCTTTCGGGAAGGGCACATTAACGGTTACGCCGCAGCCGTTAAGTACGCCGACGAGGCTGGGCACGTATACATACAACGGCTATACGCAAACGCTCAACCTTAACGGCTTTAATTCCGCGGCAATGGAAATTACCGGCAATCAAGAAAAAGACGCGGGGAGTTATACTGCCACCGTAACGATTTATAATCCCAATTATATGTGGAGCACCGCCGGAGAACAGAAAACTATAGCGTGGACGATAAACAAAGCAACCTTGACGGTTAGGGCGAATAACCTCAGCAAGGTATACTTAGCGCCGATGCCTGCTCTCGGGTATACGGTCACGGGCTTATTAGGGAGCGATACTACGGCTGTTATTTTGGGCGACCCCGAGGAAGGCCTTTTTGCGCTTTCTACCGCCGCCGCAGTTGACAGCGAATCGGGCCGCTATACCATAACCCTTACAAGGGTGACGGCGGAAGCCGCAAACTATAATATTACGACCGTAAACGGGACGTTAACGATAACTAGGATTCAGCTTGCGCGGCCGTCGGGCGCGAACATGGTTTATAACGGCTACGAGCAAAACCTTGTACTGACGGGCTTTAACGGTTCTCTTATGGCAAGGGTAGGAACCGGCTCCGGCACCAACGTCGGGCTTTATGCCGAGGGAATAGCGCTGACGGATACGAACTACGAGTGGCGCGACGGAAGCGATTCTACACATATTATTCTGTGGTCTATCACAAAAGCAGAGCTGACGGTAACGGCGCACGATAAGGAAAGGTTGTTTAACATTGCCAACCCGTCTTGGACGTATACGGTTACGGGCTTTGTAGGTAACGATAACTTAGCCAATTCCGTAACGGGTAGCTTTAGCATTACAACGACGGCGAACCTTCAATCAAACGTCGGTACTTATCCTATAACGGTATCGGCAGGGACTGCGGTGTCTAATAACTACAGCTTTAAGTTTGTCGCGGGTAATTTATCAATCACACCTATACAGGTCAATGCGCCTACCGCCGCAATAACCTCGTTTATATATAACGGCGATATCCGCACGCTCGCAATCTCCGGCGTTACCGCGTATATGGCGGTTGCGGACGGTACGGGCAAGGACGCGGGACAGTATACGGCGGCCATAACGATAACAAATTCTAACTACGCTTTTGTGAGCGGCAACGCGCAGGAAGAAATAGAGTGGGAAATAACAAAAGCGGTATTGACTATTACCGCGCTTGATGCCGAAAGAGCGTATATGACGGAAAACCCTGAATTTAAGTATTCCGTTTTAGGATTATTGGGCGCGGATAACGCGGACGTAATTTTCGGGGAATTTGATTTCAGCGTAACCGCGTCAAGCGACAGCGGAATAGGTAAATACGATATAGTTATTACCAAGGGTACAGCTACTGCCGCTAACTATGACTTTACGTTTATTAACGGGACGCTGACCATAATAAAAGCGAGTAT
>Ga0123353_10011549_pt1 | contig 12458 bp, 5 predicted proteins | sample TergutLab28metaG_3_FD_92763 | JGI IMG/M metagenome (GOLD analysis project Ga0123353, IMG submission 92763) | Labiotermes labralis P3 segment gut microbial communities from Petit-Saut dam, French Guiana - Lab288 P3 | ecosystem: Host-associated > Arthropoda: Insects > Digestive system > Gut ... | reverse complement strand
TTTCATAAAAACACCCTCCTTTGTCTTAATATGCCAAAAAAGAAAAGAAAATATTAGGACTTATTCATACTAAAAGAGCATTTTTTGTTTTTTTCACATTAAACGTAAAATGTAAAAAATTATCAGGGCGAAAACGCCGGTGTTTAATACCTTCTGCCTGACGTGTCTTAGCGACCGTCCAATGGACTGCCGTCTTCTGCGGTTTATATTTTTTCCGGTCGCTAGATACATAGAATAATAATAGTCGCCCGATACGTTTAGCAATAATAAATTACAAATGAAATCCGTTCCCTTACTTTAGGGGCATACTTTAGGATACGCCTTAGAATATACTCTTTTCGTGTGCTAAAAAAACGTCAAAAAACACAGATTTTAAGGCTGTTTTCGCTTGTTTTTTAATGTTTTTTATGTTAAAATGAATAGGTAATTTTTTGACAGGCTGATTTAAAAGCTTCTGTATTAGCCGCAAAAAAACTGAATAGACTTGTTTCCTAATCTACCATACTTTGTGAAAGCTTTCGTTGCTTGGCAACGTAAACAAGTTTGCGTTGCACTTGCTTCTTTGACTTAAATGCGGCGCTATGAACGAGTATTTAGCAAAAACTTGCTTTTTACCACCAAGTAGGCAGACAAAAAAGACACCGCTAAACTCTGCGAAAGGCTAAGAAGCAAGTCTAATATGCCAAAGTGTCGAAATAACACCGCATCAAGAAATATTCGTGGTATTGATTCGTAGAGCAGACGCAAGGGACTTAAAATCCTCTGCGTTTCCCCTCCACGGAGGCACAAAAAACTGAATATGCCCGAGTGGCGGAATGGCAGACGCAAAGGACTTAAAATCCTTCGGAGGCAACTCCGTGCCGGTTCGAGTCCGGCCTCGGGCACCAAAAACACCGTTTTTTGCGGTGTTTTTTGCTATTTCGGGGGTGTTTTTACGTTTTGAGCTTTCCGAGTTCTAACAAAGTTCTAACACTTTTTCGGACTTTTTTTGTAGCATAACAATTTTAACGTTTTGCTCTTTTTATTTCAAAATGCTGAGTTCTAACAAAAGTTCTAACAAATTAGAACTTTTTTTGGACTTTTGTTAGAAATCCTTTTTGCAATAATCCTGTGCGTCTTATAATTCACTTTCGCTTTTACGTTGTTTTCTTACTCCGCTTTGCAACCGTTTTTCAATGAAAGCAAATAATTCGCCCGCATTGTTGAGTCCGTATTTATGTAGTAATTGCTGTATTGCAGCAGCGTCGTCATCCTTAACTTCCTCGCTCTTAACTTCCGTATTGCCGCCAAAGTTCAAGGCTTTGCCGATTTTATCCGCACTTGTTATTTTACTGCTGTAATCTAAATGCGAGTATGTATCAGCGGTAGTAGCCATTCAAAATGGTCACGCTGTTTGTTCTTTTGGTTCGGGGGTCTTTTTCTTGTCTATCAGTTTGTAGTAGATATGGATTTCGCGGGTTTTCCTTTTGTCGTCGTGCGGGAAGGCGTCAACGGTTATATATTCGATTAGCTCCAAACACATCTCCCTTGTCAGCTCCTGAACATCAACGTAGCCCTTGATTCTTCGGATAAACTCATCAACGTCGGTCTCGTCTTTCTTGACTTCGGATAGTTTGCGCTCCAAAACATCAACATCGGGTTTAAGGGCACTCTTTTCGTCCAGATACCTGTTCAGAAGACTGATACACGTTTCCTCCGGAATCTTACCTAACACCTTGTCCTCATAAACCGAGCTTATCATCCTGTCAAGGTCGGAAAGACGGTTCAGCCCTTTTTTGAGCTTGTTCCTGTCGATTGCCTGCTCCGCCGCCGACAGCTTGTCCTTACGTTTCAAAAACTCTTCCCGCGCCCGTTTCTCGTTTTCCATTACCAGTTTGGTTTTAGAGCGGATGTCCATAAGCACAACGGCGTTGATTGTTTTCAGTTTGATGTAATGACTGAAGCAATAGAGCTTTCCGAAACGGCTGTAATTCCCGCAGTTGTAGTTTTCCCGATGATAGGTACGGGGGTCTATCCTCCTGCGCCTTGTGTTATTCCAGCCCAACCGCATCTTGCCGCCGCAGTCGGCGCAGTACATCAATCCCGAAAGGGGTTGCGTTATTCCGCGCTTGTTTTTCTTCCCCTGACTGACCGACGCCTCCACCTCTCTGCACTTATCCCACAGCTCCTGACCGACGATAGCCTCATGCGTGCCATAGATAGTCACCCTTTCGCTGTCGTCCTTAACAATCTGCTTTTTGTTCTTGTAGGAAACGCTTGTGGTGCGAAGCTGTACCAAATGTCCGAGATAGGTGGGGTTGTGCAAAATTTGTTTGACGACGTCCGTCTGCCATAAATGCAAGGTTTTCTTTTTGGTCGTAAGGTTGAACCTTTGGCAACGATAGTCGGTAGGATTAGGCACGCCTTCCTCGTTTAAGGTCTGGGCAATCTTGTTAGGGCTCATTCCGCGGGAACGCATTTCAAATATTCTTTTGACGTTGGTCGCGGCGGGCTCGTCCACGATTGGCAGTTTCCTACTGCAAGTCCCTTTGACGTAACCGTAGGGCGCGTAGGTGACACGGTACTTTCCGGCTTTGGCGTTTGCCGCGATGACGGCGCGGATTTTCTTGCTTGTGTTCGCCGCGTGCCATTCGTTGAAAACATTCATAATAGGCATCATATCCATTGCCGCGCTGTTCGCGTTCGCCGTGTCGATGTTGTCGGTCAGCGCGATAAAGCGGATATTGTACATGGGGAAAATATAGTCTATGTACTGCCCGACCTGAATGTAATTTCTCCCGAAGCGGGAGAGGTCTTTGACGACAATCAGGTTGATTCTGCCGTTCTTGGCGTCCTCTAATAACCTCTGCACCTGCGGTCTGTCGAAGGTTGTGCCCGTGCAGCCGTCGTCGACATACTCGTCAATAAGGTTGAAGCCCTGTTCGTGAACGTATCTTGATAGCATGAGTTTTTGGTTTTCGATACTTAGCGATTCACCGGCTCTCTCGTCGTCCTTAGACAACCGGAGATAAATTCCGGCGTTATAATTGGTTTGTTTTGATTTCATTCTTTTACTCCTTTTCAATCAAAACAGCCAAATTCAATGTCGGGGCCATTATAGCACAGGACACTGAATTTGGCAAGGTATTTTGACTGACTTTTTTGTTTTGACTGAAAATTTCAGCCGACCGCTTTTTATGGCGGTGAGCTATGGGTTACGCGCTGGTTTTCTCCATGTCCGCGTAGGCTTTTCTGACGGCGATGTCGTTTAGGACTTTGTCAATGTCTTTTTCGCCCGCGTAGTGGCTGATAACCAAAAACTTCATGTTGTCAATGCAATATTCTTGATTGCTGACGGGCGTATTTTCATGCTGTCTTTTTAATTCAGTTAGCGTTTTGGTAGTGATAGTTTTCTCCTTTTGTTGCCCGTCGGTGACGGGCGATAATTTGTTTATGAAATTGTCAATGTACGGCTGCTCCCTGCAACAGCGGGAGTTTTATGACCATTTTTTTACTTGGAAACCACCTCCTAAAATTGATTTTTCCGTTTTCGGCGGGAGCGATTTTTACCCCTACCAGTCCACGTTTTTGTGCACTTTTTTCGCCTACAATCGACGAAAAAAAGTCCGGAGACATAATGTTCATCCAGACAGTTACGCGGCTCTAAAGCTCTGTTTTTGTGATTTTTGACTTGCCGTTTTTTAGGGTGTAAATTGCCTAATATGCTACCCTCCCTCAAAAAAATCGCCATTAAGTGTACGGCAAATTTGCCCAATCCGCTCTACCTCAAAAAGATAAGTGCCAGCAAAATCGTCTGCGCCAAGAGCAAAACGGGCGTCGCCCAAAAGAAGAATTTGCGAAAGACGCCTTGGCGCTTGTACTCCTCCCGCTGCTTTTCAATTTCCTTCGCCGTGGCTGATAACTGCGCTCTTGTCTCGGACAGGCTTTCGTCAACCATGCGTTTGTTGTAGTCCCGCATTTCACTTTCCGAGTCCATAATCTCGCTCTTTACGGCTTGCCTTATCTCCGACTTTATCTGGCTTGCTTTGAGGGACTCCGCTTTCATCTGGTCTACCGCCCTGTCTACCATCAGTTCCAACCTTGTTTCCGTCCTCCGTATTTGCGTCGGAATCTGCCCGATAATCCCAGTCTGTTCCTCTATGAGCGTATTCTGCCTTTCTATTAAATTGTTGCAATTCTCGTTGGATATCGCCAACGCTTCTTTTAAGAGGGCGGTATCTAACTGTTCCTTCCGCGTTATATTGTGCTCCTGTAATTCCTGTAACGGCTTGGATAGCGGTGTCGCCGTTTCGCCGGTGTCCGTTCTCTGTAATGGCATTGTTTATAATCTCCTTTGAATAGTTTTCGCCTAATTTCTTCCCCCGAATAGGCTTTTGTTTTTCGGGATGCAAAAAGGAGTATTCCGTGATACTCCTTGTGACCGTGACGTTATAAAGTTTTAAGTGCGAGATAAATTCCTCCCTTGTCGCTGATTTTTGTTTTGCCTCCTCGATGACCTCCCGCAAGTCCTCTTTCCAACTATTCCCGCCTTTTAGGATGATGTGGCATTCTTCCAGTGTCCGCTTGTTTTTGGATTTCTTTCGGAAGTCGGTGGGGGTGAATCCCATTTCGGCGCCCAAAACATTTGCCTCGTCTTTCATGGCGGTATAGTCGCTTTCGGTAATCCTCAGCTTTTTACCGGTTATAGGGTGGACAGCGTTCACAATAATATGGCTATGAATTGTTTTGGTATCGTTGTGGGTGGCGACGACGCACTCGCAGTCATGAAATAACCTTGCCGCCAGTTCCACCGCATAGATATGGGCTTCCTCCGGACTGACGTTGTCCTTTTGGGCGCAGGACAATTTGAAGTGATAATATTTCCTCTCGTCATGCTTACTGCCCTTACCGAAAAGATTGGCGGTGTCCCTAAATTGCTTGGCGTAGTCCTCGTCCTCAAATAGATTTCTTACTGAAACTTTTGCGGCGGCTTTGTTTTTATCCGTTATGTATCGGATAGCCTTGTCGGGCGTACTCTTGCTTGCCGAGCCTTTGAATAACGGCATTATGTACCTCCGATTGCAGCGTGTAAATCAGCGTAAGTTTTCTTACATTCAGCCACGGCGGACTGTAATTCTTTCTCCGTGGTACGCCCAAAATAACAATGCTTGATAGCCTGATTAAGGTTGTTGCCCTGCCGTTTAAGCTCTACTAAAATCTGCGTGCCGCTTGCAATGTTGATGATTGGCTTGTCGGATAGGGCGCGGATAAGGTAATCCGTCTTATTCAGCCCGCTCATTTTTACCTTCTCGTCAAGCAGGGTTTTCTCACGCTCCGAGACCCTAAATGAGTAGGCATAGGGTCTTGTTCTGTTTACATTTCTTCTGATTTTGTTCTTGATTTTTTGTCCCTCCGATTGTTTTTTTTGTTGATTTGGTCTTGGTCTTTTTTAGATTTTTCTCACCTCCCTCAAATTTTTTTGCTCTTGAAATTTGGGCACCTCCTATGCTTTTTGTTTTGTCTTCAAAATTTTTCTCACCTCCCGTTCCGTTATTTTGGCGGGTCAAAATTTGACCGTCAAAAGGGGTTTGGGGATATTCCCCAACGAGGCGATGACGTAAGTCATCGGCAAGTGGCTTGCCTCTTGCGTACCTCGCTATCCCTACACGCTGATAGATTTATACCATGTGCCGCATACCTCCTGAAAATTATTTTGAGTGATATTTTCGTCCACGGGAAACTGAAAAAGGCAATAGAAAAGCAGTATGCCGACCCCAAAACCGGAATCGACATACTCGTCTTTACATATTCAGTTTAATGTGCAGAAAAATGGATAGATTATATGCAGATAAAAACTATTCCCTGCTGACAGAAAATACTCACTACTTAATAGGTACAAAAGTAGTCGTTTTCGGCATGAAATCGGGGGTTTTTCACAAAACACCTTTTAACTTTCATTTTTCAATCGCTTTTTGGCGTTTTTTATCCGTTCTCTAACCGAGCTTTCGTCTATATTAAGAAGGGCGGCGATTTCAACGTTGCTGTGCCCCTCTTTGTGATACTTCCATACTTCATACTGTTTTTTTGTCAATTTCGGGGCGTATTGTTTTTCAAACTCGGCTTCTTTTTTCTCTTGCTCCGCGATTATTCTCTCAAGTTCATGCTTACGTTCATGTTCGCGCTCACTGACAGTTTCCTTTCCTATTACAATCTCAAGCGGGTCAAAATTATCTAAATGAAATATATCAGCAATCAACTCCCCAACGGGAAATTCGTCCGCGCTGTCGTTGGTTTTCACCATTTGGTCGAGAGAAAACGTTTTCTTTATTTTAGCCTTTCTCTTCTGCTTTTTTGTTCTTTCTATATACCGCTTTTCCCCTCCGTCATCCCATTTTAGGAACGCCGCAATCTCATCCGACACGTCGACAAAGACTTGCTCGCGCTTTTCGCGCCAACGCTTCTTTCCGGCTACGGTTTTTGCGACGCTCCATTGGAGTATGTATGGAATGATTGGCATGGATATATTGTAACATATTTCGACAAAAAGAACAAATCCTTGACATATCTGCCGCAGAAATCATGTTTTTCCCCTTTCCCTCTTTCAAACTTATCCCTTAAAATCATCCAAGGCACTTTGGCGTTCAAACGACCATTCGGCGTACTGGGTCATGTATTCGCCATAATATGCGGAATAATTCCCGCTGTCCGCCACCTGCCAGAAGTCGCAGTCGGCGCGGACGCGCTTTTTCCATTCATCCTTTTAAGGTAAAACCGGGAAAAATACGCGAAAGCCGCCCCATAAAAAGGCGGCTTTCGCGTTTAGGAGGATGTGTCCGATGACACTATGAAAAAGAAAAAGCTGATAAAACTGTATGGCGGCGTATCCTAATTAAACTCCGCTATGTGGTATACTACCGCCGTGCCGCCGACTTTTGGCTGCATCTCTGCGGGAACGGACGCCGCGTATCTTATCGCGCCTAAGTAACCGCCGTAGCCGGACAATGTGGACGTATGACCTTGATGTCCGATACCGAGATAAAACATCATAAACGCTTCCGCTACCGGCTGTCCCGTGGGGCTTATGTACGTCCACGGATACCTCATTTCGTAAGAGGTGACCTTGGTTTCCTCGTTGCGGATTGCCGTGCCCAGCCCGCTCGCGCCGCCAAAGACGTACGACGTCCCTTGCTGGGTGCCGCCCGTGTATGCCGCCGTGACGTACGTCGGCTTTAACGCGGAGTACATACAAACGTTGCCGTTGTTGGTCGCGCCGTTGCTGACCCCCAAGGCAAGCCTTGTCCTGTCGACCATATGCGCGAAGTTTCCGGTCATGCGCGTGCCGATGTCAACGCCCAAATAGTCGCCTTCCCAAATAGCGGTGCCGTCCTTGGGGGTGTTGTGGCTTTGGTCGACAACCGTCGCCGCGACGTATAAATAATTGTCGTCATAGGTGACGTAAAGCTTGAAATCGGAGGGAAGCATCGCCGCATACGCCTCGTCGCTTAATGTGGGCTCGCTTTTAACCGCGTAATACCCGTCGTCGCCGACGTTAAGCACCGCGATGGGCTCGCCGTACGCCGCGTCTACCGTCCCGTCGATTACGGGCGCGACGGAGGTTTTCTGTACGCTGAATCTTTGCTGCCCTATCTCGGACATATCGAGCGCGGACAGCGGAGCCGGAGGCGGTACCGACATACGGTAGTGAATTTGCATATCCAAATCGAACCACAGCGTGTTGTTTGTCGCGGCGCGCTGGAACACTACGCAGGTAAGCACGTTCGCGCCCGATCTAAGCGCCCCGATAAGGTTGACCCTGCTGCCCGCCTCGGTCAACCCGCCAAGCTCGGGATTGGTCGAAGCGTAGCCCGAATTTTGCGCCGAGTAATCGGACAAAACCTCAAATTTCCTGTCAGTTGCTATCGTCCTTTTGCCGTTATATAAATCCCAGTCCACGTTATAGCCTATTTGACAGTTTTCGTCGGTGCTTGCAAGGTTGTTCATATTGAAGCGATAGACTTCCATGCCGTTAAGGTACATAATCATTCCGCCGCCACCTATCCTGTGCGTTCCGCTCAGACCGCTTGCAAAACGCGCCGTAAAGTCCTCGGGCATAGTGAATTCCTTTTTAAAGTAGGTGGCGGTATAAAGCTCCTCTCCGCGTTGGTTCGCGCCGTTTCCGGCGGGTATCACCGCGCTTAATTTAAGGCCGCTGCCGATTTCGGGATTGCCGAAGCCTATCGCCGTTTGCGCCTGCGTCCAGCCGGTCGTCGCGTCCATATCGAACGCGCCCGCGTCGATTGTGTCCGCCGTTTTGCCTTTATACATGAACTCGTCGCCGAACTGAACGGCGGTTTCCTCGGCTTCCTCGAAGGCGCACCTTGAATAGGTATAGCTGTCGAATAAGTAAACCTCGCCGGCTACGTCGGTAGTGGCGTTGTAAGGGAACATATATGTATCGAAGCGCACTTCCTCGTTGTTTACGGTTACCACGGTATACGAGGGATGAAAGGCGGTGCTGGTGCGCGGACCGTAGGGATTTTGCTCGTGTCCCGGGTTGCGGGCGGAGGTAATATCCAAAAATCCGTAGTCGGGAGCGCAGGGGTCGTAACCCGAAAGCAACGGATTGTTCTGCGGGACGTAACTGCCGGTTGAATAGAACTTCAGAGTGCTGGCGGTGGGAGCGGTAACGTAAAGAGGAACGTTGTCAATCTTTTCGCCGGCAAAATGCCTGGGGGCAAGCTCGACGTGCGACGCCGCCTTGTTTCCCTGCGCGTCGACCTGTCCGCGCGCAAACACGTGGTCGTGCCCCGCCATGGTAAAGTCGACGTCAAGCTCGGCCAAAAGGGGCGACATGGTTCTTCTAAGACCCGCAAGCCCTTCAAGGTGCGACGCGCCCGTATATGGATTGCCGTGCCAACATACCGCCGTCCATTGTCCCGCCGCTTTGGCAGCCGCCACTTCCTCTCTTAAAAAGTTCAACTGCATAGTGGACGGTACGGTGCCGCCGTTATTGCAAAGCACAATCATTTTAAGCATGCCGTAATCGAAGGAGTAAACCGACCTGTTGGCGCTGCCCTGTCCCGCGAATATGTCGGGCGTAGAAATGTGTCCGTTATAAGCGATAGCGGCGCCGCTGTCGTGGTTACCCTGCGCGGGTGCGAGGGCTATGCTGCCTACCATATTTTCATAATTGTTGTTGCGCTGCGCGCTCATTCCGGGCTGGTTGAAAAAGCCTTCCCACTGCCCCTCGTCCGCCGCGACGTCCGTAAGGTCGCCCGCTATGTACAAGAACCTTGCGTCGGGCACGTTGTCCTGAATAAACTGCGTTACCGTCGACCAAGCCTTGCCCGCGCCCGTAGAGTTGATTTGGGGATCGCCGACAAAGATAAAGCTGAATTCCTCCTTGTCCCCCTTCTCGATCGCCGTGGTAAAGCGGTGTTTTACGCCTTCGTACTCGCCGCCGCCGTCCGCCGATACGCACAGGTATTCGTATTCCGTGTTGGGAGTAAGTCCCGTAAGCGTCGTGCGCCAGTACAGCTTGCTTGTTACGCCCGTAATAAAGCTGTTTGTGACCGCGGTCTGGGTGCGCGTCGCGTCAAACCTTGTCGTTTCCGTCTCGCCCTTTTCGTTGACAAGCACATACGCGCTAGTCATGCTAAGGTTAACGGTGGTAAAGGTGACGTACATCGACGTTTGAGGCGTGCTTGTGACCGACACCGCGATTTGCTCGGGGCGTTTTGCGACGTCGTCGCTCGCGGCTATCGCGCCGACCGGTGAAAGCACGAGGGGCAGGCAGATTGCTAACGCTATCAAAACGCACAGCAGCTGCTTAAAAATTCCTTTTTTGTTTGATGTTTTTATCATAATAATTTTTTCTCCTTTATATTTTTTGCCCTATGGGCTTATTTGGCGCGGGCAACTGCCCTCTTTCTGCGCACAAGCGTTGTCAAGGCTAACATCAGGATAAGCGAGAACAAACCGCCGCCCATTATCCATGGATTGCCTGCCGAAACGGTCGAGCATCCTTTTACGTCGTCTTCCGTCACCGTGACGGTAAAGGTCTGGCTGAAGCCTTGGTATTTGACGGTAATCGTTTTGGTTCCCGCCGTCGAAGAATCGAACCCCGTGATTTCGCAGTCGCTCAGAGCTACTGCGGCGGTTGTGTTGTTATTCCTTGTGAATGTGACGGTAAGCCCCGTCGTATCCAATGTTTCGCCCGTCTTGTATGAGGTTTTAGACGGATTGCCTGTGATTGCAATCGACTTGACAATGTTTCCAAAAGCGGTTTCGGCACTTGTCAGCTTGGAAAGGTTGGTGACAAGCGCCTGTCGGGCGGAGGTCAAGCCGTTGTACGCCGTACGCGCCGCGGTTATTGCGACGGCGTTTGCGTTCGTGATTGTGGAAGGAAGGGCGTCAATCAAGCCTATAACAGTATCTGCGGCGGCCCGGTCGGCGGCAAGAGTCGCGGCGGCGTCCTTGGCACTCTGCAACGCGGTTTCTGCGGTTGTCAGTTTGGCAAGGTTGGTAACATACGCTTTCGCCGCGTCGGACAGCCCGTCGTACGCACTACGCGCCGCGACTATCGCCGTTTCGCTCGTAAGGATTACAACGGCGGGTAAAGCGTCGATTTGACCGACAACAACGTCGGCGGCGGCTTTCGCCGTCTTAGCGTCCGCCAAAGCGGTTTCGGCGGTCGTCAGCTTGGCAAGATTAGTGACAAGCTCCTTTTGTGTGCCCGTAAGCGCGGTATACGAGGAACGCGCTAACATTATCGCAAGCTCGTCGCCAAGACCGATGACCGCGGGCAGGTTGTTTATCATGCCTATTACGTTTGCGGCGGCGGCCTCGTCGATACTCGCGTTTTGTTCGAGTACGGCTAAGGCGGACTCCGCCGTCAAAAGCTTGGCAATGTTGGCGACCTGCGACTGCTGCGTTTCGGTAAGCAGGTCGAACGCCGCGCGCGCCGCGACGATGTTTGATTTGTCCGAAAGGGCTATTGTTGCGGGCAGCGCGTTAATCTTGTTAACGACGTTCCATTTGGCTTCTGCGGAGGTAAGCGCGTCAAGGCTTGTTACAAGCCCCTTTTGCTGGGTTGTTAAGGCGTCGTACGCCGTACGCGCCGCGGCGATTTGCGTGCCGTCGGCAAAGGTTACCGTGGCGGGCAGGGCGGTAATTAATCCCGTCACCCTGTCGCCCTCGACAACGTCCTCGAAGTACGTCGCCCATTTTACGCTAATAGTAAAGGTGGCTTTAAGGTCGCTTCCAAACCACACCGTTACGGTAACGTTCTCGCTGATTGTCGCGGAGGAAAAGCCCGTTATGTCATAGTCTATGGCCGTAAGGACTGCGGTCGCGCCGTCGGTATACTTAACTGCTACGGCAAGACCGGTAAAGTCCGCCGTTTGGCCCTGCGCGTACACAAGCTTTGCCGGCAGCGACGTCAGGACAAGGATATCCTCCAAAATATCGTCGATTTCTCCCGTGTATTCGATTTCGTACGTTACTACGTCGCCGTAAAAGCCCTCGATAAACAGCACGGCCTTAACCGTCGTGTTTCGGTCTATCCCAAAGGGGGCGGTATACGTCCTGACGGTAAGCGAGGTCGTAGGGTCGCTGCCGTCCGTGGTAAATAATAACGAACTGGTGGTAACGCCCGTTTTGGTAAGCGTAACCCATTCGCCGTCCTCAGAGTGGCTTATGCCCGTGTTTCTGAAATCCACTATGGTATTATAGGCAAGGTTTCCGCTGTACGAGGCGGTGTCGTAAAGTATAAACGTGCCGCGGTACAGGGTATAGCTTGACGTCGCCGTCGATTTGCTGTTTCCCCGTAGATATACGTTGCTGCCCACTCCGTCGCCCGTTCCGTAAAAAACGCGCACGTTGTTGGTAAAGGTGGTGTCCGTGGCGTCCACCGTGCAGCCGTTGGCGATAAAGGTAAGGTAATGACTGCCGCTTGTAACCGCGCGTATGTCGCAGTTGATAAGCACAAACCTTGCGTTAGCCTCTACCGAAAAGTAGGCGTACCTGTCGCTGCGCTGGATGGGCGCGAAGGCCGAGGCGCCGACAATGTTTAAATTCTTGAGCGTCACGACCGCGCCGTTGCCTATCACCAAACCGCCGTTGCCTACCGCGCCGCCCGAAAAGGTTATTACGTAATTGCTCGTCGGACTAAGCCCCTCGATGGTGACGTTGCTGCCCGTCCGAAATTCGGTGGTGTAATCGGACACGGTAAAGCTCGCGCCCACCTTGATGGTGCCCGTCTTACCGTTAAGCACAAGCGCCGCGCCGCGGAACTCGTCCGCGCTCTCGACGGTCATTTCGGTGGTGCTTTCGTCATAGACATAAACCCTGAAGGCCGCCGTAAACGGGGTTCCCCTGTAAATATAGGTCGCGGTAATAGTCATAAAGCCGTTTTCTTGGCTTGCGGGGACGCTTGTGGCGGACAGGCTGTATTCGCCGTCCGTCAAAAGCGCGGTATA
>Ga0123353_10011548_pt1 | contig 12458 bp, 7 predicted proteins | sample TergutLab28metaG_3_FD_92763 | JGI IMG/M metagenome (GOLD analysis project Ga0123353, IMG submission 92763) | Labiotermes labralis P3 segment gut microbial communities from Petit-Saut dam, French Guiana - Lab288 P3 | ecosystem: Host-associated > Arthropoda: Insects > Digestive system > Gut ... | reverse complement strand
TGGCACTACATTCTCCTATATCACCACTCACATCATCAGGACAACGTAACTGTGCCTCATGGGCGTCCCAACCTCAGAAGTCGGTTACACTCCTGCCATGCCCAGGAGGGAGGACCACGAAGTCCACAATGACATGTGCTGGCACTCAGGGGGGGATAAATTATTATAATCTCATGGGACCACCATTGCATATGTGGTCCGACGTTGACCAAAACGTCGTTATGTGCACAGCTGTAAAACCAGTGACAGCCTGTTCACATGCAGTACATGCACATTTCTTTATTATATATCTACTATATTAGTGATATTAACCCAAAATAAACAATATCAATTGTTAGCCTATGTAAACTCAGAAGGAATTCTGAAGAACCTGCATGCAGATGTCACAGATAGCACCTGTTCCATATCGTTGTTATCATGAGTGACTAAATCCACTCTCGCAGCATTTACAATTCAGCACTTTGTTACCATCACTAAGATTCTTGCTGTGCTTAGGTTAGGGTATCAGTTGTGCTGATTTCATATATGTAAGTATGATTATGGTTATGATGGAGGTTGTGTTATTCATTGTCATCTCAATTTTCTGTTCTAGCCTAGTTCTCTATTACTAAGCTGTCAAAGATGGTAAATTTTCCACATCATCACTGTCACCGACAATCAAATTCACTCTCATAGGCTCTGCTACACTTTGTCGTCCTGTCAAGGGTTTCTTCCTTCTCCCACTCCCCCCCCCTTAATCCACATGTTTCATCATGGCATTTGTAGGTAGAGCAAATAAAAAGAATTAAATGAACACAAATAGACCACACAGTCTGAACTAAATGGCAAGCGCACAGTGACTGATGTAGTTTGCAGTGTGTGTGTGTGTGCAGCCAGCCAACTGAAAATTACACAGTACAAACTAAGAAAAATGGCAAGAAGCATTAAAGCAGAAACGCATCAAACATGTGGAATGGAAGGGCCATCTGTACGCATGACATGGACAGGGCTGAGTTTATGCTGTAACACTGTGTATTTCAAACACCAACAAGAAATAAGTTGCATTACTACTGGACTCATATTGGCAGAAGCTGTACATTTGCAATGCTGTATCCATATGTATCCTCCACCTTCTTCATGTGGCCTCTGTGCATTGGTACATGCCTGTATCATAAAACATCATCATTCCAGTCTCTTTCATATTATTTTCTTCTGTACTCTTCCAACCCCTTTTAACTACCACATGTTTTCCATAATTTTCCAAGTTTGTATGCAATTATTCAGCAAATACTTCAGCATTTTTCATTATATGCACGATCTGAGAATGACGGCTGTGACATTATGCATATTTCCCATTATTTCTGAATACAACTATGCTGCAACACAGAGGCAGCATGTTCACTGGTATGAATCTACCACATCACATGGTACCATGTTCCACAAGTGTTTTCAGGTCACCAATCATTCATTAATCTTTCCTTTTCATAAATGTGGCCAAAGAAGTAACTACTGGAATCAAAAGTGCACTATTGGTTTTCTCACATTGTGTTATGCAAGAAGAATTTAATGTGCTTCTTGATTGTCCCCAACACAAAATGTTCTGCAGATTCTTTCCCTGCAATTCAATTCTGATATGAAACACTGGGAAAGGTGGTGCATACCTTACAACTTGCTGTACCTGCATTTTGATCAAATGTAAACCAAGTCTGAACTTGCACCTGTCTTTCTTACATGTTCTTTTCTCTGCTTCTAAAGGAATGCATGCTGCAGACCAATGTGCTACTGAAACACAAGATGGTACATATGGTTTTACTCAAGGATGCTTCTTTCACAATAACAACTTTCAATTCACTGCACAATGATGAATGTTTCTGTCTCTGAAACGGAGCTGTAGAATATTTGTCGTGAATGTTTTTGATTCCCCTTTTTTTTCACATGTGTTTCATTTGTGGGGACACCCACATGTCATTCCATCTCCTCCTATTCAATCCCGTTTCACCTCACAGCTCTCCTTCCTCTGTCCGTACCCCAATCAACACATACCGACCTAGTCAACGGTAGCTTAACCACCACAGCAAACCACTCTCTCACTCCCTCCTTCTCTGTCTACTTCCACAAACAAAGAAAACGGCCCCCCAGCAAGCGTACTACATCCAACTAGCCAAGCCTACCAGCTCTTCCAACCAGCCAATGGCAGATCAGACTGGACAGCAGGTGACCGGAATAAAAGGAGCCCATTCAGACCAACAAGATTCATTCATCCGGAAAGGAGTAACCGGCAACACACACATCAAGCAAGGACTCATCAAGACAGAAGATATGATGCCCGAATGCCCGGCCACATAGCCTCGTGGACCAGGCACACCACTGCTCGCTGGGCATCCTGCAGCAGCACTCAGCACCAGTTGCAGCCCCCTCAACTCCACCGCGGACCTCCGGTCAACCAACCGTGTAGCCAGTGGTTCATCATCGCTCGCGGCCGACTGGAGGCCTCATCACTACATGGCAACGCAGCTCTATTCCGCAGTCAACACCACTCAACAGCTGACGACAAAATAACGGAAAGTAAGCCGCGACCTCACTTGTCAGACTGTACGACAACTTTTGACATTAATAAATATTTATATATATGTGTGTGGTACTGTAGTTGTCAATCCAACACAATCCTACAGTACCTCCATACATTCTTACTCTTCACAAAAACATTAAAAAAAAAACCCTGCAAAATCAAGCCAATTTCAGTACAACAACATTAAACTGAATAGGAACAACTTCATGGGGCAGGGACATATATTCGGTGCAGCAACTAGCCTATGGGCTTGATGTTCAAGGTGCATACATTCTTGGCGCAGGTAAGAAATTTCTCTCTTCTCCAAAACAACCAGCCTGGCTCCTGGGCCCACCCAGCCTCCTCTGCAATGGGTATCAGCAGTTATTTGCCCACAGTAAAGTAGTCAGGGCATGATACTGACCACTCACATCCATCTAGTGCCAATGCTGAGTATGAGAGGAGCTATGCCTCTCCAAACCTAATGTACCTTCATGGTATGGGTGGGACAACTTCACCCTTAACTTCTGCTGTAAAATTCTTGCATGTTCTTGAAACAAATATAAGACTATTTCCAATTTTGTGATGACCTTGCTTAGGCACCCCAGTATGAAGGGTCTGTGAGTGCATGAGGGGAAAAAAAAGTGATGTCAGTTTGGAAATAGGTCAGGGGTGTTCATTGTTACACCACCCTCCCAGCTACTTGTGTGGGCAGCATTCTTATTCTCCTACCCATATGATGGACTCTAGTGCAGTGGAATAGGAAAAGGACCCAAGCATTCCACCTCTGGTGAGCATGGATCCTTGTATTTTTGTTAGCTGTCTCTTCTGCCCCTTCCATGAGTCATGACAGTTTGAATGACCTGAACTTAGAGTGGTGTGTGACACAAACCACAGTAAGTGAAGAAACAGCTTGAAGTGTTGCCCATATGTCGTAGTGGGTCAACAGGCATGCAGTTATACAAGAAACACCAACAGCCTCCTGTTCTGAAGACAAAAATGATCTCTCTGACAATGTATGTATGCATGTGAAACCATGTATCCCATAAGTCCTGCTTCCTTTACCTTTCACTCCATCTTCGACGTCTATTACCGAAAATATGCTTAAAATTCCTCCCACACATATTCATATTGCACTAATCTGATTTTGGAAGTTATGACTCTTCAGTGGTGGTAACGGCCAATCTGTTCAGTAAAGAAGTAATAATAAAATAAGTAGCAGCTTGTTAAAACAGGATTTTCAAACAAAAAATAAATAAATAGAGACATTACTACATTCTTCTGAAATTCTGGTCGCTATGGTGACCTGGGCCAGGAAGTGTCAAGCCCTAACTTAATGTTATGACATTCACAAGTTACTTACCAGGAGCTCCCGGTGCTGCCCCACTCATTGGCTGTGCTGCAATTGGCTGCCCATATCCCCCAGGAGGAGGGTATGCTGGTGGCTGGTATCCCTGGGCATTGTAACCTGGCTGTCCACCAGGTGGAACATAGCCAGGATGTGGCTGGAAACCCATATGTTCTGTGGCTGGCTGGTAGCTTCCAGGTGGCAGAGGATAACCAGAACCCGGTGGGCCAGCTGGAACATAATGTGAACTATCCACAGCTATCGCATTTTTTACATGTGGCTGTACCAACTCTTTTCAGCATCTAGTTATTTATTTACACTTAACAATGCTGTCAGTACCTTGGCCTACACAGCATCAAACTGAAGGATTAGGAAATAACACAATGAGAATGATGCAGTCATGGGCTACTATGACATACTACCCTACCATTTGACTGAACAGACTGAGAAAAAGCCTGAAAAATGTCATTCAGAACAGCCGGTCTCCAGACAAGACATGTACCTGGAAACTCCCCATACATAAAGCACAAGTGTTACCACTTCACCACATTTGGTTGCTGTACATGACACAGAAAAAATAGCAAACTTCGATTTCCTTGGTGCCTTCAAGGAGATGTAGTGACTCACTGATGAATCGTACTGTGTTTTCATCCATGTCCTAAAAATATACATAAGAATATATTTATTTCAAACTAACTGCACATGTATTGGTTAATATGCATATTATTACTTCTCTGACATGTTTTGGCTAATGATAATAGCTGTCCTCAGAGGGGCTGAATTATTATTTAAAATAATATACAAAGTTCAGTCAAACACAACCTTTAATAAATGCCGTTACAGCGACATGTTTCGACTCATACGAGTCATCATCAGGCTATCTTTTGAACTGTGTTTAAGGTGTACAATTAACAGTGCACATTTTGGGATTCCAAAAAGTTTACATGGTATTGGACTATTGTTATCACGTATATCCAACTTGTTGTTCAAAGCTTCTAACAACAAGTTGGATATACGTGATAACAATAGTCCAAAACCATGTAAACTTTTTGGGATCCGAAAATGTGCACTGTTCATTGTACGCCTTCAACACGGTTCAAAAGATAGCCTGATGATGACTCGTATGAGTCGAAACATGTCGCTGTAATAGCATTTATTAAAGGTTGTGTTTGAATGAAATTTGTATATTCATTGAAAATTAAAAACACAACAGGATGACTACAATTAAAACAAATTATTATTACTCAAAACATGTCAGAGAAGTAATAATATATATATTAACCATTATATGTGCAATTAGCTACAAATAAATATATTCTTACATATCTCCATTCCAGGGAATGTGCATAGTACCAAATTTGCCCTAAAACTTATTTTGCAGTTGAAGTTTCTGGAAGTTTTCTTTCAAGACAGTAATCAACGGAAACAACTTCCTGTGAATCTTACGTATATTGGACTGTGCATCACTGTAATAGTTGAAGAATAAAATACCAGCTTGATGTCACTTGCTATTTTATTTCACTTCTTATGTGCTCGACATGTTTCGGACATTAATATATCCATCATAAGGAGCTTGCGAATTTATGTCCGAAACATGTGGAGCACATAAGAAGTGAAATAAAATAGCAAGTGACATCAAGTGAGTCTATTATTCTTCAACAACTTCCTGTCCCTGCTGCCCGTTGACGTGGTGAGTTGTCATTATTACACATGTCTCATAGAAACTGTTCACAGCTATCACTCATGTTTGTTCAAGGCAGAGCCAGCAACATCAAAAAGCCACTGTCAAGCCAGGCCATCTCCATGCTGGGATTATACAAGCCCAGAACCTCCTGAATACAAAACAGCAGTGCTAATCATGTACTTTGTAACATTTGACAACAATTAACTCTGGTCAAACATGATTTTCTAGCCTCCAAACACATCCACACCAGCCCTGCAGCCCACCCACCTTCCGAATCAATGGGTACTGGTGTGACTTCCGAAGTGCGAAACAACCACAGTGTGATAGTAACTACTAACCTCTATCTAGCACCAAGGTTAAGACTAAAAAAGACTGCAAGCAACTATACCTCCTCTCTCCACACCTTCATAACATGTATGGAGCAACATACCTTTCACACACACACACACACACACACACACACACTACATAGAGATATCCATGGTACTGCAATATAAGACATTTCTATTAATAGATCAGTGTCCCCTCTGTACCTGCATATGGTGGGGGATATCCAGGTTGTCCAGTTTGTTGGTAACCTGTCTGTGGATACATATTGGCTCTTACTTTCGTGTTCTAGGCCAACTAATGTCCCTCGTACACCCTGAAAAGAGAATAAGTTATGTTATACATAAAGCAGTCACTACAGGGGTGCTGATAAATCCTTAGTCCGACCAAGAAGGAAATAAGCTAATGTTTCTGTCAGAATGACATGAATTTCCTTTGGCACCTTGCTTTGCTGAAAAAAAAAAAACTTTACGACAGCTCGCGTCTTGATGTTGTTGAAATCACGCGCGTCCCCAACATGCTTCTGAGCTTGTTTCCTTCCTGGTTGGGCTAAGGACTTATCAGCACCCCAGGACACACCATCTTCATCTGGAACTAGCCAACAGTATTTCAGTTGCAATATTATTCATCCCTATATCATGATTTTGTTCATCCTAAGCCTCATCATCTCCATGTTCAATAATGAAATATTAACCATGGTAAGCGGTCTCCTTTCACCCCTTCCAAATGATTTTTCAGATTTGGATGGTCAAGCTTGTACACCTATAAATTTTAGTCTTTTTGATTTCAACATTTCTTTGGTGAGCTAATGAACCTCAGTGCTGGTCTCAAAAAAACACATTTTCTTTATTTCTAATTCCTTTGGATCCCTCTGATTTAAAATATATTTTTTTCCATCATAATTGACTGTTGGCCATCATGTAATGTTGTACCAGTATAAAAACTGACACCTGTGAGCCAAAATTTATTTTGTTGTTATAACCACTATGTCGGTGCAAAAAAAATGTCCTGAGGTCACAAAGTAGCAACCCCATCACTCGACTACTCTTGCCAAAGGCTGATATCCTAACAGCAGACCCACTAACATAAGAGGAGTAGTCACAAATAGCTCTTTCAGGAACCTGGAATAGCACAAGACTTGCCCACGCACTCGGGTAAATACTACGCCAGATAATCTATCCTCTTGCTAAAATGGAAAATATTTTCAGTACCATATAGCTGTCATCTTCACCCCATATTCATGTGGTGAAACATTTAGTATAAAAACAATCTACAAACGTTTATAACACACGTTAAATATTAACATTGCACATACTGCACTTACAAAACGCACATGTGGTATTGTTCCTGAATTCACAATATATATCAGGGACAGAAGAACACTTCGGAAGGTTTAGGTTTCCATCACAACCACTGTGCTGACTTGTTTCCGGTATGTTTTCAAGCATTATGAATCAGTAGTTCATTCCTGAGTGATACGTCATAATGACGTATGACATATGTAACAATTACACGATAAAGAAAGCTTCCATACGATGTCTCATCGTCACCTCATATACAAAATAACCCATTCCTTCCTCTGTTTTTAGTCTCCGAGATGGACATTTTCTCTGTATTCGTCAATATGACGCAATAAAGCATAATAAATAATATAATTCAATTTCATACCTGCTTTCAAGAAACGCCTCGCTCCTGTACAATATGGTGACACTTTAGTTTAATGTTGCAACCACTCCCACCTGATTCCTCGCAACCATCTTGTTCGTCCCTACTAAAGGCGACCTCTAGGACGATGTTATTTTGTTTGCAACGCATACCATGTGACGTAAACCTCATTTCCGTTGCCAAGCTTCACAGTTCCACCGCCAGAGACCTCTACAGCCGACCTGCAAAATTTTAGTCAGGAAGATGGCGAAAGACGAGAAGGTGTGATGGTTGAAATGGCTCGTAGCTATTTCGTTTCACGGCGTAAGTGTTGGGTAAAGTTCCCCATTGACTGTGGATGTATTGTGCTTATATTATCATTATCTGTATAGTGAAACCACCTGTATTATCTCAGAAGTGTGAACTACAGACATAAAAATGCGAGAGTTCAAAGTAGTTGTCCTCGGATCGGGTGGGGTTGGCAAAAGTGCACTTACCGTCCAGTTCGTATCCGGTTGCTTTATGGAGAAATATGATCCAACTATTGAGGATTTCTACAGGAAGGAAATCGAAGTGGACAATTCTCCCTGCGTATTGGAAATTCTCGATACAGCTGGGACCGAACAATTCGCCAGCATGCGTGATTTATATATTAAGAATGGGCAAGGGTTTGTAGTAGTGTACAGTCTCACAAATCACCAAACGTTCCAGGACATAAAAGCAATGAAAGAGCTAATCACTAGAGTTAAAGGAACAGAAAGAGTACCTATATTGTTGGTAGCCAATAAAGTGGATCTCGAACATCAGCGCGAAGTGTCAACCATTGAGGGAAGTGGATTAGCGCAATTGTGGGGATGCCCGTTCGTGGAAGCAAGTGCCAAAAACAGGACAAACGTAAACGAAATGTTTGCCGAGATTGTGAGAGAAATGAATTTCAGTCCCGAGAAGGAAAAGAAAAGTTACTGTTGTTGCACGGTGCTTTAAGCTACAATGAATCTTACTTACTCTGGCCAGCCTTTAAATTAGTCACTTATCCACGAAGTTACTTTTCTGTATGATGTTGAAGTGTCCTAGGGAAAAGCTTCTGGGCCTAGCTATTTAAGAAACAAAAATCTAAACAGTGTTTTAAAATTAATCTGGCCACTATTTAATGTTATGGTATTTTAATTTTGAATTGAATTGTGAATATCTGTTGATTTTATGTTAGCTTTGAAGCTTTCATAATCGTGCTTTGTATGTCTGTTTACATGTTTTTGAGCCATTGCAGTTATATTTTAAGCCTCCATTAACGTGTAGGACATGTTTAGCATCAGGAAGACTTTTCTACCTTGAGATTTTGAAGTTGGCTAATTAATTACATTTAGTGCCTCTGATAAAGACAGAGCATGGAAATTTGTACATCTGGGCAGAATTGAACAAGTGCATTCTTTTGGCTGCACATTACTGTGTTTAATGTACAGTCTCTTATGAGGCCTACACACATTTCTTATGCTCATTAAACAATACCAGAATGAATAATTTTTATGTGGCTGCTGAAAACCATGAGAGGCATATTTTTATAAGCCTGTCATCAGAGATATTTTGAATCAAAAGTGTGAATGTTAATTTTTAATTTTTGATGTGAATAAGTGCAGAATATTTCATCTGTCATAACTACAAGCTTGCAAAAATATGCCTTATTAGTTGAAGCAAGAAACACCATTGATTTTGCTTTAAATGATGTTGCTTTAAATTAACATTAAAATGCAACAGTACCTAACCTTTATCGAAAGTGAAAATTGCCATTAATTACACAAAGAAAAACAAATGGAACTTATACACTGAGAAAGTTCCATACATCAATTCAGTCTGGCCTAAGATCTTGCATCTTCATGAAGCATGAATACGTTTTAGTAGCATACTGTTCACAGTGGTGACTACAAATATACATATATATGTACTATATCGTATCATAATACAGCGCACATTGTTACATATTCAACGTCCCAAATTTTTATAATTGGTGCTGTGTCTTTTATGATGAATTATTTGCCATGATATACATAATAGAGTGATGTTTTATGTACAGAACATTTTTTAGAAACTTAAGTGTGACATCTTCTATACAAATTCTACCTGCATTGTTAGTTAATCAGTGGATGATCTTTTCATAAATCATAAAAATATCAACAAAAACAGCAATGTCTAATATCTTTCTATATAAATAATATGTGGATATATAAATACGTAGTGAAGTCTTTGTTTGGATTGAGTGGTGTTAAAGTGGGATGACAACTAGTTACACCCGTAACTGTTTGGTGCAAATAATCGTGTGTCACCATGTCTGAACTACGTATTCCAAACTGTAGCTAACGTGTGTACTTAGTGAACAAGAACAGTGGTTATGTGACGTATTTTTTTCTGTCTGTGTGTGCGCGTGTGCTTGTACGAGTTTAACAGATGTTGACGGACTTGTGATATTATATATACCTGAAAATATGTCACTGGATTTACTTTGGATTATCATATTACCAGGTATTGTAACAAAAATTCATATATTACGAATAATTTTAATAACCCTCGTGTAATTTGGCAAATATTTGATATGTAAAGAAATCAGAAAATTGGGTCCACAACTGGGAGTGCTTTGTTGTGTAAAATGTCATGGTAACTTTGGTTGTGTGTGTACGCTCATGGACTGCTTTTGCAGCCTGTACTGCAGTCTCATTTTCCTAGATTAGCTGAATTTTAATCTGAGTGTACTTTCTGTATGCCAAGAATGCAGTGTGGATAGCAGAAGTACTTTCATTCAGACTGAAAGTTAACTTTGTTTGACAGCAGATGTTAATCTGAAGAGCGAAGTGGATGAGCATTGCCATTTAGAGAAGTGTGTTGCATCGCCAGGGTAGAAGAACTGCCCACAGAAAATCCTAGTACATAATATAGGGAAGGGACAACAGGAACTGGGGCCGTAAGCAAGCCAGTGGGAAACTGGACCTTTAGAGTGGCTGTTCTGTCAGTTCTGAAGTAGCCAAAATTTCCCATTGGCTCACAGACTCAGCTACTGTCCCCCTTGACCCATACATTGTACCCATTTCCAAGTGGCTTTGTTCTTCTACCCTGAAGGCAGAGGCAGCAGGCTTGTCTGGAAAGTCACATGGCATCACATCCCACAGAATCATCTTTGTACTCCCTACTGCAAGGACCTCAAATCTCAGTCATTTGGCACTAGGGCCTTATTGCGGGAAGGGGGGAAAATTAATCATATCAGCTATCTAACTGTGTATGACACTGGTATTTAAAGGGAAAGACTTTGAATTAGAGTCATAATTGGGAAGATGCAGTTTGTATCTGTGGCATAACAGAAATACACAGATGTACTTTAAACCCCAGGCTTTATCATGGGATGAGTGATGTGTGTGCTGAGTGTAAGACAGATTCAACCTTCAAGTGTTGCTTGACGATTAAGCATGTCCTTTATATCAGTAATAAATGAACTGACCAAATGATTAGTATGGATCTATGAGGCTGCATATGTTACTCGGTTTAACACCCTTACAGAGGATGCAGAATATATTTATTTGAGATTTATAGTACACTGAGTGCGTAATATGGTGTAACACATGTTAATGTTGAGGTCATGTCGCTTTTGTAAGGGAAACTGGTGAGCAATACATAATGAAAAGTCAACTTTTGATACCATAGCAGTATTTCATTCTATTAATCAGTTCACATATTGTTTTAGGCAAGGGTCCACAGTGTTTAGAAAAATCTAGGAGCCAGCTTAAGACTCCTGGAACCCAAACAATGACACGAATGATGCTGCATACTGTGGACCTGCAAATATTAGGCACCACCATACAAAACTTTGGCGCCCAGGCAATGTGGCACTCAGCGTTTGTGAAACCCTGGTTTTAGGAATATTTAAATGTATTTCACCATATTTTACCTCCCCCTTAAATAAAGATCCACTTTTCTTTATTTATTGTATCAGATGTTGATGTCTTTAGTTATTGATCTGGTAATATATCCAGATGTCAAGGGTGATTGTACATAACAAACCCAGTCATTGCTACCTATCAAGCATTTTAATATTATCCCCATTACTATATGTGGACTTATAAAAATGTATGTGTTTACTTTGTGGTAAAGAAAACATTAAACCAATACCAGAAATAGATTTGTAAATGTATAACAAATGACAAAGGTATGTTTTAATACATGGTTTATAGAAAATATGAATGCAAGCTGATTGTGTTTATTCCTCTAGTTCCCAAATCTTTGTTTGCTGCTCAGTCCTGCTTCATCCTTGCAGTGTTCCTCTTAATGAGTGATAACACACAATGCAGTCAATCAACTGAAATTTGTTGACATTCCTTGTACTAACCCAAGGAGTAGAACCTGCCATTATTATTTCATTATGCCAGACTTTATAGCGTGGAATGTTACAGTGAAGATAATGAATTGGAAGGAGAAGTCGTTCCGTAATTTGAGGCACTATCGCTGCATTTGCTCCTCGTGGTTGAGAAAAACCACGAGGAACGTGGGTCAGGGTAGATTGCCACTGGGTTTCAACACTGGGCCCTCCAAATGTGAACCAGGCGTGCGAACCATTTGCCTATTATGTGTGATGTAATGCTAATGCAATACTGAATACAGATACAGCATTATAAATCCTGGAACACACTCTGTCCCTGCCATGACGGTTTGTTTTCCTCCTCAAGCATTAACAGGTGCTGTCCGTTTACATTTGGCGTCAGCCGAGTTGTTAGGCGCTCTTCGCAAAGTTGCGAAAAGCGACTGTTAGCTTCGTCATGTCTGTTCGTCCGCATGGAACAACTCGGCTCCCACTAGACGGGTTTTAGTGAGATGTGATATTTGAGTGTTTTTCGAATATCTGTAGAAAAAATGCAAGTTTCATTAATTTCTGACAAGAATAACGGGTACGT
>Ga0123353_10011545_pt1 | contig 12460 bp, 11 predicted proteins | sample TergutLab28metaG_3_FD_92763 | JGI IMG/M metagenome (GOLD analysis project Ga0123353, IMG submission 92763) | Labiotermes labralis P3 segment gut microbial communities from Petit-Saut dam, French Guiana - Lab288 P3 | ecosystem: Host-associated > Arthropoda: Insects > Digestive system > Gut ... | reverse complement strand
GTAGCCGCCGCATTCGGGGCACTTGAAGAATGTGTTGCCGTGACCGAGAAGCCTTATGCCGCATGATGAACAAATCTTATCGGTTGCCATGAGCAAACCGATTATCCTGCTTATATATAAACAAAAGGGTTCGCACACACGCCCGTAAAGACGCGGAGAACGCACAGATGTTATAACCTTTGAGCACACTCAGCGCATATATGGAAATGAGACCGGAATGTGTTCCGTGCCTTCTGAAGCGAGTGATATTCCAGGCGGAGCTTGCCGGGAACGGAACAGAATTCAAGGCGCTGAAGGCCGCTATGAAAGCATTCAATGACGGTATGCATGAAGGCATCAATTCAGCGGCGATAGCGACGGACGTTCACAGAGCGGCGTACGCGGCGATGAACGTCAGCGACCCGTACCTTGAGTTGAAGATCCGTGCGGACAAGGTCGCGGGAGAATACATCGGCGAAGCCGAGAACTACATATCGGGATCGAATGACAGGATGAGAGCTGCGATACTCATTGCCGTGATCGGTAACATAATGGATTTCGGTCTGGACAACGCGATAGACGATCCCGACAAGTTCAGAAAAGAGTTTCAAAAACTGATAGATCAAGGCATAGGCCACGATGAAACGGAAGAAGTAAAGAGAATATTGTCAAAGGCAAGATCGATCGTCTACATCTTCGACAACTGCGGAGAATCGCAGTTAGACAAGCTTCTGATACGTGAGATAAGGAAGAACGGAACTAAGGTCGTGGGCGTAGTAAGAGGCAAACAGATACTCAACGACGTGACGATGGAGGATGCCCTTCGGATATCGCTGGATAAGGAGGTCGATGCGATGTACACGACATCGGAGTTCAGGATAGGCGTGAACCTCGGCGCTTTGGATAACGATCTGAAGAAAGAGATCGCGTCAGCGGATATGATAATCGCGAAAGGAATGGCGAACTTTGAATCATTATCGGATCAGGACGTTCCCGTGCCCGTTGTCCATATGTTGAGGTCGAAATGCGCCCCCGTCGCCGACACCCTCGGCGTACCGGTCGGGATAAACGTCGTTACCGTAAGAAAGGGCTGAACCACATTCGTCTAACTACACGGGTGCAATTTTTAAAAGTCAATTGAAATGGTTCTGTGCATTGTCGACATAACATTTCTGCGTCCGCAGAAGCGCGATCGAGAGACTCGGAAACTTAATTATCCGCTCATCTTCTTATAGTTCACATGCGGGTCAGTTTCGATTGGCCGCTCTTACACGGATCGTGCTGAGCGATCTGTATCTGTTCAACGCTTCAATCTCGCTGTAGATGTCCAATGTACCGCTCACATCCTCTACCGTCACAGCAAGAGCATACGGGACGTCTTCATCTTTATCATCCCACCTCGAAAACAACTCGAGCCAGACTTGCCAGTCCCCGGCATTGAATTTTGAAAATGATCTGCTGAATTGGTGGCACACATCCCATTTCTGTCTCCCCTCAAAGAACTTTTGATCGACGGGTGAAAGGTCTGACCCATCCCCCTTAATCTTTCTCAAGGACGCTCTCACAAACGCGCCCAGATATTCCGTCCCCTTTGTTCTGTCCACTGTAGGTGCAGATATGCATGTCACAGAAACTTTAGCAACATTACGCCCGATCTGAGCAGCCAGTATAGGCGGCATGTAGATCTTCACACGTTCTTTCGTCGTTTGATTCAGTGTGCCTGTCCGCACAAAGGTAACTTTCGAAGCCGATGAATACTTACTGCTGTCAACATCAGATATGCCACGGCCGTACAAACAATGTTCATAGAACAGCTCTTCATCTGTCATGCCGTCATTTTCCAGCAATGACCTCGCGTTGTGATACAGTAAGGCTTTTGCCAATAAGATGTTCTGTTCGGGCATCTCATTCAGTATCTCTGCAAAATCTCCGGCAACGATCGGAGCTGAGAAACTCGTACCCGCACCCGGTACCGTCTCACCCCATTTAGTCAGAAGTACGGAGAATTCATCCTTCGGTACCGATCCTTCGGTTCCTGCAAAGGTACCGGAAAAAGCTGTCAAATCCGGTTTTGAAAATCCTTTGAATCCGGGACCAAGCCGGCTGTAAGGTGCGATATGATTCCGTTTCGACAAACTCTTTTCATGATCCGCTCCGACAACCGCTCCGACAACCACGGAATGCATCGAGTCAGCGGGCGGAGCTATTCTTGAGTCATCATCATCCAATATATCTTCCAACGACGAAGCCGTTCTCCAAAGCTCATGATTACCGGACGAGACGAAAAATTGCACTCCCTTTCGAAGTTGCAAGGCATCGAGCTCATACCCGACAATGCTCATCTCATCGCCCTCGATAGGAACGTTCGCATTTGCCGATAGGTTGTATACCTTCGCAATGTCTGCGAATTCATCAACCGCAGTCTGTATGCGCCGGATGAATACATCGACCGGAACACGACCGTCAAGAATGTTACAGTCGATTATCCTAGCTCTCGGAGTCAGTGCATCTGAGTGTAACTGCCGACCGACATAACCGAACGTAACCCGACCCGCGACCTTTGTACCATGATCGCAATCTCCTCCGGTCGATCCCGGGGCGATCCAATGATCCAGGACCAACGGAGCCAGGGCCGGCGGGAAAGCGACGCCCGAATCCAGAACCGCGACGATAGGTAAATCGCTCAGATCAGTATCTTCACTGAGTGTAAAATGTCTCTGATCACTTGCGGATCCTCGATGGGCGTCAACACTAAAAAAATCAGTTTCCTCTATTCTGTATACAGCCGGGTCGTCCTCATACCGCGACAGCGTCGTCGCCGGGATTATTGCCCGAACAACGGGAGTACTATCGGATAGGCTGTAGGAGCCCTGCATCTCGCCATCTGTCCGTTCTATTTTCTCAGTCAACTTATTCAGTGCGGAATCATACGCATCACTTTCCAGATTCGGTATAAGCATGAGTTGCACATCCAAGGTCGGAGGATGTGTCTTAAGACTCATTGTTTTTCTTAACTCGCTGGAATTCTTCTCACTCCCGGAATATGGATTGAAACTTTCTATACGATCGAGTCGAGAACCCTCGCCGTTTAAAGCATAAGACTCCACCCGTTTTTTCAGTCTTTGAAATTGACCGTGTGTCGATGTGACAATAGCGCTACGAACATTTTTTACAGCTCTGATGCGCATTCCGTTAGCGTCGAATAGATTCTTATTGTCTTGGATCTTTTCGTCTTCTTGAAGTTTAACATTGAAAACAAGCATATCCGAACCGGAAAGAGAGCTATCTGTCGTCGCACGTTCCGATATTTCTTCAACGGTCTGCAGACCGCGGCCCAATTTAATACCGTGCTCCGCAAAAGGAATATTCTTAGGCTTATCTCTCGCGGTTAATTTCTTATCTACCTTCTGAACCTCTTCATCGGGAACCCAGAAATGATCTTTAGGCTGTCCGTTCATGTTCTTCCCTCATTTTTCTGATATTATAGCTCAATGTCGATCTCGGAATGCCCGTTATATCCTCCAACAGCCTTAACGAAACACCTTTTTCATTAAGGGCTGCCAAAGTTTGCATGTATGTCTTGCTATTTTCACCGGCGAACAGTGTCGTCTGTTTCATCAACATGTCCGCGATATCTTTTTCAGAGATGTTTCCCTCGGTCTGCCGCATAATGTGATGTTTGGCCAGCATTTGCAGATAGTTGCATATCTGAGCGCCGCTCATCCCTTCTGTCAATTTAACAATGGCTTCCGCATCAACTTTATGGTCAGGCAGTGTTTCCGAAAGAAACCGCCTTATGATCCCTCCTCTCTGGATCGTATTCGGCAACTCTAAAAACAGGGAAATGTCGAAACGTCTCCAAAGCGCAGAGTCCAGAAGATGGTGGTGGTTTGTCGCCGCTATTAGAAAAACATTGGCAGGCATAGCGTCCATGTTCTGGAGCAAGGTCATCACGACCCTTTTCATTTCACCCAGTTCGTTCGCATCATCTCTCTTTTTCGCGATGGCATCGAATTCGTCCAGAAACAGTACAATGCGCTTATTTTTTACATAGTCGAATATTTTTCTTATATTAGTACCGGTCTGTCCCAAATATGACGAGATCAAACCGTCTAATTTAACGTATGCGACAGGAATGCCGATCTCGCTCGCAATAGCATTCGCAGTCAACGTTTTGCCGCATCCGGGCGGACCGCAGAGCAATATTCTGTTGGTGGGCATTATTTTTTTAGATAGTAGGCTCTCGGCCTTTTTCTGTTCTTCGATTATCTGGTGCAGGATATCTTTAGTCTTCTCCGGCAAAGCGACATCGCTTAGCCTGACTTTGGGGTTTAGGATCTCAATGAGTTCAAGCGTACTGTCCCTGTCTCTCGGCGCCGTCATTGCTCTTTGAACCGAAAACGTCATCTCGGACAACGGACTCGCAGCCATTTTGGCAACAGTCTTTTTTTCAGATGAGTATGCGTTCCTGATCGCAAAGGACAACGCTCCGTTGCCCTTATTTTCCTCATCATCTGCTAAATCATTCAAAGCGTTCTTGAAGGCGTCCTCACTGCCTTCGCAGTGAGATTCGATCAATTTAATAACCAGACTCGATTTCATCTGTGACGACTCCTGATCTCCTACTTATTGCAGATCTGTATCATGTGCCCGCATAGTCACATTATTAAGCGCAAATTTTGGATTTATTTGGACAACATGCGATTTATATATAAATATGTTGAATATTTATTGGACATAATTGGACGGACATGCCGTACAATATATGCATGGCGCGGGCGGAATACGGCGATCTATGATTCTGAATATGTGTCAGAGAGGCTGAATGATAAAAATTCTTACGTATGACCGTTCGAGGGGCAAGCCCACGAGAGTGACGGAAAAGCACCAGCTTCAGACTCAAAAAGATTTTAACATGATGCAATGATGGTACTTTGAAATGACACGAAAGGTACGTCAGGCTGTTGTGATGGTCGGAGGCAAGGGCACAAGATTAAGGCCGCTGACCAACGAACGTCCCAAGCCTATACTTCCCGTCCTTGACAGACCGTGCCTGTCATACCTGATATCTTCTCTTGCAAAAGGCGGTATAGAAGAGGTGTTTCTTGCGTGCGGTTACAGGCCGGAGGAGATGGCTTCGGTGATAGGGGACGGTTCCGCAGAGGGAATATCGATAGAATATTCATACGAGGATCCGCCTGCGGGGACCGCAGGCGCGATCAAACTCCTCGAAGATAGATTGGACGATACGTTCGTTGCATGCAACGGTGATGTTTTCGCTGATATGGATCTGAAAGCGCAGATCGACGAGCACAAGAGGACGAACGCTTCCGTTACGTTATCGCTGACGCCTGTTGCCAATCCATGCGAATTCGGGATAGTAAGATTGGACAGCGATAACCGTATACTTGAATTCAAAGAGAAACCGAAGCCGGAGGAAGTATTCTCGAATTTAGTGAATGCGGGTGTTTACGTTATCGAGAAAGAGATAATGCAATACGTTCCGAAAGGTCAGATGTATGACTTCTCAAAGGATCTCACACCCAAGATCATGGACCTCGGATACAGGATACAGGGGCACATGCTGAGCGGCATGTGGATGGATGTCGGAAGGCCGAAGGATCTGTTCGATTCAAATATACTCATGGCTGAAAGGTTGTACGCGAGTAAGAAATGGGATAATGTACGCGATTCCACGATAACCGAACCGTTCTACCTGGGCGAGGGAGGAAAGGTCTCGGGTTCAAATATCACTTCGTCGGTCATATCAAAGGGGTCTGTGATCGAGAACGCGAAAATATCGCGATCCCTGATCATGGCCGATTGCAGTATATCCGGAGCAACGATAACGGGAAGCATACTGGGCGAACGCTGTACGGTGAAGAAAGGAGCAAGTATAACCAATGCAGTATTAGCTGACGGAACGATCGTCGGAGAAGGCGAGATCATTGAGAACGAAAGGGGGAAGTGAATGAAGGAATTCATAAGAGCGAGAGCTCCTCTGAGGATAGGTATGGCCGGCGGAGGCACCGACGTTGAACCGTATGCTTCCCAGAGAGGCGGCTTCGTTCTGAATTCGACCATAGATAAGTACGCTTATTGTACGGTCACACCGAACAACAGCAATCGGATGAGCATCGTTTCTTTGGATTACGGTACATTCGAAGCGCCGCTCGACGGCGGGCCGCTGAAGTACGACGGCAACATGGATCTCATAAAAGCGGTACGCAACCATTTCGATATAACAGAAGGGTTCGACGTTTTCATTCATTCGGACGCACCGCCGGGATCGGGACTCGGAGGTTCTTCGACCGTTATCGTATCGATACTCGGTGCGTTCACGGAGTGGCAGGGTATAAAGATGAGCGATCACGAACTTGCCGATCTTGCGTTCAAACTCGAACGAGAGGAGATAGGACTCAAGGGCGGCAAGCAGGATCAGTACGCGGCGGTGTTCGGCGGTTTCAATTTAATGGAGTTCAATAAGAACGGCGTCCGTGTGAATAAAGTACACCTGAAAAGCGATACGGTGAATGAACTGCAGTATTGTTCGCTGCTTTGTTATACGGGAAGAGCAAGAGAATCAGCGAACATTATAGAATCGCAGACGAAAAGATACATAAGCGGCAGTAATACGGACGCGTTGGATGCAGCGAAAAGGTTAGCGGTCGAGGCCACGGTCGCGTTAAGGAAAGGTGATGTCCGCGGTTTCGGAACGATACTGAACGAATCGTGGGCACAGAAGAAGAAGTTCTCGTCCGACGTCAGTAACGACGCTTTAGACCAATATTACAAAGAGGCGATGGATTCCGGTGCGATCGGCGGCAAAGTATCCGGCGCCGGAGGCGGGGGGTTCATGTTCTTCGTCTGCGAATACGACAAAAAGCATATAGTCGCAAAGAAATTGAGCGGCATGGGCGCTACGATAACGGACTTCGTTTTCGAACCGTCCGGCGTGCAGTCATGGAGGCGTGTTGAATGAAAGCACTCATAGACAACGAACTGAAGAGCAGCGCCGAGACGATAACGAAGATAGATCCGGCGGCAATAGAGAAGATAGCCGATGTTCTGATCAAAACGATAAAGAACGGCGGTCAGGTGATTTTCATGGGCAACGGCGGCTCGTCGGCGGATGCGCAGCATCTCGCCGCTGAATTCACCGGCCGTTATCTGATGGAACGCGATCCGATGCCCGCTATCGCGTTATCGAATATAGCGCCGGTCACGGCGATAGGCAACGATTACACATTCGATATGGTCTTCAGGAGGCAGACGGAAGCGTATGCAAGGAAAGGAGACGCCGTCATCTGCATCTCAACATCAGGGAATTCAAAGAATGTCATCGAGGCGATGAAAGCAGCCAAGGAGAAGGGAGCGGTAACGATATCGTTCACCGGCATGGGCGGCGTGATGAAGGACATGGCCGATCATGCGCTTGTGATACCGTCCACGGAAACACCGAGGATACAGGAAGGCTACATGGTCGCCGGACACATAATATGCGGTCTCACCGAACGCGGTGTCTTCGGAAAAAAAGCAGTGTTCATAGATCGTGACGATACAATAGCGAAAGATCAGCCGTACTGCAGCCGGCCCGAGGACATGTTACTGTTCGATGGTGTTCCTGCATCGATAGCGAAGCTCAACAAAGCCGGATATCTTGTGATAGTGATCACGAATCAATCAGGCGTTGCCAGAGGAAAATTCTCAGAGGACGATCTTTCGAAGATCCACAAGAAGATGATCTCTGATATAGAAAAAGGCGGCGGGAGGATCGACGATCTGTTCTACTGCCCGCACCATCCTGACGACAAATGCGAATGCCGTAAACCCGAGATAGGTATGGGTGTGAAAGCAGTTGAAAAGCACAGGATAAATACGAAGGATTCATTCATGATAGGCAACAGCGATGCTGACGTGGAATTCGGTAAAGCGATCGGATGTGAATCGATAAAGGTGACTGAAAAGTTCACATTCAACGACGCTGTCAGCAAGATATTGAGTTAGATCACCCGAAATACAGGTCAAGCATCTTCTCATCGTATTCCTTTCCGAACGATGTTGCATACGCTTCACCTTTTTCAGAGACCTCAGACCAGTATCCTTTGTCCGTAAGCAAACGATACATGGCATCTGCGAATTCATCCTCATCCTCGCACCCGACCGCGGCCTTCGTGACCTCAGCGGGTATCTCGGCGTGTTTCAGGAAGATAACGGGAGCGGAACATCTCTGCGCTTCCATGATGGGGGCTCCGAACCCCTCGCGGAGCGACGGGTTCGCAAAGACCATCATGCGGTTGTAGAACATCAGCAGATCCTCTTTACTTATGTATTCGGCGAATTCCACGCGGTCCCCGATGTTCAGAGAGTTCGCAAGATCACGGAGAGGCTTGCCCTCCCATCCCCGTCCGACTATCTTCAACCTGACATCGGACATCCCGTCCCTGTCGCAGACCTTCTTGAACGACCTCACAAGGAGATCGATATTCTTTCTTTTCGTGAGCGACCCTACGAATCCGATCAGTCTTTCACGTTCAACGCCGTCAACCGTAACGTATGCATCGGACGGTTTGTTCAGTACGACGCGGATCTTACTCTCCGGGACACCGAGCATATTTATGAGATCGTCGCGCGTCTGAGGCGAAATGGCCAATATAATATCGGAATGGGAGATCGCCATCCTCGCGAAGATCTTCCACAGGAAGTACCAGGACCTCCGCGGGAAATCGTTCTCCGACAGCACGTGATGGAACGTTACGATCCTTTTCCCTCTGATGAAAGGCGTGATGAACCCGTATGCTTCCCACGCAACGTGAGTGATAACGTTAGAACCGAGCTTGCGGAGGCGCATGATAAGCGCCGGAAGGCCGAAGAGCAGCCAACGCAGATACTTAGCGGATTCTTTCGGTATCATGGCGCCGAGTTTTATGTAAGGAGCTCCGACACTGTCCAAAAGGTTCTTGATGCTCCTGCTGTAAACACCCATTCCGGTCTTTTCCGAATCCTTATGATCGATATGTTCTATGATCAGAACGGGTTTGCGCTCGGTCATCCTTCCGTATAATGGTGCGGATATTATTTGTAATCTCTTAGAACGGTCACTTCAGATCCTTGGTGCTTCCGACCGGACTCCAGACGTTCATGTCGCCTTTGTCCGCTGACACATGAGCTTTCGCTTTGAGTCTGGCCATGATCTCCATGAGCATCGCGAACGAAAGTTTCACAGGATGGATACCAAGGTCCCGCACAGCGTCGAGGACCGCGCCCGCCATAAGTCCGCTGTCCCTCGTGGACACGGAATACTCGAACTTCCGGCGCATATATTCTTCGCCGATGTTAACGCGGATCCTCTGCTTCATGAAATCATGCACCGTCTCAGGACCATGGTTTAAAACGATCGCGTCCGGCGAGTACACCGACACGTAGCCTTTCTTCTCCAATTCCATTTTGATTATGTCCTCGTCAGATTGCATGGTCGTGGGCAAACGCGTTCCGATATCTCTGAACGCAACGAGTTCCCCTATCTTCGGCCTTACCATCGAGATGTGATGATGCATACTCCATATCAGATGCGTCGCGAACCCCGCGATCGTTCCCGGATCGTTCGTCGGGATGGGATGACCGCCGGTCATTCCGACCTTCTCGTCATCGAACGGAGATATCAGATTGAACAAGGACAGATCGTTCCCCAGAACATTGTCTCCGTTCAGAAGTACGCAGACCTCTCCTTTCTTAGCTTCAAGGAATTCGTTTATCGCCGAGTTCTTTCCCATCCTCTCTTCTTGTCTTATCAGCTTTACCGACGGGAACTCGTTCATCAGACGTTCGACGATCGTGTCAGTATCGTCGGTGCTGCCGCTTGATACGACCATCACTTCATTCACGTCAAACCCGTCGGTCCTCTGAGAAAAAACGGAACGGAGGGAACGTTCTATGTTCTTCCCTTCGTTGTAAACGCAGATTCCCACCGATACTGATATCATCACATACGGAACGGCATTCACATAATAAACAAAACGGTCATCGCTTTTTTTCGAGAACGTTCGCCGCCGTCTTACCGAGCCTTCCGCATTGGCGCATCACTGAGAAAATAACCTTAGAACTTATCTTAGATTCGCCTCCCTGTCTCTCGCCGAATTCGAAGTACACGTCCTCTATCGCCATATCATCAGGAGAGAACTTGAGCAGATCGAACAGCGCCTTGAATCCTTTCCTTTCGAATTTCGCTTCATGTTCTTTGATAACGGCGGCGAACAGTTCCGTGCGTCCGCCGAACAGTCCGCTCATGACATCGGTGCTTGCTTGCTTCCCGTTGAACTTCAACGTGAAATTAGCCATCGTGTGCGCCACCCAGGACGATGCCCAGCGGCCGAATGACAACGCAGTTCTGTCGTTCCTCACTCCGATGACAAGATCGGCACCTGACGACAGTTTATCGTGAATTTCTTTCAAAGCGGACGGAGGATGCTGGAAGTCGGAATCCATGTTGATGAAGAATTCGGTCTTCGATTCAACGATCCCGTGTATTATACTCGCCGATAATCCCTTATCATTCATGTCGCGGGTTATGAACGAGACGCCGTCATCGGACGCCATGATCTCCGATACCGCATCCTTAGTACCGTCCTTCGAGTTGTCGTCCATCACGAGTATCTTGAAATCCGGATGCAATTCCCTGATGCACGCTATCATATTCCCTACATTCGCTTCTTCGTTGTAGGTCGGAAGGATAACGGTGCACCCGCGGGATTCCATAGTCAACATAATCTGCAGCGGATATTATTAGTTACGCTTGATCGGTTCCGTTGATGACCTTCTCGTAAACGTCTTCAATCTTGCCGATATGATGTTCCCAAAGGTATCCTTCCGCTTTCGCTCTTGCGTTCTTTCCCAGCGTCTTTCTCACATCTTCGTCGTTGATCAATGATGTCATGGCGGCGGAAAGTTCCGCGGGATCCTTCGGTCTCACGATGACGCCGGCATCGCCGACCGTGTCGGGAAGTCCGTTCACATCCGTACAAACGATAGGTCGTCCGTACGACATCAATTCGACAGCAGCGAGCCCATACGATTCGAACAATGACGGCATGACGAAGAATTTACACGTGCTCATCAGCGTGTTCTTCTCTTCCTCGCTTACCCATCCTCTGATGTCCACCCTGTCCTCAAGATCGTACTTTTTCACAAGGTTCTCTATCCTCGCTGAATCGGGGCCTTTGCCGCATATAACGAGTTTATGAGGAACATCGATCATCGCTTTCAGAAGATAGTCCAGTCCTTTCGTCCTTACAAGACGTCCGAGAGATAACACAAAGTCGCCTTCCTCATCGCTCATCTCCGGTAACTCGTTCAGACCGCTTGGCACCGTGGTTGTCATTCCCTCAGGTATTCCGCGCCGTATCAGGTCATTGCGTACGTAGTCGCTTACGCATATGATATGGTCGAACGTCATCAATCCCTTTCTGAAACGGTTGTCGTTGATGTTGGATATACGCGCCTGCAGGCCGATACCCTCACCCCACATGTTGTGGTACGTGAACACTTTCTTTCCTTCGTATTTGAACAACGGCTTGTTGTATGACGGCGCCCATCTGTAATTGTAGTTCACGATATCCGCGTCCAATGAATTAAGAGCGTCTGCAACGCCTTTGGATGATATGAAAGGAGGATTGTATATGTTGATGAATCGAGACTTCAAACGGACGATACGTATACCGTCTACCGTTTCCTCTTCATCGGTGCCGGGAAGCCGTCCCGTGAGGACGGTAACGTCGTGCCCCCTTTCCGCGAGGAGTTTACAAGAATCGTACATTCGTTGCTCGATCCCTCCTCTGAACGGATGGAAGAACGGGTTGACGTCAACTACTTTCAATGATCCCGGACCTCCTTTTCCTTGCGAATGCGAATAAGAGACTTATTATTATCACCGAGAACACGAATATGAGCGTGTATGTTTGGGCGGCACTGCTGCTGAAGTAAGCGAAGAAGAAACTGCTCATTAACATGATGATACCGTATTTCAACACGCAGCCTATGGCAACATAGAATAACGCACGATCGAGTCTCCATCCGTCGACTATGCTTATGAACGCGCCGGCGAACGGGATCATGGGCGCTATGCGGTTGACGAGCAACATACGTTCATCCTTCACTATCAGGAAATTGACGTATTTGTCCGCCACGTTCTTCACTCTCTGCGGAACTTTGACACGTTCTACGACGTAATACAATCCCGATATCCCGATGACCTCTCCGAGGACCGCCGCCCCCAGTAAGAAGAGACCGAACGAGAGCGTCGGATCGTACATGAACCCTATCACGAAGAACAATTCCGGAAGCGTCGGGAATATCAATGCGTCTATGAGGAACAGCAGGAATATGAAGATGAAGATGCCGATCGCACCGTAAGGTCCGAAGACGCTTGACATCCATCCGCCGATATCAGGGAACATCATAGATCACCGAGCCTTTTCTTCTTCGC
>Ga0123353_10011544_pt1 | contig 12460 bp, 8 predicted proteins | sample TergutLab28metaG_3_FD_92763 | JGI IMG/M metagenome (GOLD analysis project Ga0123353, IMG submission 92763) | Labiotermes labralis P3 segment gut microbial communities from Petit-Saut dam, French Guiana - Lab288 P3 | ecosystem: Host-associated > Arthropoda: Insects > Digestive system > Gut ... | reverse complement strand
TATATTTTTTAATAATTATTTTTTATTTCCTTTATCTGAATGTCAAAGTCATAAACTTAAGGAAGTAACGGAGATATAAAATGCAGAAAAATAAAGAAAGAGAATTAATTCTTATAATATTAACAACCATAATTTTTATACTGCTTGCGATGAATAGTTTGGTTTTTTTCAACCGAATGGATTTAACAAAAAATAAAACTTTTACAATATCCAATACAACAAAGAAAATTATATCTTCTATTCCGGACAAAATTCATATCACTTATTTTATATCCGACAAAATAAAAGCAATTACTTCAGTTGCATTGGAAATTGAAGATATACTATATGAATATGCTGCACACTCAAAAGGGCGTATAGTTGTAAATTCCATGGACCCTGTAAGTTCAGGAATGACAAGCAGGATAGAAAGCCTTGGCATAACACCACAGCAGATCGAAGTATATGAAAAAAATGAGCAGTCATTTATAGTGGTGTATTCCGGAATAGTAATACAATATATGGATAAAATTGAGACAATTCCTTTTACTATTACTCTTGAAACAGTAGAATATGATGTTACATACAGAATAAGAAAACTTGTTGAAGGTATTGATCTCTCTTTGGGTGTTCTGATCGGAGATTCCAAAAAAAATCTTCAGGACCACTACTCATATCTAAATGATATACTTGAAAGAACATATAAAATTGAAGTTATAAAACCAGGTCAGGAAATTCCATCTTCTATTTCTGTACTGGCAGTTATTGGAAATAAAGACTTGACAGATGGTGATATGCTTTATATCGATGAGTATATAATGGAAGGGGGAAAGGTATTATTTGGAATAGAGGGTGTAGATGTTGACGCACGTAACCTTTCTGCAGTAGTAAAGCTTGAGAACTCACCAGCCATTGAAATGTTGAAAAAATATGGAATAACAATAAATAACGATTTAGTGCTTGATAAATATGCGAAAAGAATACCATTGAGAGGAACTTTCCCAATGATATATCCTCAATGGATAAGTATTCTTGGACAGAATGTATCAACAGAGAATCCAATAACCAGCAGATTTAGCGGGCTTGATTTGCTATGGGCAAGCTCTATTAGCATAGAAGAGATGGAAGGTATAACTTATGAAAAGCTTCTGTCAACAACAGATCAAGCATGGACACTTGAACAGCATATAACAGCGGCTCCACAGGAAGTAAGTTCTTTAATGGGATATAAAGGGGATGACCAACGTCAAATTACTTTGGGATATGTAGTATCAGGAACATTTAAAAGCGCTTTTACAGACAAGACAAGTAAAAATACCAGAATAATTGTTATTAGTGACTCTGACTTTGTCGCAGATATTATCGAATTCTCTGACAGCCCTTATAATATTATCTTTTTTGAAAATGCTATTGAATGGCTTTCAAATGATGATTCACTCTTGCAGATAAAAACCAGGGATAGGAGAGATTTAAGGCTTAATAAAATAGAAGTACCTGAAAAGAAGATTAAGGCTATTATAATAGTATATCTTGTAAATATTGTTATAATACCTCTTTCAATAATAATTTTTGCAATAGTTCATTTTATAAGAAGAAAAAAAAGAGAAGCTTAAGTAGAGGATTTTAATATGGAATATAGTAAAAAAATAAAACTGTTATCAGGAATTATTGTTCTCCTTTTAGTGTCATATATTGCTGGAACAATTTTTTCATCAGGAAATATGAATAAAAAGAGAGCATCGCAGCCAATATTTGATAAAGCAGTAATTAATAAAATATCTGCAATTAAAATTGACTTGCAGGAAGAGGGAAGTCTTCTTTTGCAGAAAGAAGATCAAAAATGGTCTTATATGTATAATAATAAAAAATATCCTGCACCTGCAGATAAGATTGAAAATTTTATAGATTCTGTTTTTAAGTGTACAAAATTTCAGCTAGCAGGTTCAAATTCTAAAACTTGGGATAAATTTGATCTTATTGAAGGAAAAAGCAAGGATGCATTTTTCTATGATTCTTCAAATAATGAACTCTTTAGTCTTCATATCGGTAAAAAAGGTCCTACAGAAGGAAGCGGAGAATATATAAGAACATCATTATCAGATGAGGTTTATCTTATTGATGCTCCGATAATAAGATATTTTTTACGGGATAGAACTTATTGGAGTTATCTCAGAGTATTACCGGAAGATGTTGATAGCAACACCATAGGTTCTGTAAAAATCAAAACAGATGACAGATTTTCAGATGCACAAGCAAAAATAAATTTTTCAATGAAAAGGGAATATTCAAATAATAATTTTGAATGGAAAGATGTAAATGGCAAAGTTATTGATAAAAATAGCGCAGATATGCTTTTAAATAATATTGCTTCCTTTTCCGCTGATAGTTTTTCAAATGATCATATTACTACAGATAAAAATGCTGAAATAGAAATCGAAACTGATGCTTATGGCAGAATGATTTTTGATATAAAAGTTCTTAGAGAACAGAATGCCTTGATAGGTATCCGGGGTGGAGATTATATATACGAATCTTCACTTTATAAGATTGAAAGAATTCTTATTTCAGTTGAAAGGATCATTGAAGAATTAAAATGACTCCTGTTTTGCAATCATTTCTCTAAATTTTTCAGGGTTTGATTTAAAGGCAATGATATGATCATCTGAAGTTGCTTTTGAAATAGCGCCTTCTGTTTCTTTTATAAGCCTTTCTGCTGAAATAATTCTGCTATTTCTAGAACTTATTCCTGCAAAAATATTTTCAATTGTAGAAATATTTTTAAGTCTTGTAATAAATTCAGTTGTTTTCTTTATGCTTTCTTCAACAGTTTTATCAGGTATTATGATTGCAAGTTTATTTTCAGAAAGTCTGAAAGACATCTGTGACATGAAAAAATTACGCAACAGCAACGGAAGATTATCAAAAAATACTGTTATTTTTTCTTTATCTTCAGATATAAATGATAATAATAAAAGCGATAAATCTACATCATTAGCTGCTGCTTTATTAAGCTCATGGCCAAGTTTAGGACTAAAATCTTCACTAGATGCAAGCCCTGTTTTTTGATCGATTTTAATTATATTATCATCATCTTCTTCAGAAATGGGAATATTTACACTGGCAGCAACTGTATCAATTTTTATTGCATTATCAATTTCTTCAGGAATGGGAATACTTGCACTGGCAGCATCTGTATCGATTTTTATTGTATTATCAGCAACTATATTAGATTCTTCAGGAATAGGGATACTTGCTTTGTCTGCATCCATTTTAATGTTTGCTGCAATACTATCCAGGGATTCTTCTTTTTTTATTTCATTTTCAGATTTATTGATCTCTTTTATCAAAGGAGCATATTTTATTGGTTCGATCTCAATATTCTCAGCAACCTGTTCTTTATCTTTAGTCTGTGATTCTTCAGGCTGTTCTTTAACCTGTGATTCTGGCTGTTCTATAGGTTGTTCTGTGGGTGTCTCAACCGGAGTTTGAGCTTCTGGTGGAGTAATGTTTCTAATTTCTGATTTTAAAGCCTTTTTATCGTATGGCACAAAAAGAAGAAAAAAAGCAGTTGAAATAATATATACCAGCAGACAGATAATTACTATTTTAATAAGATTTGATATTTCATAAAAACCAATTTTCTTGTAAACAATCTCGATATTTAAGCCTTTGCTACCAGGTATTATTATAGAGCTTGAATATAGATTAAAAAGGAAATTATTGAATTTATATTCAGGTTTTGTAACAAAATCCTTTGCCAATATTGGTTTTTCTGTAAGGATAAGTGGGTTTTTTATATAAAGGTATTCCATTTTTCCATCATTATCATATATAACAAGCGACTGAAAAGATTTACTGGAATTAAAATAATTGCTTATGCTTTTCTTAAAAGTAGCTGAGGAAAAATCATTATTTGACAGATATAATGTGGTAATATTGTTTTTGACTCTGTTAAAAAGCAGAAGCCCTTTTTCTGCGCCCTGCTTATGCTTTTGATTTAAATCATACATTGAAAAGGAAAAAAGAAATAAAAAGAAAACAATAGTAAATATAATATAATTTGTATAATAACGGTTCTTCATATCAATATTATTACTCATATTTCGTATAATGTGAATACATTTTTTTTCTCAATTTTTTATAATTATGATATAATTAACTTATGAATAGTGAAATAAGAAAAAGAGTTTTGCCTGCCGGATGGTACCCTGCCAGAAAAGAGGAAGTTCTTAAACAATTTTCCAAATGGGACAGAAATGAACCAAAAAGCAATAAAATTAGAGCAATTATTGTACCTCATGCAGGATGGTATTACTCAGGAGAGATTTCGTTTCATGCTTTTTCATATCTTGATACAAAAATAGATACAGTGGTCGTTGCAGGAGGGCATCTTGGCAAAAATGATCCTCCTCTTGCAGCTAAAAATAAATATTTTGATGCAACAATTGGAAATATTGATAATGATCTGGAACTCATAGGTTATTTATCTGAAAAAATCGATTTTTATGAAGATATTTATCCTGATAATACTGTTGAAATTCAACTGCCAATAGTAAAGTATTTTTTCCCTGAATGTAAAATCTGCTGGCTTAGAATTCCTCCTGATTATACTGTTGTTTCCCAAATTGCCGAGGCAATCAATAATTATGCTAAAAGCAATAACAAAAAGATTGCAGTAGTGGGATCTACAGATTTAACTCATTATGGTTCAAATTATGGATTTCAGCCGCATGGGCGAGGAGAAAAGGGGCTCCAGTGGGTCAAAAATGTTAATGATAAAGAATTTATAGACTATATATCGAATTATAAGATTGCCGAGGCAATAGAGCATAGCATCCATAATTTATCGTCATGTTCAAGTGGCGCTGCAGCTCTGGCTGCGCAATTTGCTGTTTTAAGCAATGCCAAAGAGGGGAGCCTTGTAACTTATAAGACGAGTTACGATATTTCCCCTGCAGAATCATTTGTAGGATATGCAAGCATTATTTATTATTGATCACTTTTTCAACTTCGTTTATGCACCATTTTTTTGTTACATCTAATATTTGAGGAGTTGAAAGACTATTATCTCTTAGTTCTTTCCTGAAAGTAGCGCATACAGGATAAATTGTTGTCCATATTTCCCTTTCTTTTTTTGAAAGAGAATTAAAATATTTATTATACTGATTTTTAAAATCTGGCAAAGCTATAAGAGATTCTTTATAACCTTCAAGAAAAATATCCCATGCCATTTTCGGCGAACCAGAAGAAAATAATTTATATTCACTCTCATTATTTTTCTTATTTTTATGAAATATTTTTCTTAAAGAATGAGGAGCGCTTTTTACATTGATATCTTCTTTTTTGATATATGAAAGCATGGATTTATAGTAAAAATCCAACCTGCTATTGCTGTAAACATCTTTTTTGGGACATTCGTATAAATTGCTATCAGCTGCAAACGAATAGACTGAATTTTCAAGAGAATTTGTTTTTATACTATTCTTATTGAAATATTTATATATGAATGTATCTCTTGCATAAGGTTTATAATTCATATATGAGTAATCTACTCCGTATAAAGTAATTTCATTGATGCCTATTGAAGAAGCTATCGAAAGTCCGGCATAACTTACATTTCCTCCGGCTGTATCAACATATTGAAAGTAGCGCCATACAGATGCAACCAGACATGATAGTGGATTACCGGATGTAACATATATTCTGTTTTTAAAATATCTGGAAAGAAATATTGGGGAGCCAAGTTCAATAATAACAGGAATATCTTTAAGGTCATAACCAGTTAAGTGGTTATAGGTTATATGCTGGCAATCAATAGAAATTATATAGTCCGGAGTTATATTATTTAATAAAAGATAACCTGCCGCAGTATCTGATGCAAATATAAGGGTATCGTTTATATCATTTTTAAGATGATCCAGCTGGAATTCCAGAGAAGGACCTGCTCCAACTATCGCAGCTTTTGGTTTTGTTCTAGGAATAACCTGAGGGCCTTCTGCATATTTAAGATTATTTATAATATTTTTAAACCATCTTTTTCCAAAGAAAGCCTGACTTGCAAAATCATTTGAAACTTTATCTATTATAAGATTGATATTATTTGTCACTTTTTCAAAAAAAAGGGATTCTGATTGCACGCGATTTTTAAGATGAACAATACTTAAATTCCCAAAAATTGCCGGCAGGTATTTTTCGCTTATAAATTCCGAAAGTTCTGGAAAATCAGGATCAAATAATATACTTACTTTTGGATTTGTAAAAATAGCTGTAAGATCTATATCTTCCACTATTTTTCTCAGATACCTTTTTCCTGTATCAATAATAAGAATATTTTCAATAAAATTATCATTAAGATAGGGGAGGATATGGTATCCGCCTCCCAGTCCATAGATAACTATAAAACTGCATTCTTTTCTGGATGTCTGATAAAGTTTTTCTGCTTCTGAAATAGGATCATATAATGAATGAAGCTGAATCTTTGTATTGTTTTTTTCTATAACAGGAATTATATTCCCATCTTTTGCAGTTACAGTCATAACACTGTTTAAAGGTTTTAGCGAAGATATTTCAAAAGAGAGATTTGAATCATGGGATGAGAGCGCCAGTATATTTTTTTTGTATAATAGATCATTCATATTTTTTAAACTTATGTAATTTTTGATAGTTCTTTTTTTATAAAATTTATACATTCTTCTGTAAGATTGCTATAATTTTTTTTAAGAACATCTTTTGAATCAGACAACAGCAGATCAATAAGATCAAGATATGCTGTTGTGTTAAAATAATACAATAAATTATTATCATACTCCATGACAAGTTTTTCATAGAAAAAGTCAGAAATGTCTGTTTCAAGATTTTGAATAAGCTGTTGCATAAGTTTTATGACATTAGTTTTATGCTTGTCCTTATTAATTAAATGTAATGAATAAGGGGTTTCATCGCAAGAAGAAAAAGCTGAGACAAGTTCATATACTTCTTCATTATTTATTGTTTTCATTTTATTTATTTCCATTCCTGAAGGATTTAAACGATAATAGTTTTCCACCAGGAAAGTAGTGTTAAACCATCTGTTATATGCTTTTAATGGCAGCGAACTTCTGCAGTGCGGGTTAGTATTGTCTTTAATATCATAGTTTATAACTGTCTGATTGTAATAGATATTTAACAAAGGATTTGTTTTTATTGAGTTATTAAATAAAATATTTTCAAAAGCATGAGGAGAGCAGTGTGTTTTTACATCATTTGTGCAGAGGTCAAAGCCTGCATATATAACAGGATTTTTTGTAATTATAGCAGTCAAAAAGTATGAACTTCCTGCTACTGTTCCATTGGATGGAATATTTAAATAAGGGATACCGCAATTTTCAAGAAAATAATTTTCAATAAATGTTCCCTGATTTATTACAAGATATGGATTTTTATTATGATTTCCAAAGTTTGCAGTAAGTGGCGCACAAATTAGCTGATTATCTTCTTTAAGAGAATCAAGATGAACAGACGCATAATAACCCGGGTCTGTGGAGATTATCATATCCGGCCGTATATTATTATATTTTAATATACTGTAAGAAGAGGATAATGCGATCAAAAAAACAGAATCTCTTATTTTTTTTATTATTGGTATCGCTTTTTCCATTGTAGGGCCAGATGCTGCAATAATTACAGGTTTTTCTATATTTTTTATTGTTACTGTTTTTTCAATAGCAATAATGTTTTTAAAAATATTTTTTATATATTTTTTACCAAAATAATTTGTAGTTGTTATATTTGAATTATATTCTGTAAGAACCTGTTCAACTATATCTGAATATTTTTTACTTTCTGTTGGAAATGCTTTTATTATTGGTTCCCATGTATATACCAGAACCTTTTTTACCTCTATTTCCCGGATGTTATCATATAGAAAATGTTTTAGTTGTAAATCTGAACCAGGGTGCCATACTTTGTTGCTTTTTATATCTGCTACAGAATTGTTATACATTTCGCTGTTAAGATGTACTGTAATAATGTTTGTATCTGGAAAATATTTTTTTAAAGAATTATATAGATAGTTTAAGCCAGGAAAAAGTATAATTATTAAAGATGGATTTGCATTATTTTTTATATGTGATAAAAGATATTTTTCTGCTTCTTTTTCAGGATCAATTCCTGAGTGAATTTGCTTACCATTGATATTTGCTGTTAATTTACCTGTCCTGGATAAATAAAAATCAATCATTTAAAAACTGTTTTAGAATATAGTTTTCTTCCGGCAGATGGAAAACTTTTATCAGGTTTTTTAGTTCCTGATCTTCAGATTCTTTATTGGGTTTTGATTTTTCCTGATTGTTTAATGGTTGAGGAATAAGATTTTTTATGAAAAAAGATATTTGATACGCAATCATATCTTTATCATTTAAAGATGGAGCATCTTTTAAAATAGAAATTGTATTATTAGCAATAAATATATTCCCGTTATTTGAAACAAATGAAGAAAGAAGATCTATAATATTATTATAAAAGTTAGTTTTGAAATTTTTATCGATAAGATCTGATACAGAATCCAAAAATTTACTGCTGTCAAAGATTGCAACAAAAGGGTTTGAATAATTATATTTTTCTATGGATTCTTCAATTGTATTATAAATTTTATTGTATTGGACAAAAATAGCAGGATTAGGATTTATTTTTATAGTATTAAAAAAGTGGAGAAGGGCATCATTAAGAGCAGGGTAGAAATTATCATAATAGTTTAATATATCGGAAAAAGCAGTATCATAAGCGCTCTTCGAAATCATAAGAAATGCAAATAAATCATTATTGACTGTAAAAAAAGGGATCAAGAGCATTGATTCCAAATTAGAAAACTCTCTGGAGGAGAAGTATTTTTTTATTTTTTGTAATAAATTATCATCTAATAACAGAGGCTTTTTTTCTTCTGAGAATATATTTTTTATATCCTGCTCAGGAATCCGCAGTCTGTTTGCAGTAGTGTAATCATAACCTGCTAATGCCCATACTGTAAAATTTTCAGAAGCCTGATTTAATATAAGAAGAGAACCTTTTGTTAAGGTAAAATATTCTACAAATATATTAAATATATCCAGTGGCGCTGAGAGTTTTTTTTTCTTTTTTTTGAAACTTTTTAAAATAGAATCAAAGCTATCTATTTTTTTTTTTTTGTCTGCTTCTGTACTATCAGGATCTGATAATAAATTTCTTGCTTTTTTTAAAAGACTACTTAATTCAGCCCTTGTATATGTTTTTTTTACTTCCTGAATCTGTCTGTTTAAAATTAACTCAAGCAAACCCATTACATTAAACCCAGTTCTTCAAATAATTTTTTATAAGTTTTAAAATGTTCTGATTTTGCAAATTCATCTATCTTTTTATCAGGGAGCGCTTCAAGAAGCTGATCAAGATATACAAGTACAGATTTTATCTCTGTTTTAAGGTTATCCGGAATATTATCAATTGCTCCGCCTTTTTGTGCTTTTACTTCCTTCTTGACAGGTCTGGCAGAATCATTCGACTCTTTTTGTCTGCCTTTGCTTTTTTCCGGAGCAGCAGTTTTCTTTTTAGTATCAGCTTTTTCCTGTTTTTTTACTTTTACAATATCATCTTCATCAACAGCAGATTCTTCTTCAAGAGTAATTTCAGGTTCTCCTGTTTCATCAGAAACTTCTTCAATTTCATCGGAAACTTCGGCTGGAACGCTCTTTTTCGCTACTGTTTTAGGCTCTAAAAATGCCTCTTCAACAACTTCTTTTAAAGGTTCTTCTTCTATTGAAATATCATCAATAGTAAGTTCTTCTTCAGCATCTCTTATCTCTTCTTCATCCAGGGTATCAAGACTTATCTCTTCAAAATCTTCCTCAGTTATCTCTTTTTTATCATCATCAGCTGATGGAACATCGCTAAAAACAATTTCTTCTTCTACTTTTTTAATATTTCTTTTAGCTGTTGGTTTTTCAGGAGTTTCGTCTATTTTTCCATCAAGGAAATTAAGTTCATCTTTATTTTCTTCATATGCAGATTCTGTTAAAATTATCTCATCTTGAATTTCTTTGGGTTCTTCAATAGTTAAGGCTTGTTCTTCTATTTCAATAATTTCATCTTCTTGCGGCATTTCAATAGTGAGATCATGTTCTTCCTCTATTGCAATTTCATCCTCAGGCATTTCAATGGTAAGTTCTTCTCCACCAATTGCAGAAATTTCATCTTCCTGTGGCTCTTCAATAATGAATTCCTGTTCTTCTATTTCAATCTCATCCTCAGGCATTTCAATAGTGGGTTCTTCTCCACCAATTGCAGGAATATCGTCCTCTTGAGTTTCTTCAATAGTGAATTCCTGTTCTTCTATTTCAATTTCATCCTCTGGCATTTCAATAGTAGGTTCTTCTCCACCAATTGCAGGAATTTCATCTTCCTGTGGCTCTTCAATAATGAGGTCTTGTTCTTCAATAACAGGAGTTTCGTCTAGCTGTGGTTCTTCAATAATCAGGTCTTGTTCTTCTATCTCAATAGTTTCATCAATTGTTTTAGTATCAAGGTCAGTTAATTCTAAATCATCATCTTTTATTTCAGGAAGATCATTTATATTAACTTCTTCTTCTATCTCAATAGTAGTGTTATCTATTTCAATTTCTGGTTCTGTTTCTTTATCGAGTTCTATGGAATCTATTTCAGGTTGCTCAAGTTCAATATCAAGGTCTTTTACAGATAATTCATCTTCCAGCCCAATTTCCCCGGATTCCTGAGTTTCAAAACTATCTTCTATGTCTAGGAGTTCAATATCAGTTTTTTTTTCCGCAGTGTCAGTAATTTTTGCTTTTTTATCAGAGGAAGAAGATTCTTCGGTTATTTCAGCAGTATTAAAGAGGTTATCAAGTTCATCGCCTGTTAGCGCTATGGTTTCATCGCCATCATCAGAGAAAAATCCGCTTGAAATTTCTTTTTCATCACCTTGTTCTTGTTCTTCTTCTCCTATTTCTGTCTCTTCTACTTTCTTATATTTTGAAAGTTCTTTCTTTAATTCAAAAAGTTCATTTTTTATTACAGAAAGATCATTTTTGAGATCTGCTGCAATTTTTGAAATAATTTCTACAGATTTTGCATCTGCTTTTCCTGAGGTTTTGGAATAATCAGCTCCATCAATATCAATTGTTTTTGGTATATCAATATCTATGAATTCTTCTTCGTCTAAAGAAGTATCTGCTTCTGGAGTACTATCTATTTCTATAGAATCATCTTCATTGTTTTCTTCATCTTCATCTTCAAAATCCAAGCTATCAACTTCCTGCATATTAAAAAAGTCACCATCATCTTCGTTTTCTTTGCTTTTTACATCTTTTTCAAGTGAATCAAGGAGGTTTTCTTCCTCTTCTGTAAGTAAGAAGTTATCGGGGTTAGATTCTAAATCAGTTAATTCAAAATCATTTTCAGCTGGAGTATTTTTAGTATCTACATAATTTTCCGGACCAGATTTTACCCATACACCATAATTTTCAAGTTCATCATTATCATTTTTATTCTCTTCCAGCATTTATAACTCCTGACTTAGAAATAAATATCAATATTAATAAAATTATAGTTTATTATCGATAATTTAAAATAAAACATTGATAAATATTATTAAATTTGGATAGTCCAACTTCAAGTATAAACCGAAAAATTACAGTTTTCAATCACTGATTTTATTTTTTCAAGAGAAAATCGTTCTATTTTGATAGTTTTGGCACCATTTCCAAGCAAAAATATGATAATTTGGAAGCCCTTGCAGGAGATAGAAAACCAATCTCCTGTTAGGCTATTTTACTCTCATTTTTTGCAAGATTTAGAACCTAAGATCGCGTTTTCCGCTTCTTATCATTTCAAGATAACTGAGAGCTTTATTTTTCTGTTTTTCACTTGGAACATTTTGGATCTCCATATCGATCAGTTTTTGTCCCATATCTTTTAATTCATCATCAGCATAGTCTTTTAGATATTCTTCGAAAGTTAATAAGGCATTAGGATGACAGAAATTACCTATCTGTCCTGATTTTGCAAGAGGCATAAATCTGTCACCTGTTCTCCCTTCTCTGTAACAGGCTGTGCAATAGCTTGGTATATAACCATCTTTAACAAGCCATTTTATTACATCGATTGGTTTTCTGTGATCTGCAAGGTTAAACTGAGGCTTTTCTTCAACACCATCTTCATCTACAGTTTTTCTTTGTGAATATCCTCCAACTCCTACGCATGAACCTGCGCTAATTTGAGATATTCCAACTTCAAGGAGTTCTTTTCTGAAATCTATGGTTTCTCTTGTAGAAAGGATCATTCCTGTGTATGGCACAGCCATTCTGATTACAGCTACAATTTTTTTCATATCTTCGTCATTAACAAGATATTTAAAATTGTTTCTATCAACTCCTTCTGCGGATAAAAGCCTGGGGAAAGATATAGTATGCGGTCCTACGCCAAAAGCTGCTTCAAGGTGTTCTGCATGCATAAGGGT
>Ga0123353_10011543_pt1 | contig 12461 bp, 10 predicted proteins | sample TergutLab28metaG_3_FD_92763 | JGI IMG/M metagenome (GOLD analysis project Ga0123353, IMG submission 92763) | Labiotermes labralis P3 segment gut microbial communities from Petit-Saut dam, French Guiana - Lab288 P3 | ecosystem: Host-associated > Arthropoda: Insects > Digestive system > Gut ... | reverse complement strand
GCGCCGTCGGGCGGGGGGGGGGGCGGGGGGAGGGGGGGGGGGGCGGGGGGGGGGCCGGGGGGGCGGGGGGGGGGGGGGGGGGGGGGGGGGGGCGGGGGGGGGGGGGGGGGGGGGGGGGGCCACGCGGTCGGCAACTGTCAACTGCCAACTGCGGCGCACCGCGCCGCCAGCGCCCCGCTGGCCCAGGCCCACTGCAAGTTGAAGCCCCCGCAGCCGCCGTCCACGTCCAGGGCCTCCCCGCAGGCGTACAGCCCCGGCACGATGCGCGACTGCATCGTATGCGGGTCGAACTCGCGCACATCCGCGCCGCCAGCCGTCACCTGCGCGTGCGCAAAGCCCCGCGTGCCGGTGACATCGAAGGCGAAATTTTTGCAGGCATACGCCAAAGCACCCAAGCCCCCCTCGCCTGCGAGGGGGGGGGCCACGCGCGCCGCAGCCTGCGCAACACGCCCCGGCAGCAAGCCCGCAAGCAGCTGCGCATCAGAATATTCCGGGCAATTCTCACGCCATCTCGTCAGCAGCGCAGACAATTCTTCGATAGAATACGCCGGCAGCAAGTCCAGCACGGCCAAACAGCCCGGCGCGGCCTCCCGGCTGACCTCCATGGCCGCGATGCCCGAGAGCCCGTCCCGGGCAAACAATATCTCTCCCATAGAATCGCGCAGCACCCGGCCATTTTTCATGATTTTGATCGCCCCCTGCACCCGCAGGCCCTTCAGCATGGCCAAAACCGGCGAATTCGCTTGCATCTGCACCAATGCCGGCCTCGGCTGCACAATGCTGTGCCCCAAAGAGCGAAGCAGGGAAAAACCCGAGCCGTCGGAGCCATGGGCGGGCGCGGCGCAGCCCCCGGCGGCGATAATCACACGCCGCGCGGCGATTCTTTCGTTGATCAGAAAGCCGTCTGAAGCTCCCCCCGACCCCCCCACGTTCCACCCCAACGAATCCGCGGATTCGTTGGGGGCCCCGGTGCGAACGAAGGGGGCTTTTTCTATGGATGTCACCGGGCAATCGCAGCGAAGCTCGCAGCCGGCGCGCATCGCGCCGAAGCGCAGCGCATCAAGGACGCTGGCCGCCATGTTGGATCTTGGGTACAGCCTGCCCGCATCGTCCTCATGAACGGCCAGGCCCAGGGAATCGAAGAACGCCCCCGCGTCGAATCGCTCCAGCGCGGGGGCGGCAAATTCTCTGTTGTGATAGGGGTGCTCCAGAACGTGCCGGTTGCCCAGATTGCAGCGCCCGTTGCCCGCGGCGAGGATCTTCTTCCCCGCCCGGGGCAGGCGTTCAAGGAGGACAACGCGGGCTGTAGGGGCGGCATTCATGCCGCCCGCTAACATCCGGCCTGCTGTTATCCCTGCCGCCAGCCCCGAAGCCCCCGCGCCGACGACAGCTATGTCATAGGTCATCATTCGCCCTCCCGCTCCCGCCTAATCCCAAATTCCCCTCCGTGGAGGGGTGCCTCCGCAGAGGCGGGGTGGTTTCGCGGAGCGACGTTCCTCGTGCGATACCAGGCGTTTGCGATCAACGCACCGACGTAGGGGACGGCCTCCGTCCCTGGGCCTTGAAAATGTTTCGCCCGGGGCGTCGGGGACGCCGCCCCCTACTTACAAATTCTTTATTTCCCCATCCCCGCAACCTTCTTCACAATCCGCCCGGCGCCCTTGCACAGCTCCCAGATGGACTGGCAGTAGTTCTCCTCGTTGAAGATGGAGATGATCGCCTCGGCCATGGGGCGGTCCAGGAAGCCGAAGGAGAACTGGCCTATGGTGCGCATGGGCAGCTCGTAGATCATCTCCATGATGCCGGTGACGTCGCCCAGGGAATCCCCGGCGGCCTTGGAGAGCACGGGCATGGCCATGCCGATGATCTTCGAGATCACCCGGCCGAACTTGCTCTGCTGGGCGTCCTCCAGGTTGGCGTCCAGGCCTAAGCGGCGCGGGATCGGGTGGTTCATGGGCGGCAGGGGCGCGCCCAGCACGGCCTCGAACTCCTCGGCGCTCACCTGGTGCACCAGCCCGCTCTCGTAGGAGGGCAGCGCCAGCCCGGCGTAGGGGGAATCCGCCGCCTTGAAGTTGTGCACGCTGACCGGCGCGCGCAGCTTGACGTCCCGGCTGGAGGCCGCCGCCAGCACGGCGTATTCGCCGGGGGCGCAATACCAGTCGTTCAGGCCCGTGTGCCAGTAGGCGAAGCTCCTCGCGTCCAGGGTGCAGCTCACGCGCCGCTTCTCCCCCGCCTTAAGAAATATCTTCTCGAAGCCCTTGAGCTCCATTTTCGGCCGGAAGGCCCCGTCCTGGGGGGCTTCCACATAAAATTGCACGATCTCAGCCGCGTCCACGTCGCCGGTGTTCTTGATCGTAGCAGTCACCTCGAGGTTCTCCCCCGGCGAGAAATTCTTGCGGGCCAGCTTCAGGTTGGAATACTCGAACTGGGTGTAGGTGAGCCCGTGGCCGAAGGGGAAGAGGACGTCCTTGCCGGCTTTATCGTAGTACCGGTAGCCCACGTAGACGCTCTCGCGGTACTCCACCGTGGCCGTGCCGCCGGGGAAGTTGCCGTAGCAGGGGGTGTCCTGCAGGCGCAGCGGGAAGGTCTCGGCCAGCTTGGCGCTGGGGGAGTAATCCCCGTAGAGCAGGTCGATCTGCGCCTCGCCCACGGCCTCGCCCGCGAGATAGCTCTCCAGGATGGCCCCGACGTCGCCCGCCCAGGGCATACGCACCGGCGCGCCGTTGCAGAGAACAACGATCGTATTGGGCTGCGCCTGCACGATGGCCTGGATCACGGTGTTTTGGCAGGGCGGCAGGTCGAGGTGCTTCCTGTCCGCGCCCTCGCTGTCCATGGCCTCCGGCAGCCCGGCGAAGATGACGGCGACGTCGCATTGCGCGGCCAGGGCCACGGCCTGTTTTGTCTTCACCGGGTCGTATTCGTAGTCGCGCACGCCGAAGCCCTCGGCATACTCTACAGGCAGGCCGAGCGCGCTCGCCGTCTCATAGGCGGACGTGACCTTAAAGGCGTTCACGTGGGAGGAGCCGCCGCCCTGGAAGCGCGGCTGCTTGGCGAAGCCGCCGATGAAGGCCGCCTTGATTTCTTTTTTGAGGGGCAGCGCGGCGTTTTCGTTCTTCAAAAGGACCATGGTTTCGCGGGCATACTGCCTGGCTAAAATATGATCCAGCTCGTTGTCGGCGGGGGGCACTTCGCCCTCGGCCGCGCCCTCCATGGCGCGCAGCACCAGGTTGATCACCCGGGCGCAGGCCTCGTCCAGGGCGGCCTCCTCCAGCTCGCCGCTGCGCAGGGCGTCCAGCAGGGGCTGCCTGTGGAAGTCGGCGCTGTCGGGCATCTCCAAATCCAGCCCGGCGGGCACGCCCGCGACACGATTGCTCACCGCGCCCCAGTCTGAAACCACCACGCCGCCGAAGCCCCACTCCTCCCGGAGAATATCCGTCAGCAGGCGCTTGTTCTCGCTACAATAGATGCCCTCGAACAGCCTATTATAGGCGCACATGACCGTCCAGGGGTCGGCGCGCTTGACGGTCTGCTCGAACGCGGGCAGGTAGATCTCCCGCATGGCGCGCTCGTCCACCACGGACTGCACCGTCATGCGGCGCTTCTCCTGGTTGTTGGCCGCGAAATGCTTGATGCTCACGCCCACGCCACGGCTCTGCAGGCCCTGGGTGTAGCTTACGCTCATCTCCGCCGCCAGGTACGGGTCCTCCGAGAAATACTCGAAGTTGCGCCCGCACAGGGGCGAGCGCTTGATGTTCACCGCCGGGCCCAGCAGCAGCGCCAGCTTGTTCGCGCGGCACTCCCCGCCCAGCACCTCGCCGAGCTCCCGCAGCAGCGCCCGGCTGAACGAGGCCGCCGTGCCCGAGGCCGTGGGGAAGCACACGGTCTTGATGCTGCCGCCCAGGCCCAGGTGGTCGCCGGCGCTGTCCTCCTGCTTGCGCAGCCCGTGGGGCCCGTCGGACATCATGACGCTCGGCAGGCCGAGGCGCTCCACCGGGAAGGTGTTCCAGGTGCCCAACCCCTTGATCAGGCAGAGTTTTTCGTCCGTGGTCAGCCGCCCGGCCAGGTTCTTCGCTTCGTCACGCATGTATATAGCCTCCTAAAGTTATTATGAACTTTCAACTATCAACTGTCAACTGTCAACTGGCCCTCACCCTGCTCGTCGCCACCAGATCGATTCCCGTGCCGCAGACATTGGGCAGGATGACGTCGCCGATGGCGATTGGGGCTTTCGCTTGCAGGCCCCTGGTGGCTTTGGCGCAGTCCATCAGCCTGCCCTTCGGCACCGGCCCGGCGGATTTTACGCTCACCAGCGGTGCTCTCCCGCCCTCCACCCTGATGGTGGAGTGGAAGCTCCTGGTGGGATTGGTGATCTCGGCCTGGGCGTAGTCCAGGCCCCGTTTGCAGGTGTTCCCGGTGACATTCTCGATGCCCCCGGCGGCGTCCAAATCCACGCGCAGCTCGCAGCCCATGGGGCAGGCCACGCAGATGATGTTTTTGGTCATGTTTTGCTCCTTCAAACACCCCCCGGCCCTTCGGGCCACCCCCCTCTAAAGAGGGGGGCTTTTTGGTGCTCTGGTCATCGAATACTACAAACAAACGGAAAGCCCATCCATAGCCCCCCTCTTTGAGGGGGATGCCCCGAAGGGGCGGGGGGTGTCTACGCAATCACCTCGATAGTCAGCTCCGCCCCAGCCGCCAGCCCGGCCAGCTGCTCCGGCGTCACCGTGACGTCCTCCATCTCCCCGGGAGCCAGTCGCGGGCGCTTGCGCTGCGCCAGCACCACGTCTCCCGCGCGCAGCTGCACCGTGGCGTTTTTATACACCTGCCCCACCCGGAAATACAGTTTAACACTTTCGCTCACATGCCGGTTTACCCTCTGGGGCACTATGTATCTAACGCCATTGATGCCTTTCGCAGGCACATAGTCCGGGTTGGGGTTGGCCTTGCCCTGTATGTACGCCGCCGCGCCCTTGCCGGCCAGCTGGGATTCAAGCGTCACGTAGTCCACCAGGTCGTGCACGTGCAGCACGTTGCCGCAGGCGTAAATGCCGGGAATTCCGGTCTCCCGCGTCTCATTCACAACCGCGCCCGATGTGATCATGTCAATCGAAATACCCGCGCCTCGGGTAAGCTCATTTTCGGGGATCAGCCCTACGGAAAGCAGCAGCAGGTCGCAGGGGACGTACTCTTCCGCCCCCGGGATGGGCTTTCTGTTCTCATCGACATTCGCAATCGTAACGCCTTCAAGCCTCTCCCTGCCATGAATATCAATCACAGTGCAACTGAGCTTCAATGGAATATCGAAGTCGTCCAGGCACTGCACGATGTTGCGCGTCAGGCCGCTGGAGTAGGGCATGAGCTCGCACACCATCTTCACGTTCGCGCCCTCAAAGGCCATGCGCCGCGCCATGATGAGGCCTATGTCCCCGGAGCCGAGAATCACGACTTCGCGCCCCGGCATCCAGCCGTCCAGGTTGACGTATTTCTGCGCCGTGCCCGCGCTGAGAATCCCCGCGGGCCTTGTCCCGGCGATGTTCAGCGCGCCCCGGGGGCGTTCGCGGCAGCCCATGGCAAGAATGATCGCCCTGGCCGTCAGCTCCAGCAGTCCGTCGGCTTTATTCACGGCGATGACCGTGTGCGCATCCCCGCCCGGCTGTACTTCGAGCACCATCGTGTCCAGCTTGACTTCTATGCTTTTGCTCTGTTCCACAGGAATGATAAACCTATCGGCGTATTCCGGCCCGGAGAGCTCTTCTTTAAAATAGTGCAGCCCGAAGCCCGTGTGGATGCACTGCCCGAGGATACCCCCCAGGGTCACGTCGCGCTCCAGGATGAGCACGCGCTCCACGCCGCACTTCTCGGCCTCCAGGGCCGCGGCCATGCCGGCCGGCCCCCCGCCGATGACGATCAAGTCGTAGTCCATCAAATGCCTTTCTGTAAGTATGTCATAACGCACAATGTAGGGGGCGGCGTCCCCGACGTACCAGGCCGAAAAGAACGGGGGCTGTTTTTCATGCCCCAGGGACGTCCGGAGGCCGTCCCCTGCAATGTGCGGAGGGGTGTCATTTCGTCCTCTCCACCAATATCTTCGAGCCTCCGCCGCATTTCGTGATCTCGTCGGGCGGCAGGTTCAGCTCCCTGCTGAGGATTTCCAGCACCTTTGGGCCGCAGAACCCGCCCTGGCAGCGGCCCATTCCGGCGCGGGTGCGCCGCTTCACGCCGTCCACGTCGCGGGCCCCGGCGGGCGCGCGTATGGCGTCCACGATCTCGCCCTCGCTCACCGTCTCGCAGCGGCACACGATGCGCCCGTAGGCCGGGTTCTGCGCGATCTTTTCCCTGCGCTGCCCGGAGGTGAGCTCCCTCATGCGCACGGGCGCCGGCCTGCCGGGGTTCCAGTTTGCTTTTATTTCAGGCGTATAGCCCAATGCGGCGACCACAAGCTCTGTGACATGCTCGGCGATGCCCGGCGCGGCGCTTAGTCCCGGCGATTCGATTCCCGCCGCGTGGATGAGCCTCGGGTTGACGGCGCTGGGCTCCAGGATAAAATCGTCCCTGTCGCTGATCGCGCGCAGCCCCGTGAAGGACGTGATCACGTCGCGCACGGCAAAGCCCGGCACGGAGCGTGCCACGGCCGCCTGCACCCCGCGCAGGCCCTTGTCCGTTGTGGCGAAGTCCAGTTTGTCCTCAATGTCCTCGGCGGAAGGCCCCAGCAGCACGTTGCCGTGCACAGTCGGCGTAATCAGCACGCCCTTGCCCATCTTGCTGGGACACTGGAAAATCGTGCGCTCCACCACGCCCGCACGGGCGCTGTCCAGCAGCAGGTATTCGCCCCGGCGCGCGTGTATGGCGAAGCTGTGATCGCCTATCATGCGCGCGATGTTATCGGCATGGACGCCCGCCGCGTTCACTATAATTTTCGCGTGAATCTCTCCGGCTTCACTGCGAAGAACAAAGCCATCTCCGCCCTGTTCAATTTCACTGACGTCGAAATTGCGATAGAATGCCGCGCCCGCGCGCACGGCGCACTCCGCCGCCGCGATGCACAGCTCGTAGGGGCACACGATGCCGCCCGTGGGGGCGTAGAGCGCGCCCGCGATATTGGGGTTCACGTTCGGCTCCATGGCCAGCAGCTCGTCTATGCTGAGTAAGCGCACGCCCGGCACGCCGTTCGCCCGCCCGCGCGCCAGCAGCTCCTCCAGCACGGGCAGCTCCTCCTGCGTAAACCCCAGCACGATCGACCCGTTGCGTTCGTAGGGCACGTGCAGCGCTTCGCACAGCGCGGGCATCAGCTCGGTGCCGCGCAGGTTCAATTTGGCCTTCAGAGTGCCGGGCTTGGCGTCAAAGCCCGCATGGATGATGGCGCTGTTGGCCTTGGTGGTTCCCCCCGCGGCGTCGTGCAGGCGCTCAAGCAGGGCCACGCGCAGGCCGTAACGGCTCAAAGCCCGGGCGGTCAGCGCGCCCGTCACCCCCGCGCCTACCACGGCGACATCAAAGTCAAGCGGCAAAGCTCCGCCCTCCCTGCAAAATAGTCTTCTACAAATGCTATTATAGCATCAATTCTTAGACATTGCAAGCGCCGGGCAAAAAAATTAATAAATTGGCGAACCCCCGCCTCCTTGACAACCCCCGCCCAAACTTATATAATATAAGCATCATAACACACGAAAGGCCATCGCCATGCCGCTTGTCACGCTCAAGGAAATTCTCGCGCCGGCCAACGCCGCATACACCGCCGTGCCCGCCTTCGACGCCCTGGAGCACGTCACCGCCGAGGCGGTGGTGCGCGCCGCCGAGGCGGTGAACCGCCCCGTCATCGTCATGGTGCCCGAGGCCGCCTTTCCCTTGGTGGATATAAAAACTTTCTTTCCCTTCCTGGCCTGGCTGGCGCGGCGCGCGACAGTACCGGTGGCCCTGGAATTGGACCACGGGAAGAGCCTCGAGGCCATCCGGGCGGCGATAGACGGCGGCTTCACCTCCGTGATGATCGACGGCTCCGCCCTGCCCCTGGAGGAGAATATCGCGCTCACACGGCGGGTGGCGGAGCTCGCCCTCGCCGCCGGTGTCAGCGTGGAGGCCGAGATCGGCCACGTGGCGGGGGGCGGCGGCAGCTTCGAGGGCAGCGACGTGGACGAGAGCATGTACACCGACCCCGCGCAGGCCGAGGAATTCGCGCGCCGCACCGGCGTGGACGCCCTGGCCGTGGCCGTCGGCACGGTGCACGGGCTGTCCAGGGGCACGCCCAGGCTGGATTTCGAGCGCCTGCGGGAGATCAAGCGCCGCGTCCCGCTGCCCCTGGTGCTGCATGGCGGCTCGGGCGTCTGTGACGAAGAGTTCGCGAAGGCCATCGGGGGCGGCATCAATAAAATAAATATTTTCACGGAAATTTCGTCTTCCGCGATGAAGAGCGGCGTCGATTACGCCCATGAACGGGATTTAAAGCTGCATTTCGCCGAGATGCTGCTGGCTGGCGGGCGCACCGTCCACGAGATCGCCGCAGGCTACCTCGAAAAATTCGGCGGGGCGGGCCGCCATTTCATGGCCGGGGACGCTCTGCATAAACGCCTACCCAATCCCCACCAATAGAAAGGCCCACCCATGAAAACATGTTTCAACCAGGCGACCACCATGCGCAGCTCCACCCTAGCGCTCGATCTGGAGCTGTGCGAGAAGACCGGCTACGACTTCATCGAGATCCGGCTTGACAAGCTCAGGGACTACCTGCAAGACCACACGGTGCAGGATTTGGCCGGCTTCTTCGCGAAGTCAAAGCTCAAGCCGTATTCCTTCAACGCCCTGGAGTTCATCAATTTCCGGGACGAGGCGGGCTACAAAGAGATCACCGACGGCCTGAAATTCTGCTGCGAGGCCGGCGAGGCCATCGGCTGTAAAAAAACAGTCGTGGTGCCCACGTTCGACATCGGCTCTTTCTCCAAGCCGGAGATCAAAGCAGAGACAGTTCGCGTCCTCCACGAGCTGGCGGACATCGCCGCGCCTTTCGGCATGAAGCTCGCCTTCGAATTCGTGGGCTACCCCAATTGCTCGGTGAACACCCTGGAGCAGGCCTGGGACATCGTGGCCGCCACAGACCGGGAGAACGTCGGCGTGGTGCTGGATTGCTTCCACTTCCACGCCATGAACTCCAAATGGGAGGCCCTGGAGGCCCTCGACCCCGCGAAGCTCTTTATCTTCCACCTGGATGATTCCGAGGACCTGCCCCCCGGCGCGCTGCGGGACGACAAGCGCCTGTGGCCCGGCGAGGGCGCGGTGGATCTGGCGCGCATCTTCGGCCTGCTGAAGGCCAAGGGCTACAGCGAGATGGCCTCCATCGAGCTGTTCCGGCCAGAATACTGGGAGCTGGACGCCGCCGAGTGCATCCAGACCGCCTATGACAAGACCAGGGAAACGATAGAGAAGCACATGTGAAAGGGCATCCCCATGCCGCAGTTGACGAGCGTCGGCATCGATGTGGGAACCTCCACCACCCAGGTGGCCTTCAGCGCCCTGCGCGTGGAGAACACCGCGGGCTTTGCCCGCGCGCCGCGTGTGGACATCACCGAAAAGCGCGTGCTCTACCAGGGCGAAAGCCACGAGACCCCATTGCTCGGCGCGTCGCGGATCGACGCGGACAAATTGCGCGATATAGTGGGCAGCGAGTTCGCGCGGGCGGGCGTGACGCCGGGGATCGTGGACACCGGCGCGGTGATCATCACCGGCGAGAGCGCCCGCAAGGAGAACGCCGCGGCGGTGCTGGAGGCCCTCGGCGGCTTCGCGGGGGAGTTCGTGGTCTCCGCCGCCGGGCCGGATTTGGAGGCCCGCATGGCCGGGCAGGGCAGCGGCGCGCAGGCCGCCTCCAAGGCGAAGCGCTGCCGCGTGACCAACCTGGACGTCGGCGGCGGAACCACGAATATCGCGATTTTTGCCAATGGCGTTTTGGATGCCGTGGGCTGTTACGACGTCGGCGGGCGGCAGCTGCGCTTCACCCCGGCGGGGCAGCTCACCTATGTCAGCGAGAGCGCGGGCAAAATCGCGAAGGCGATTGGGCTGCACCTGCGCGTAGGCGATACGCCATCGCTCGCGTCTTTGCGAAGCCTGGCCCGTATCATGGCGCAGCTGCTGGAGGACAGCGTCGCCCCCGGCGGGATGTCCCCCCTGCTGGCAAGCGTAAAGACAAAAGGCAGCAGCGATCTCAACCCGAACAGGCCCGTGGACTTTGTCAGTTACTCCGGCGGCGTGGCGGACTGCGTCTATCATACCGGCCACGGGCGCTTCGCCTTCGGGGATTTCGGCGTGCTGCTGGGCGAGGCGATACGCGCGGGCTTGGATTTCACGCGGGTGCTCACCCCGGCGCAGACCATACGCGCCACGGTGATCGGCGCGGGGCTGCACAGCCTGCGGCTCTCGGGCAGCACCGTGCTTTTTCAAAGCACGGCGAAGCGCTGCGGCGATGCAAGCCTATTCCCCCTGAAAAACCTGCCCGTCTTCTGCCCGCCGGTTGAAATCCTGGAGAACCCCACGGCTCTGGCCGAGCGATTCTCCTGGTTCCTGCGGCAGAACGACGCGGCCAACGCTGTGCTCTTCCTCGAGGGCGAGCCCAGCCCCGGCTACGCGGCCCTGGGGCGCCTGGCCGCGTGCCTGGCGCGGGCCCTGGACGCCGCCCTTCCCCCCGGCGAGCCCCTCCTCCTGCTGGCCTACCACGACATAGGCAAGGCCCTGGGCCAGCTGGCGGCCCCCCACGCCCCCGCCCGCGCCGTGATCTCCCTGGACGGCCTGCGCGCCGGCCCGAACGACTTCCTCGACCTCGGCAGGCCCGTACTGAACGGCCTGGCGGTGCCCGTGGTGGTGAAAACGCTGATTTTGCCGTGAGAGAATCACGTTTTGAAGCAGAGGCAAAGCGCAGGCTCTTGTAGAGCGGGAATAGTGTTGCAAATTGTGTATTGTGCATTGTACGGCCCAAAAGGCTATAGAGGCCGTGGCATTGTAAATTGAGCATTGTGCATTGGGAGGCAGCCATGGACGCACACGACCAAAAAATCCTGGAGAGATTGTCCCGCGAGGGGCGCTGCAGCGCCTCGGCGTTGAGCCGGGCGCTGGGGCTGTCCGTCTCGGCGGTGATCGAGCGCATACGCAAGCTGGAGGAGGGCGGCGTCATCCGGGGCTACGCCGCCGTGCTGGACCGGCAGCTGCTGGGCGACGGCATCTCCGCCTGGCTGGAGATCCGCCTGGAGCACCCGCGCCACTACGACGCCTTCGCCGCCGGCGTGCGGGAGCACCCCGCCGTCCTCGCCTGCCACTACCTCACCGGGGACTACGACTTCCTCGTGCACGTCACCGCGCGGGATTCCGCCGCCCTGGAGGCCGTCCACCGGGAACTTGCGGATCTCCCCGGCGTCTCCTCCGCCAAAACGCACCTCGTGCTGAAAACTGTGAAAGAGGCCTTCTGACAATGAACTACTGCCCCAATTGCGGCGCGGGCCTGGCTTCCGGCGCGCAAAACTGCCCGCGCTGCGGAAAAATATTTTTTCAGCCCGTCTATCCTGCCTATCCGGCCAACCCGGCCTATCCGGCGCGCCCCGGCACGAACATCACCGCCGTTCTGGGATTCATCCTGGCCCTTCTGCCCCTGCCCTTCGCGGGGCTGGTTCTGTGCGTGATCGCCCTGATCCAGTGCGGGCAAACCGGCCCCGACGGCCGCCGCCAAAAGGGCAGGGGACTGGCCATCGCGGGCATCTTGATCCGCGTCGCGCTCATCGCCCTGCTGGTGGCGGGGATCGTCCTGGCCGTCTGGTATGCGATGGACTACGGCTACTACCTCCCCGAATTTTTCGATTGGGAGGGCGGGTTTGCGTTCACGTGAACACCCCGCGCCTTCGGCGCTTCCCCATGCAAATTACAGAGGGATGTGGAATAATAGTACAGGGTGATAGAAAGCAGAACATGGCCGACCGCATGGGTAGCCTCCTGCGGGCTGGCTAAAACCCGCAAATATTTGGTAGACCAAACAGCCCCCCTCGCCTGCGAGGAGGACACCCCCCTGCCCCTCTCATGCGTGAGGGGGGCTGTCTCTGCTCTTTTCACAAGCTTCGGATGAAGCACAGAAAGCCCCCCTCCGCAGAGGGGGGTCAGGGGGGTGTTCTCGTCAGCACCCCTCCGCGTCGTCGTCATAGGCAAACGGCGCGCCCCTGGATTCTATGGGCTCGGCCTCCAGGACGTCGGAGATGTCCAGCTTGTCCGCCAGGCTGCGGTATTCCAGGGCGATAATGTTCTCGCACAGCTCCACGAAGTTGTAGTCATAGCCATTTTTGCGCCGCCACAGGTCCTTGCGGTAGACCCCGCTGGCCATGTAGAGGCTGCGCTCGGCGAAGAGCCTGTCCCGCAGGCCGAGGTACTGCACCCACTTCTCCTTGAAGCGGCAGGTGGCGTTCACCGCGCAGGCGGCGGTCACCAGGGCACCCAGCGCCGCG
>Ga0123353_10011542_pt1 | contig 12461 bp, 9 predicted proteins | sample TergutLab28metaG_3_FD_92763 | JGI IMG/M metagenome (GOLD analysis project Ga0123353, IMG submission 92763) | Labiotermes labralis P3 segment gut microbial communities from Petit-Saut dam, French Guiana - Lab288 P3 | ecosystem: Host-associated > Arthropoda: Insects > Digestive system > Gut ... | reverse complement strand
TGGGCGATGGTCTGCGCGACGCGTTTGACCCTAAGGCAAGGCGTTAAAAGTCCTGTCCATTAACAATAGCTGCAACGGCTTTACATGTTTATTTCCAACCCAAAAAATTTTAAGTGAGAGCAAATAAAAAAAGCAACGGCTTTTTGAGGATCTCGGTTGCGTCAGTCCGCGCTATTTTTCCTAAACGTACTTTGTGAAACCCTTCCGCCCCGCGGCAATGTAAACAAGTTTCGTATTGCTCTTGCTTCCTTGGCTTTAATGCGTTGCAGCATTGTCGTCAAAACTGCTTGCCATGGAGCAATACCCGCGAATTCTTCTTGGCACAGGTATTACAGACGCAAAAACCCACCGTAAATCAGCTCGCAATTGGATTAGTGGACAGGTCTAAAGGAGATTTTGTATATTGATGAGCGACGAAAAAGAAAAAAAGAGTCTTGTAAAGCGGCTTTTCAAAAACGAGGAGGGCAGCGCATTTTTCCAGAGGCTTTTTAAAAGCAATAAGGATAAGTCGGGGTTCATTTCGGGCAAAGAAAGCAGGCGCATATCAAAGGCGAACTCTAAAATTATCAAGCAGTACGAAGCCCAAAAAAAGCGCAAAAACGTTTCCGAATCCGAGTATGTAACCGAGATGAAGGACCCTAAAAATATTGTGGAGTTTGAAAACCTGCACACCTACTTTTTCACCGACGCGGGCACGGTTAAGGCCGTGGGCGGGGTGACTTTTTCGGTGCCTCAGGGTGCGACGGTAGGCGTGGTGGGGGAAAGCGGTTGTGGCAAAAGCGTTACCGCGTTTTCGCTTATGCAGCTTGTGGCGGCTCCTACGGGGCAGATAATCGAGGGTAGCGAAATTCGTTTCCGCTCCACCGTTTATAAAGAGCAAGACGGACAAAAGGTGCCGATCTACGAATACGAAACAGACGAAAACGGCGCGGAAAAGATAAAAGAGAGACAAAAATTAGATAAGCGCGGAGTACCCTTACGCGACAAGCAAGGCAGCGTCTTGATAGAAAAGGTGCAAAAAACCGACCACAACGGCATTCCTCTTTTCGAGACAGAGGAGAAGGTCTATAACGTCGCCAAAATGCCCACCGAAATCATGCGCAAAATCCGCGGCCGCGAGATAGCCATGATATTCCAAGAGCCTATGACCAGCCTCAATCCTATCTTCACGATAGGCGACCAGTTGGACGAGGTTGTGCTTTTGCATATCCCCGGCGCGACCAAGGAAAGCGCGAAAAAACGCACCTACGAAATGCTGAAATTGGTGGGGATTATCCCCGAAAACGTATACAAACGCTACCCGCACGAGTTATCCGGCGGTATGCGCCAGCGCGTCATGATAGCCATGGTGCTTGCATGTACCCCAAAACTGATTATCGCCGACGAGCCCACCACTGCGCTTGACGTCACCATTCAGGCGCAAATCCTCGACCTTTTGCGGGACATTAAAGACCAGATTTCCGGCAGTATCATGCTGATAACGCACGATTTGGGGGTTATTGCCGAGATGGCGGACTTCGTTGTTGTCATGTACGCGGGGCGCATAATCGAAATGGGTACCGCCAAGGACGTGTTCGACAAGCCTATGCACCCCTATACTATTGGACTTCAAAAAAGTAAGCCCTCGGTCAACAAGCAGGTGGATAGGCTGTACAGCATCCCCGGCAACGTCCCCAACCCCATCAATATGCCCGCGCACTGCTATTTTAAGGGCAGGTGCGAAAAACGGATTGCCGCCTGCGACGGGGAATACCCCTGCATTATTGATGTGTCAAGCACCCACAAGGTCGCCTGCCATTTGTATATGGACGAAAACACCGCAAAGGAGGGCAAATAAATGGAAAAAGTTACTCCCAATGCGGAAGAAAAGCTGGTTGTCGAAAAAGACGATATTCTTGTGGTCAGCCATTTAAAAAAGTATTTTACGATAGGCAAGGATTTTTTCGGCCGCCCCACGAGGTATTTGCGCGCCGTGGACGACGTGTCCTTTAAGCTAAAGAAGGGCAAGACCATTGGTGTGGTAGGGGAAAGCGGTTGCGGCAAGACCACACTCGGGCGAAGCATTCTGCGGCTTCACGACATCACGGGCGGACGGGTCATTTTCGACGGGGTGGATATCGGGGCACTGCGATCAAAAGATATGCGCAAGATGCGGCCGCACATGCAGATAATTTTCCAGGACCCGTATTCAAGCCTGTCGCCGCGTTTGCCCGTGGGAGAGATTATCGGCGAGGCGGTGCGTACCCACAAGTTGGTCGGTAAAAACGATTACCGCGCGTATATTTTGGACATAATGCGTAAGTGCGGGCTGCAGCCCCATTACTTCGACCGCTATCCTCACGAATTTTCGGGGGGGCAGCGCCAGCGTATTTGTATCGCCCGCGCCCTTGCGTTAAACCCCAAGCTCTTGATTTGCGACGAGCCTGTTTCCGCGCTTGACGTGTCCATTCAGGCGCAGATTATCAATCTTTTGGAGGATTTGCAAACGGCTTTCGGGCTGACTTACGTGTTTATTTCGCACGATTTGTCGGTCGTCGAGCATATTTCGGACGAGGTGGCGGTCATGTATTTGGGCAACATCGTTGAAAAAGCGGACAAGGTAAAGCTGTTTCAGCGCCCCATGCACCCTTATACCAAGGCGCTGTTCTCGGCGGTTCCCGTTCCCGACCCTAATGTCAAAATGAGTCGCATACCGCTTAAGGGGGACATCCCTTCGCCGGCAAATCCGCCCAAGGGCTGCAAGTTCCACACCCGCTGCCCCCAGTGCATGGACGTATGCAGGCAGGTTGTACCTAACTTTTTGGAGTATGAGGAGAATCATTTTGTGGCATGTCATTTGTATCCGCAGGAGATTGAGGGTTAGTAGGGGGGAAATAATTTACAATTTACGATTTGCAATTTACAAATTATGGACTGGTTAAAGTGTAATTTAACTTACAAAGAGGGCGTAAAAGCCCTTTTTTAATAAGAATAATGGGACAGCGAAACCGTAGGGGCTGCCTTACGAAGCAAGACCAAGAACGCCCCCTGAAACGGTCTTATTGGCCGTCCGCAAATAAAAAACCGCCCTTTATTGAAATAATTGTACAGTAATCGGTTGCGTTATTCGGACGGCCGGTGGCCGCCCCTACGGTCTGATGGAGGTCAAACGAAATGAGCAAAAAGAAATATGACGACGACCCCGGACACACCATTGTCGACATGAATGTCGAGGGAATGCCGGGATATATAAAGCCGGAGGTCAAAAAAAACCGCCGCGAAATAGCCGCGCTGAACCTAACCAAAAAGGAGCGGCGGGCAATCTTTTGGGGCGGTTTTTTGGCGGCTTTGCCCGTGGCGCTGATTATTATCGGCAGTTTTGCCGCCATGGTTTTGTTCGCGTACTGGTGGCTGAAGTGATTTACAATGCTCAATGAACAATGTTCAATGCACAATTACGTTGTCATATTTTATTAAATATATCCTTCACTGAGCACTAAGCATTAAGCACTGAGCACTGCAAAAAGGTATTTTTATGCTAAACCTCAACACTACCAACAACACGTCAAATACAAGAAAACTGACACAAACCGCGCTGTTTGTCGCGCTTGGCGTCCTTTTACCGACGGTTTTTCACACGATTCCAAGGGCGGGCGGGATATTTTTGCCCATGCACATCCCAATTTTGCTGTGCGCAGTGGTCTGCGGCTTTCCTTACGGGACAATTTGCGCCGTTTTGATGCCGCTGCTTTCCAATGCGTTTACCGGAATGCCGGATGCCGCGATGCTGCCCTCCATGATGTTCGAGCTTCTTGTTTACGGCGCCGTTACGCCGCTTTTGATGCGGGTTGTCAAGGTAAAAAACTTTTATGCTAAAATCTACATAGTGCTGATAGGCGCGATGTTGTGCGGCAGGGCGGCGGGCGGGGTGGCGAATGCCCTGATTTTTCGGGCGGGCAATTATTCGTTTGAAATCTGGCTGTCGGCCGCCTTTTTGATCTCGTGGCCGGGGATTTTGATTCAACTTGCGGTTATTCCTTCCATACTTGTCGCCCTGAAAAAGGCGAGGCTGTTTAATGCAGGTATTGGGTATTAGGTATCAGGCGTCGGGGAAGAGAATAGAGGTTAGAGGATAGTGAGACGGGAAACAACAAAAAGTCATGCTCATCGGACATTAGGCTTTCCACCCCGCCCCACGTCGAGGAAGCCTTCATGGGCACCCGCGGGGAGTGGAATTTTATGCGGTCAGCTTTAAAATGAAAATCGACCATCACTGGTCACTGGCCACTGGTCACTGACCACTAAAAATGCTTGACAAAAACTGAAAAAAAAGGTAAGATACATGAAAACTTTGGGGAAAATAAAAAAATGAAACACATCGACATTGCCGAAATTTTTAAAAACGAAAAACAATACCTTGGCAAGACCGTCACAGTCTGCGGTTGGGTGCGGACGTCGCGCGAGAGCAAAAACGTGGCGTTTATCGAACTTAACGATGGCACAAGCTTAAAGCACATCCAGATTGTGGCGGACAAAGCTGTGCTTACCCTTAATAAAGAGTTGGCGCTGGGCGCATCGCTTATGGTAAACGGCACGGTTGTCCCCACACAAAACAACACGAGGGTGGAGATTAACGCCGCCGCCGTCACGCTGTTGGGCGAGTGTCCGCCCGAATACCCTTTACAAAAAAAGCGGCACACCATGGATTTTTTGCGCACAATCCCGCATTTGCGCGTCCGTACAAATACCTTTAACGCCATGCTGCGCGTGAGGAGCGTCCTGTCCGCCGCCATAAATAAGTATTTTTGCGACAACAATTACGTCTATGTGCATACGCCCATCATCACGGGCAGCGACTGCGAGGGCGCGGGCGAGGTTTTTCGCGTAAGCATTCACGAATGGAAAACGGCGTTTGCGACCGAAAAAGACTACTATGACGCCGACTTTTTTGGGCAAAGGGCGGGGCTGACCGTGTCGGGACAGCTTGAGGGCGAGGTCGCCGCCATGGGCCTTGGGAAAATTTACACCTTTGGTCCCACTTTTCGCGCGGAAAAAAGCAACACGACCCGCCACGCCGCCGAGTTTTGGCAGATAGAGCCGGAGGTCGCTTTTTGCGAGCTGTTTGACATAATCGCGATTGCCGAGGAGCTGATTAAGTATATAATTTCGGCGGTTTTGAAGGGTTGCAGGACGGAACTGGAATTTTTTGAGGCGCACTTTGAGGCGGACCTTGTCAAAAAACTGACTGATGTGGTTGGGAGCAGTTTTGAGATTTTGGAGTATGAAAAGGCGGTCGAAATTCTGCAAAAGAGCGGCAAACCCTTTGTTTTCGAGCCCAAATGGGGAGAGGATTTGGCGACCGAGCACGAACGTTATATCACCGAAGAAGTATTCAAGAAGCCGGTTTTTGTAATAAATTACCCCAAGAAAATCAAGTCGTTTTATATGAAACAGAATGACGACGGCATGACCGTCGCCGCTACGGATTTGCTTGTGCCCGGCATAGGCGAGATTATCGGCTGCAGCCAGCGCGAGGCGGACTATGACAAATTGTTGGAGGCGATCAAGGAACGCGGCATGAATGTTGAACAATATAAGCATTATTTAGAGTTGAGGCAGTTTGGCTCCTGTCCGCACAGCGGCTTTGGTCTTGGTTTGGAGCGGATTTTGCTGTATGTTACGGGGCTTGGGAATATCCGCGATGTGCAGTTGTACCCGCGGACGGTGGGGGACTTGAGGTAAAATTTTTGCGCCGCCGTATATAATACTTTGACCACCTGCCTCATTAGGTCATGCAAAAACAAATGGGGACAATCACTAATCTCTGACCCTTAATCCCTAACCCCTAAAACGGTTTATGAAATTTTGCATAAGCCTTTTATACATATTGACTTTTTTGTGCGGGGGGTTTATAATGTAAATATCCAATATAAAAATCCACAAAACAAAGAGGTAATCATATATGAAAACCATTACAAAAAAACTTATACCGCTGTTATTGACGGCGGTTTTTGCGTTCGGGCTGTTTGGCTTTTTAAGCGTAACGTCAAGCAAGGCGGCGCCGCAACCTGTAAACGCGGAGGTTCCCGTCGGCTTTACCGGAATAGACATCAGCGAGTTGGGTGATAAAACTATTACGGACAACGACAACGCAAAAGGATGGAGTTATACGCACCGTCATTTGGGAGTACCCGCCATACTTAACTTAAACAATGCAAACGGCAGGTTTTATCTGACCGGAGAAAATAGCGACCTGCGCGTAATTATAAACACCCAGGCCGGTCCAGTTTGTGAATTGGTTTTGGACAATGTCAAAATAACAACCCTCGCTGATGCCAACGTGAAATTTTTCCTTAGAACATATACCTCGTGCAATATAACGCTTGTCGGCGACAATCATATCACCAGTGAAAACGGCGGCATAACCATTTTTAATGGCAGCAGAGTTGTCATAAAGGGCGACGGTACTCTATCAATACAAGCGGACGGGAAGGCGTCCGCCGAGGGCGCCTTGAATTACGGATCGGAGACAAATAATTATGTTGCGGTCGAAGAAAGCGCCTCGGTGATTCTTGAAACCATCGGGACAGCCGCGTGGGGCGGCATTATAATCCCGGGTGCCGTAACGGGTCTCGACGAGCAAAAAATTTATGTAGGACCCGGCGCAAGCCTGTACGCGAAGGGTGCGTCGGGAATGCGCGTCACCCACACCAGTTCTACGAATGTCACCTTAGAAGTTGACGGTACCGCTACTTTTGAGGGGAACGGAGGGATAAACTGCTCCGGTTATACATATCTGAGAATTATCGGCGAAGGCACTGTCACGGCAATCGCGAACGGTTCGATGTCGCAGGCAGTCAGCGCCGCCGGCAACATCCGCGTGGGCGACGACGTCACGCTGAAAATAACGAATAGAAGCGATTATGAGGAAACCCACATATTTGAGGCGTATGACGCGGGCACGACGTATAGGTGGGAGCTGTCAAACGCCACTATTATCGGCGGCAAATTGACCGACAGCTCTATTACCGTTAGTATTGCGTCCAAGCAGACGGGCACGGTAAAAAGGGTGCCGAGAACCGTCACAGTTATCGTCAACGTCGCAATCAGCGTCACGGCTCCCGTTGCGGGCGAAATGCAAGTGACGACGGCTACGGCGGGTGGGGTGGACTATACCTGCGGCAGCGTGTCGTGGTCGCCCAACCACTTTACGTTTACGGCGGGCTATCAGTATACGGCGACGGTCACGCTGACGGCGCAGGAGGACTACACGTTTGAGGGCGGGCTGACGGGAACGGTGACAATTAACGGGAATGCGGCTGTAATCGGCAATCATACGAGCGAGACGGTCACGCTGTCTTATCAGTTTGCGGGCGAGAACCATACCCATTCATACGGGACGGCGTGGAAAAGCGACGCGACGGGGCATTGGCACGAGTGTTCCTGCGGCGACAAGTCGGGTTTTGCCGAGCATACCGCGGGCGGATGGATTGTCGACGTCGCCGCCACTGACACGGAGGAAGGGAGCAGGCACAGGGAGTGTACGGTTTGCGGATATGTCACGACCGAGGTTATCCCTGTGGGCGGCGGTAACGGCGACGGCGGCGGCAAGGGCGGGCTTGGCGGCGGAGCAATCGCGGCGATTGTGATTGTCTGCGTTTTGGCTGTCGGAGTGGGCAGCTTCGCGGTTTTTTGGTTTGTCGTCAAAAAAAAGACGTTTGCGGACTTTGCGGCGATTTTCAAAAGGAAGTAATATACACAAAAAAAGACGCGTAAAGCTGCGGCAATAGACTTTTTTCACGGCGCACCAACATCGCCGCACCCTGCGACAGGGCATTTCGCAAAAAGTCTGATGACGGTTAGCGGACAGTTCTAAGGGAAAATCCGCTCGTCGGCTACCACCATTTTTAACCTGATTGGCTGTAAAAAAAGAGGGCGAAACGAATCGTCCTCTTTTGTCGCATCTTCTTCGACATTTTGTATCAGAAATCTTCTTCTTGGTACATGGTATCTGTTACCTGACCACTGACCACTGCTACGGAGCAAGACCGCGAATACTTCTTTGTACGGTCTTATCCCTGATTAATACCTGTCTTCGCGTCTGAAATTATTTCTTTGCGACTTATGCGCCTTGCGGCACTTAGGGCAACGAGTGGGCTCGTTGGTGAAACCCTTTTCCTGATAGAACTGCTGTTCACCCTCGGTGAAGACGAATTCCTCGCCGCAGTCCTTGCACTTTAAGGTCTTATCCGACATTTCGATGCTTTTCCTCCTTTTATATTTATTCTTAAAATTGGGCATCGAATGACTTTTGCGGATAGACAAAGGGTTTGAGATACAGGACAAGGATACTTAAACTTTAAGGATATGTCAAAATGATAACATAAACAAATGCGAAAGTCAAATAAATTAAGCCCCAAAGTTTAACTTTTCTTGTGAGTTTTTTATGACGTTTATGATGACTTGCGGCGAGGTGTGATTTAGGCCGCTTGCTTTTATGTAATTCTTTTAATAAACTGCGGATTTGTCCACAACTTTAGGTCAAAAATCCTTGCACTGTCGCGTTTTTTCTGCTATAATACAAGGGCTTTTCGCAAGAATGCGTTTTGAGCAGTCAAGTGTTGGCATAAATCGCGGCGGCATAGCTCAGCTGGCTAGAGTATCCGGTTCATACCCGGCTGGTCGTTGGTTCGAATCCAACTGCCGCTACCACTTCGGCTCCATGGTCAAGAGGCCTAAGACACCGCCCTTTCACGGCGGTAACCCGGGTTCGAATCCCGGTGGAGTCACCACATCAGCATTACACAAACTTTTATTTCTTCAAAGGCGGTTTCGCCGTGACGTACAAGCTGCAATGTAATAAATGACTGTCGGTAATTCGGCAGTCATTTTGCATTTATATGGGTTTATTGGCGGCATAACGTATTCTTTTCCGCGCTTTTGCGGCAATGTCGAATGTAGAAAGTACATCATAAAACATGGATAAAGGATGAATTTTATTTGATTTTTATTATGTATATCGACCTCAAAAAATAATAATTATCAATATATTTTAGAGGTGCGGAAAAATATTTTTGTCATAAATGAAAAAAAGCGTAAGATTTTGGCACAGTATCCTTTGATTATGCCCTTATACCCTGTTTTGATTGACTAGACGGAACGTCGGTGCTATAATTCTATGGTGCGGCGAAAAAAAACGAAAGAAAGAATCGGAACGAAAATGAAAGAAGCAAAAATAAAAAAAGAAAAGGCGAAAAAAGAAAAGGCGACGGGATGCTCGATCGGCGGGCAGGCGCTCTTGGAGGGCGTGATGATGCGGGGGCGCACCGCCATGGCATTGGCGGTGCGGGGGAGTAACGGCGATATTCTGCTCGAAACACAGCGATTAAAGCCAAAAAGCAAGGCGGCGAAGTTCCCGATATTGCGCGGGGTCATTTCGTTTGTGTCCTCGCTCACCTTGGGTATGTCAGTCACCATGCGCGCCGCCGAGGTGTTAAGCGACGACGAGGACGAAAAATTGTCTAAGGGGGCGGGGATTTTCGCCGTGTTTTTGGGGATTATTCTGGCGGTGGGGCTGTTTATCGTACTGCCCATGGTTTTGGGCGACGTATTCGACCGCCTTGTGTATGGGATAGAAACCAACGCGACGCAGATTTTGGTCAAAAACCTTGTGTCGGGCGCGCTGCGTTTGGGCATTTTCGTCCTTTACTTATGGGCGATGACTTTTATCAAGGATATAAGGCGCAATTTTATGTACCACGGCGCGGAGCATAGGACGATAAACTGCTTTGAGAAAGGCCTGCCGTTGACGGTGGAAAACGTGCAGAAATGCTCGACAAAGCACAACCGCTGCGGCACCACCTTTATGTTTTTGGTCTTGCTTATCAGTATAATCGTGTTCGCTTTTGCGGATTGGGGGCTGTCGCTTATCTTTCCTGCGCTTGAAAAAGGGGTGGGACGTACCGCGCTTTTTATGGGGATTAAGTTATTGCTTTTGCCGGTTGTCGCCGGTATAAGCTATGAGGTGTTGTTTTTGTTCGCCAAAATGCCGGATAATTGGGTGGCGAAGGTGTTGCGGGCGCCGGGGCTGGCTTTGCAAAAGCTGACGACCAAAATCCCCGACGACGGGATGGCGGAGGTCGCTATTTTTGCCTTTAACGCCGTTTTGGATATGGAGAACGACCAGGGACGGAGGGCGATTAAGTTTGGCGAAATTTCGATTGAGAGGGCGAAAAAAGAGATTGAGGGTGTGCTAAACAAATTGGGAGCGGAGGTGGCGGAAGGGGCGTGGCTGTTGTGTGCGGTGACGGGAAAGAAGCGGAGCGAATTGGGGAGTTTGAAATTTTTGACGGCGAAGGAATATAAAAAATTGGGCGTTTTGCTGGGGAAGCGTAAGGAAATGCCGCTGGATTATTGCTTGGGGACAAGCAGTTTTTACGGGCGGGACGTGATTGTGGATAAGCGCGTTCTTGTGCCGCGCATGGAGACGGAAACGCTTTGCGAGACGGCGATTAAAACCATTAAGGCAGTCGGCGGGGAGGAAAAGGTCGCCGTCTTGGATTTGTGTACGGGCAGCGGCTGTATCGCTTTGACGCTGGCAAAGGAAACGCATGCGAATGTTGTGGCTGCCGATGTTTGCGCGGACGCGCTTGCGGTCGCCGCGGAAAACCTGAAGGGCACGGGTGTCGATGTTATGCAAAGCGATATGTTTGGTGGACTTAACGGACGGGTTTTTGATATAATAGTGTGCAATCCGCCTTATGTGAGGTCCGCCGACATCAGGTTTTTACAAAAGGAAGTGCGTGTTCAGCCGCGTATCGCTTTGGACGGCGGAGAGGACGGATTGGATTTTTATAGGATTTTGGCTAAGGATTCCCCCGCATACTTAAAAGAGGGTGGGCATTTGATTGTGGAGGTGGGCTTTGGGCAGGCCGAAGAAGTGGCGGCGATGTTTGCGGGTAATGGATTTGAAAGGGTGGAGGTTATTAAGGATTTGCAGGGAGTAGAGAGAGTTGTTAAGGCTGGGAGAGGATAGGGGAGAGGCGGGTAGCAACAGACATTATTATTTTGTCCTACGACCGAAGGACAAGAAAATAAATACGCGCTAAAAATGCCAAATATAAATAAAATACCGCTTGTTTTTCTTTTTTGGGTCAGACAATTTTCTTTTCTGACCGACTCCTTGCGAAAGCTTCCTAAAAGAAAAATGTTCGGAGGAAAAGTGAACACGGAAAAATTACGGAATATCAAAACAAAATACGAGGAACTAACACGGCTTGTATCGCTGCCCGAAACGATTGCCGACAACAGGCAGTGGGCAAAATTGGCTAAGGAGCAGAGCGCGCTTGCGCCTATTGTAGAGGCGTATGACCGCTACGCCGCCGCGCTCGCCGAAATAGAGGGGGCGAAGCGCATTTTAAGCGCGGAAAAGGACCCCGAAATGCAGGAGCTCGCGCGGGAGGAAATCGAGGAAAAGCGGGAGTTTATCGGCAAAATCACAGAGGAATTAAAGGTTTTGCTTCTCCCCCCCGACCCCGACGACGACAAGGACGTCATTTTGGAGGTTCGCGCGGGCGCGGGCGGCGACGAGGCGGGGCTATTCGGGTACGAACTTCTGCGTATGTACAGGTTATTCGCGGACAGTATGCGCTGGAAGGTCGAGGATATCGACGCGGGGCTTACCGAGCTTGGCGGCATAAAGGAGGCGGTCGTCTCTATCCGCGGCAAGGGCGTTTATAAAAAGCTGAAGTTCGAGAGCGGCGTGCACAGGGTGCAAAGGGTGCCGACAACCGAGACGCAGGGGCGGGTGCATACCTCTACGGTAACTGTGGCGGTGCTGCCCGAAGCCGAGGACGTTGTCGTTGAAATCAACGAAAAGGACCTCAAAATCGACACCTACCGCAGCAGTGGGGCGGGCGGTCAGCACGTCAACAAGACCGAATCGGCGATACGGATAACCCATATCCCGTCGGGGATTGTCGTGCAGTGCCAGGACGGGCGCAGCCAGATTCAGAACCGCGAGCGCGCCATGCAGGTGTTAAAGAGTAAGCTATACGAGGCGACAAAGACGGCGGCGGAAAAAGAATACGCGGGGTTAAGGCGCAGTCAGGTGGGGACGGGGGACCGTTCGGAGAGGATACGGACATATAATTACCCTCAGGGGCGGGTGACCGACCATAGGATTGGCATGACGTTGTACAATTTGGAAGGGTTTTTGAGCGGGAATTTGGACGGTATGTTAGAGGCGTTGCTTTTGGCTGACCAAACAGCGAGGCTGGAGGCGGAAGAGAAGTAAATGTTTTTGGTGGTGTTAATTTATTGGTGATATTTTGCCTACCAGTATGGGTTTTCATCACCAATAATTAGAACCCTCATGTTTTTTTGTCATTCCTAACGCGAAGCGAAGGATCTTAACCTTTTTTGTGATAATGATAGTTGGTGATTATGTTACTTTTGGAATGCTCCAAAAGTAACCCCGGGGT
>Ga0123353_10011540_pt1 | contig 12462 bp, 10 predicted proteins | sample TergutLab28metaG_3_FD_92763 | JGI IMG/M metagenome (GOLD analysis project Ga0123353, IMG submission 92763) | Labiotermes labralis P3 segment gut microbial communities from Petit-Saut dam, French Guiana - Lab288 P3 | ecosystem: Host-associated > Arthropoda: Insects > Digestive system > Gut ... | reverse complement strand
GCCATCCGCGGCCGCAACCGCCGGAGCCGCACCGCCGTCCGAGCGCGCACCGCCTGCCCACGCCGCCCCCGGCAGCGCGCCAAGGACGAGCGCGACACAGAGGAGCACCGAGAGGCGTGCCCGCTGTTTTCCTGAAGGTCTGATCCATACGGCACCCTCCCCATATCCAAGCCTATTCACGCCTTTGTTGCCTTACTGCCTAAGTCTGGCTCACGCAAAAACCCTGCTCCTGCAAGCATAGTACAGCTCTGCGCCCTTTCCGCACACAAACACATGCGGGCTCTACCCACCACGGTGCCGAATGTGCCTGCCAAGCCGCCCGCGGGTAAAAAGACCCTGTTTCCCCTCGACGCGCACGGATACCTCGGTCGGTGCCAGACCCTCCTCGGCGACTATCTCCACCCTGCAGCCTGTTTCCTCGCTCAGTACCTGGGCGATACCGATCTCGGCAGCGTGGCCCTCGGCGGCGCTGGCCTTTGCAGCGCCGATCTCGACAGCGTGGTTCTCGGCGGCACTGAAAAGGGCGTGTGTTTCCGGGTCGAGCCCAAAATGGTACGCGCTCCCTTTTTTGCTCTTGAGGGCCTCTCGCATCCGCCGCTCGGCAACTATCCTGCGCGTCTGCGCCGAGAGTACCCGCCCCTGCCCTCCGCAACTCCGACAGGGCTCGGTGCAGGTGTCGTAAAGCCCGTCACTCACATTCTTCCGCGTGATCTCGATAAGGCCGAGCCGAGATATCTCGCTCACCCTTGTCCGGGTACGGTCGCGTGCAAGGGCCGTGCTTAACGCCGCATGAAGCTGCTGCCCGCTCTCGCACTGCTCCATATCGATGAAGTCAACGACGATGATCCCGCCAATGTCACGCAGCCTGAGCTGTCTGGCAATCTCATCGGCAGCCTCCAGGTTCGTCTGCAAGATTGTGTCCTCAAAACTGCTGCCCCCCACGTACCTGCCGGTGTTCACGTCAATGGCGGTAAGCGCCTCGGTCCTGCCGATGACGATATGGCCGCCGCTTGGAAGCACGACCGTTTGCGCAAGAGCGTCGTCAAACGCCTTCTCGATCCCGCGGGACTCAAAAAGCGACGTTTTGCCCCGGTGCAACGAAAGCCGTTTCCGGAGCTTGGGCGCAATGTGGGAGAGAAGCGCGGAAACCTCCTCGTACATCTCCTTGCCGTCAACGACAAGCCCACAGAAACCCGCCGAGAACACATCGCGCACAAAGCGGGGCACGAGCCCCGCCTCGACGTGGATCAGCGCAGGGGTGGTGGTCTTTTCGGCAGCGCTCTTAATACAGCCCCACTCGCCGAGCAAGATACCGAGATCCGCGACCAGCTCGGATTTCGACGCACCATGGGCGGCAGTTCGCACGATCACGCCGATGCCCTCCGGCACGTGCGCCTCTATGGCCGAGTGCAGGCGCTCCCGCTCCTCGGCAGGGAGTTTTCTTGAGATCCCGATACTAGCCGAGAACGGCATGAGGACGAGCAGGCGACCCGGCAAGGTGAGCGCCATGGTGACGCGCCCGCCTTTCGTGCCCATCGGGTCTTTGAGCACCTGGACCATGATCCGCTGCCCGGGCTTTAACAGCGTCGCTATTCCGCGCCTAGGGTGCCCTTCGCCAGAGCGCCCCTCATTGGGGGTGTTTGCGCCAGAACGTGCGCCAGAACGCCCTTCGTTGGGACACTCGCTGCTACCCTTAAAGACAACATCGCCAATGTACAAAAAGACGTTTTTCTCGACCCCGATGTCTATGAACGCAGCCTGCATGCCAGGCAGCACGTCACAAACGCTGCCCAGATAGATATTCCCGACAATGCTTGGGTCTGATCGCTCGATATAAAGTTCTACCAGCTGAGAGTCCTCGACTATGGCAACACGCGTCTCAAGAGGATCGCGTGCGATAAGCATCTCTCGAACAACCTCGGCCACCGGGCTCTCCTTTATTCCCCTCGTATGAAGTCGCATGGGACGCTGATTCACATAGGGCGCTGCCAAGTCCCCTCATCGGTCTCAACAAAGAGCCCGGTCCGTGTCACGTTGAGCGCGCACAGTGCCTTGGATCCAGACGTGGCACCGGAGCCAGCTCCCGTTCCGACCTCAGCCCCAGCCCCGACCCCGACATTCTCAAGCACCCGACCGATCATCACCTCGGGACGAAGTGCGCCCTCGGGGCCCATGCGGATAGGTATCTCAACGACGATCTTTCCGCCATCGCCGCCGCCATCGCCACCGTCGCCGCCATCGCCAGTGATGCGCACATCCCCTGCAATGCTGCGGCTGAGGTCATAGGTCTTTTTTTTGCCCCTGCGCTCCACCGTAAGCTCGCCAAAGGCCATCAGCTCATCAAGCGCCGCCTCCAAAACGCCGACCTCTACAGGAGCAGCCCCTGCCCCGACCTCGACCCTGCCCCCTGCCCCGACCGGCAACACCTCGACACGGTACAGCCCGATGGTCAGGGCGACGGTCAGAGCGGGTTCGCGCTCCGGGATGTAGACAGCCGCCACCGGACAGAGCCCCATAGGCGATACCGCCTGTAGCAGAGCTAACACAAGCCCCGCCTCATCGTAGCGCGTCGTCCAGACATCCATGTATTCGCAAAGGCTTGCAGTCCCAACCGGCAGCGCCGGGCCAAAGGCGACTTTGATGTGAGGGTTGAAGCCTTTCGTCAAGGCGAACCTAAGACCCGCCCGTCTGATGATGCGCTCAACCGCCCGGACGGTCTCTAGGTGCGAGAGCCACCTTAAACGACCGCTCTTCTCGTAGCATATGCGCAGCCGGAACTCGCCCGTACTCATCTGACCGCCCGCCCTGTAGCGATAACGATGCCTGTACCGGAACGGTCACCTGCATCGGGACCCGAGTTGAAGTCGGCACCGGGATCGGTGCTGAGGCCGACATGGGGGCTGGCACCGGAGCAATCACTGGAGCCGTCACAGACACCGCAACCGGTACACCCTAAAAAGCTGCAGTCCTCGGTGACCTCGCCTGAGAAGGCGCGCTCCCTCTCGGCTACGAGGTAGCGCTTCGAGACCCCCGTTAAGATGTGGTCCCAGGGAAGCGGCTCTTCGCTATCCCGCTCGCGGCTAAGTATTCCGGCAGCGTCTACCCCCGCCTCGGCGATCGCCTTGGCCCACCGGTCGAAGGAGAACTGCTCCGACCACGCATCAAAACGGGCACCGCAAAGCCAGGCGGCTTCGATCACCTCGGCGACCTCCCTGCCGCCCCGAGCGATCATCCCCTCCAGAAACGAGGTCTCAGCATCGTGCCAGGACAGCTCGATGCCTTTTCTTGGCATATGCTCACGCACCACCGACTGCCGATGCCGCGTCTCCTCGATGCTGATCTGGCTTTCCCACTGGAACGGCGTGTGCGGCTTTGGCACAAACGTGGATATGCTCACCGCCACGCGCACCCCTGACCGCTGCTTCGGGTCTACAGCGCTCCGCGCCTCGGCAAGCACACGGCCAACCAGCCTGCCGATGGCACCAAGGTCCTCATCGGTCTCCGTAGGAAGCCCGATCATGAAATAGAGCTTTACTCGCTGCCAGCCGGCCAAACAGGCGGCCTGGACCGTTTCTAGCAGGTCTTTCTCGGTGACGTTTTTGTTGATGACGTCCCTTAGGCGCTGCGTGCCGGCCTCGGGGGCGAACGTGAGCCCCGCCTTCTTGCCGCCTCCGAGCAACCCTGCCATCCCGATTGAGAGTGCATCCGCCCGAAGCGACGGAAGCGAGATGGACACCCCGGTGCCGACGAGCCTCGACTTCAGGCGGCGCAAGACCTCCCCTAGCATCGAGTAGTCTGCCGAGGAAAGCGACGTGAGCGAGACCTCGTCATAGCCGGTGTGCCTCAGACCCTTTATCGCCGATGCAACGACCTCGTCTGCGCTGCGCTCGCGAACCGGACGATAGACCATGCCCGCCTGGCAGAACCGGCATCCTCGGCTACACCCGCGAAGGATCTCGATGTTGACCCGGTCGTGGACGACATCCATGTACGGCACCACGGGGCAGACCGGGGCAGGGTGGGCCGAGAGATCGACAGGCGTGCGCTTGTGCACGTCGGTCGCTGCTGGTGAAACGGCCCGCATGCCCGCAAACCTCCCCTGCGGCGATATTTGAGGCTCATAGAGAGTCGGGACGTAGAGCCCCGAGACCTCTTTTGCAAGGAGGGCCAGGCTTTCTGGCCGCGAGCAGCCGACAGAGGCCGCCTGCCTATGCGCCTCCACGATCTCTGCTGCCGCGTCCTCGCCCTCCCCTACAAGCACCGCATCAAAAAAGGGAGCGATGGGCTCTGGGTTGAACGCCCCTGGGCCGCCACCCACTACGAGCGGGGCATCCTTTTCGCGATCAGCTGCCCGGAGCGCGATCCCCGCCAGATCGAGCACCTCAAGCACATTCGTGTAGGTCATCTCATACGGCAGCGTAATGCCCACAAGATCAAACTCGCTCACGGGGGTGCACGACTCGAGTGAGAAGAGCGGGATGCCCTCGGCGCGCATAGCATCCGCCATCGCAGCAGCGGGGAGGAAGCAGCGCTCGGCGATCACGTTATCGAGCGCGTTCAAAAGCCCGTACAAGATCCCGATCGCCTGGTTCGCCTGCCCGAGCTCATAGGTATCGGGGTAGATGAGCACAACGCGGTACGGGGGGCTGTCGGCCGCGGCTGAGGCTGCTGCAGCCGCCGAAGGTGCCGTGGACACCGAAGGTGCTGCAACCGCCGAAGGTGCTGCAGGTGCCGCATCTGGGGACACCGCCCCCCACTCCCCGCCGATATAGCGCACAGGCCGCTCGATCCGCGCAAAAAGCGGCTCGATCCGGGCCCACAGGTCAGCTTCCCCCGCTTTTCTTGCCACCGCGTGACCTCAGTTTCCAGCCGAGCGGTCGCCCGTCGATTGAGCGGGCGCGGCTCCGACGGGCGCAGGCGCGGCAGGCGGCAGCGCGGGCTCGCCAAAGGCGATCTCGGGATCCACCACCGCCCACCCATGCGCGTCTATGACCTCACGGTCGTCGCCTCGGCGCTTTGCGAGAGTGGCGGCGGCTTTCGAGCGCGCCGCCTTTAGCCGAGCAGCAAGACCACGCACATCGCCACCCGCCTCAAAGAACTCGATAGCTGCATGCCCCATGGCAAGCGTCCCCGAGTAGCCTATCGCAGCCTTGACCGCCCAGCCAAAGCCGGGGACAAGGACGAGGGCCTGCCGCGCAACCGCACGCAGGGCGAAGCCGCCCGCCACTACGGTCGCAAGCTCTTTGATGCGCTCGGCCCCGAGCGACTGCCCGTACGCGCCAGCGATCTGTATGACCATCTTCGCCTGATTGGCCGTCATGATGGGCATGTCCGCCCCAGGGATTATCGCTACCCCGCCTATAACGGCGTTTTGGAACGCGGTCGACCTCACCGCGTCGACGGCAACCGCCTTGCGCATGAAGAGGAAGTTCACCGCAAGTGCCACGCGCTTGCTGGAGACGCGCTCGACAAGCCACCTGCCGAGCGAGGCGATAAGGGCATCGGCGTCCCTCTCGGCAACGATATCGAGTATCGGCTGCGAGAGCCGCTCGGCGATAGGCATCCGCTCGATGCCAAAGGCAAGCACCACGCTCGGGATAGCGCGCACGCGGGCACATCGGAGCGAGGAGGCGAGCGTGTCACCGGGCCCTGCCAGGCCGATCACCACGTCTGCGCTCGCGTCGACCTCGATCTCATCGCCCGGGGTCACCACCTCGATGTGCAGCCGTGCGTTACCCGACTGCGGGCGGAAGGCGGCTTTGGCGGCATCGATCACGTCCTGGGGTGCCTCTACATCGATGAGCACCGCTATCCGAACGGGCTTTTCCCGCTCAGCCCGGTATTTCATACTTGTGGCCACCAGATCCCGGATGTCAATGGGCAGAAGCATGCGGGCCCTCCCTACCTAATATCGTCGTGTTAATACCGCCGTGTCCATACCGACAACAGCATACCTATCGCAGTCATATTGGTAACCATGAACGAGGCGCCGTAGCTCATGAACGGCAACGGGATGCCCGTGACAGGCACAACCCCGATGGTCATCCCGATGTTCTCGAGGATCTGGAACAACCACATGGTGCAGACGCCTGCAACGATCAGTGCGCCAAAAAGATCCCTGCTCGACGCTGAGATGCTCATCGCGGTGACAAGCAGCGCCAAATATAAGCCGAGCAGCACAATGGCGCCCACAAAGCCAAGCTCTTCGCCGAGGACGCTGAAGATGAAGTCCGTGTGCCGCTCAGGCAGGAAGTACAGGTTCCCCTGAGTGCCCGCACGAAGCCCCTTGCCTGAAAGCTCACCTGAGCCGATGGCGATCTTTGACTGCTGCACGTGGAACCCGGCATTCGCCGAATCCGCTGAGGGATCAAAAAACACCGTCAGACGATCCATCTGGTGCTTTGGGATGACTTTGTTGTGATCGCCGGTCACACGAAAAGCAATCGATTCCGCCGCAAAAAGCCCACCTACCAACAAGACTCCGGCCAGCGCGAGCACAAGGAACCATTTGGGCTGCAAGCCGCCGATAAGCATCATGCCCACCGCAATCGCTATAAACACGAAGCCGGTCCCCAGATCCGGCTGGGTCAGGATCAGCACAAAGGGGACAGCGGCGAAACCGCAGATCCTCGCAACGTCAGCCGGACGCTCGATCTTACCGCCGTAGCGCGCAATGACCGCCGCCAAGACAACGATGACCACAAGCTTTGCCGGTTCTGAGGGCTGAAACAGCCGTACCTTGCCGATCGAAAGCCATGAATACGAGCCGCTGATCGCCTTACTCACTTTGAGGAATCCCAGGATCCTTGGCGAGACGATGAGCAGGGCGCTTAACGCCATAAGCGGCCCAGCCCAGCCCTCAAGCTTGCGGTAATCGAAGGCCCATGCGACCGCCATGAACACAAGCCCCAGCCCGATGCCAAAGAGGTGGCGCTTGAGCATGCTCGGCCCGCTACTCATGCTCGAGACCGCCGAGCTGACCACCACGCTCCCATAGACGGTAAGCAGCACAACCGACGCGATGAGCGGCGCGTTGACCGCACGGAAAATGAGTGGGCGCTCTTCCATCATCTCACCGTGAGTTATCCGTCGCATTGACGTGCTCGATCTTCTCGCCGAGCAACGCCGCAAGTATCTGACGCGCAGCAGGGGCCGCCACAGACCCACCGGAGCCACCCTGCTCGATCACGACTGCGACACAGTATTTTGGCGAGTCGGCCGGGGCATACCCGACAAACCATGCAAAGTCATCCTTGCCGGCCACCTCCGCCGTCCCCGTCTTGCCCGCAACCGAGACGTTGAACCCACGGAACGCGCTTTTCCCCGTCCCCGTCCTGACGACCTGTTTAAGCGCGGTCCGCATGGTCCTAAGATCCTCATCGGAGACATCTGGCTCGGCGATCACCGTAGGCTCAACGGTGACCACAGGGTTACCGTCGCTTGAGAGTACCTCTTTGAGGACGTGCGGCTTATAGAGCGTGCCGCCGTTGGCGATCGCCGCATATGACATTGCCACCTGAAGGGGGGTGACAAGCGTGTCGCCCTGCCCGATCGCCAGGTTGACGGTGTCCCCTGGCAACCAGCGCTGATATTCGGGGTAGTCCTCGTTGAACTCCTTTTTCCATTTGGCATCCGGCATCCTCCCCGCACGCTCCCCAGGCAGATCGATGCCGAGCCTCGACCCATAACCGAACTCACGGGCAAACCGCTGGATGCCCTCGCGGTCGTTCTTGTAAAACGCGTAACCGATCTCGTAAAACACCGCATCGCACGACTCTTCGACGCCGCCCCGGAACGACATGCTCTTGTGCCCGCTATGCAGCCAGCACCACTTCCCCCACTGCTCACCCATCCCGATCCACCTGCCAGGGCAGTAGTACGAGCTGACAGCCGAGGTCAACCCGCTGTCAAGTCCTGCCAGGCCGGTGATCGCCTTAAAAGTCGAGGCAGGCGGGTACAGCCCTGCTATAGCCCGATTCGACAGCGGATACTCCGAGGACTTGTCGGTGATCTCGGCCCAGGTCTCCTGCGAGATGCCTCCCACAAAAAGCGCCGGGTCAAAGGTCGGGCAACTCGCAAGTGCGACCACCTCACCGTTGGTCACGTCAACTGCCACGGCCGCCCCAGACTTTGCCTTGACGGAGTTGTTCCTGTGGGCATCGGCGAGCGCATCTACAAGCGCTTCCTCGGCGACCTTTTGGATCTCGCTGTCGATGGTCAGGACGATGTCTTTGCCTGCATTGGGCTGTGTCTCGGATATCATCCTGCGCGGACGCCCACCGGCGGTGACCTCCAGGATCCGGGCCCCCCGGTCACCATGCAAGACATTCTCGAAGGAAAGCTCGGCACCGGTCTTGCCAACGATGTCGGTCGGGTCGTAGCCTGCGTAGTCCGCGCCTGAGAGCTGCGAGTCGCTGATCTCACCTGCGTAGCCGAGCACATGCGCCGCAAGACGCCCCTGAGGATACTGCCTGACCGCCCGCGAGCGGACCTCGATCCCCTCGAACTCGCTTGCGTGTTCGGCAAGGTAGGCGATCTTGTCTAGAGAGACATCGGTCGCGATCACCCGAGGGGCAAGTGCGTTCTCCTTCTTGCTGGCAAGCTTCTCCTCAATCTCGGAGACGGGGACCCCAAGGAGCGTCGAGAGGTTTTGCTTGACCTGTCCTTTGGCCTGCTCCTCGGCCGACTCGCCAGCCTTTTCGTTATACGCCAGGCCTGGCTCTGCCATGACCACAAGCACGGCACGGTTGACGACGAGCGGCTCGCCGTTCCGGTCGAATATCTGCCCTCGGGGTGCCTCAAGCGTGACCTCGCGCACTCGGTTCTGCTTAGCCTGGAGGGCATATGCCGACCCTTCCGCGACCTGCATCACCCAAAGCCGAGCAGCAAGGATAGCAAGCACCGCGGCGATGAGCGCGCCAAACACCGCATAGCGCGTTTTCAGTGTTTCATGAAAACTTGATATCTGCCATCACCTTACCCTGCCGCGGCACCACTGCGCTGCGACATCTCTGTGCTGCCAAACACCCGTCACCCTCACATGGGCCCGTCGCCCTCACATGAGCCTCTTGAACTGGGTCACCGGATGGTCGTCTTTTAAAAGCCGAGCAAGCAGCGGGTACACAAGTAACGCTAACACTATGTTGTAGAGAACCCGTGGAAACATTTTGGTGATAAATGCAGAAAAGAATGGCCCGCCCTCCCCCAGCACGCCGAGCAGGGCGCCGTAGGCCACCTCGGCTACCAAAGAGGCCACCGCAAGCGCCACAAGCGGTGCCAGCCATCCCTCGGCAAACATCTGCTCGTGGAGCATCCCCGCAAGGTAGCCGGTTATGGTGAGAACGAGCGCCATCGGCCCGACAGCACCGGTCCCGAGCAGGTCAAACAACAGCCCCGCAATGAATCCCGCCGATGCGCCCGAGGTCGGTCCCTGCACGAGCGCAAGGGTGATCACCACAAGCAACAGGAAGTTCGGCGTCGCCTTCCCTATCGCGAGATACGGTGCAAACATCGCTTGCAGGAGCGTCGCCGCTAAGACTGCGATGGCCGCGGGGGCGAAGTTCCTCATCACTCGCCTCCCTGTATGACTTCAACGACAGGGGCCTCGGTAAGGACCAGCACCTCTTCTAATGCCGAGACCTCCCCGGAAGGCACCACCGATATTTTTTGGTGCAGTGCAGCGGGATCGCGCTCTATGCGCGTCACCTCCCCGATGATGAGCCCTTTGGGGAACACGCCGCCGAGCCCGGAGGCGATAACGGTGTCCCCGACAGTGACGGTCGCCTCTTTGCTCACGAAATCAAGCACGAGGCCGCCGTTGATCGTCCCGCGGACAATGCCGGTCGCTCGGCCATGCTGCAGCATCGCCGCAACACCACTCCGCTGATCGGTGATAAGGCGCACCTTCGCCGAGTGCCTCACGACCTCGACAGTCTGGCCGAGCAGGCCATCGGGGCCGATCACCGGCATCCCGTTTACAATCCCGTCTGCCGAGCCGCGGTCGATGGTTATCACGCCCTCCCAGGAATTGGGCATCCGTCCGATCACCCGTGCGCCCACCACCTTGAGCTCACCGGCCTGTGCGATATCAAGCAGCTTTTTGAGGCGCTCATTCTCGAGCCGGGCCTCCTCAAGCTCAGAGACCTGGGAACGCAGCGTCTCGTTCTCCGTGCGCAGCTCTTCCAACTGGCTCCGTGAGACGCCCAGATCACCTGCCCAGGCAACAAAGTTCCTTACCGGACGCGTCACGAACCCGCCTACATGTCCAAGGGGTGTGGCAACGGTAGCTACTACGGCCCTCGTGCGGTGGATCGGGCCCGTCCCCGTGACAGACTCCCGATACCACCCAGTCATGAGCACGATTGCTAAAACTATCAGTAAGGCAAGGACACCGGGGTGGGGGCCCGGTTTCTTTAGCTGGCCGATATCCATAGCCGCCTCCGGTGGTTAGCGCCCGCTTTGCAAGACCTTCTTGAGCACTTCGATCTCTTCAAGCGCTTGCGCGGAGCCGTCAACCACATTCATCAGCGCGTTCTCAGACACGTTCACAGGCATCCCCGTCTCGTGGCGAAGACGCTCGTCAAGGCCACGGAGGAGCGCCCCTCCGCCGGAGAGCACGATACCGTACTCCATAAGATCGCTTGCAAGCTCAGGCGGAGTGCGTTCGAGGGTGCCCTTTACCGCACCGACAATCGCAGCAACCGGCTCATCGAGCGCCTCCCGGACCTCCTCGGACCCCATGGTTATGGTCTTTGGCAGCCCCGTAAGCAGATCGCGCCCACGGACCTCGACATCCACCTCTTCTAAAAGCGGCCAGGCGCTGCCGATCTCAAACTTGATCTCCTCGGCAGTGCGCTCGCCGATGAGCACGTTATACGCATGCTTTGAGTACGAGATAATAGCATCATCGCACTCGTCACCCGCTATGCGGACGGACTGCGCAGCAACAACCCCGCCGAGCGAGATGACGGCCACCTCGGTCGTGCCACCGCCGATATCGACGACCATTGAGCCCGTGGGCTCTTGGATCGGCAGTTCCGCACCGATAGCGGCGGCCATGGGCTCCTCGATGAGGAACGCCTGCCGAGCACCCGCCTGCATGGTGGCCTCAAAGACCGCCCGCTTCTCGACATCCGTCACACCGGAAGGCACACAAACGACGACCCGGGGCTTGGGTTGCCAAGGAAAGCGCTTCACCCGGGTCTTGTTGATGAAGTAGCGGAGCATGGACTCGGTGACCTCAAAGTCGGCGATGACCCCGTCTTTGAGCGGGCGGATGGCAACGATGCTCCCGGGGGTGCGCCCAAGCATCCGTTTTGCCTCGATACCAACGGCCAGCACGCGCTTGGTGTCACGCTCGATAGCAACCACCGACGGCTCGATGAGGACCACTCCGCGGCCGCGGACTGAGACAAGCGTGTTTGCAGTGCCAAGGTCGACGGCCATATCGCCGCCGCCGTAGCTGAAAAACATATCGATAAGCGACAAGCGCCCGATCTCCTCCCGAAACCCGACCAAACCCGGCCAAAATCGAGCCGTCTGGAAAAGAACATGCCAAAAACGACTCCAGCCCGTATCTTGGTTTGAAGTCGGCAGTACCCGGATAATTTTAGCACATCACATGAGACCGAGGTCGCGAAGGCTCGCGTGCTGGCCGTCCGTGCCGATGATGACGTGGTCGAGCACGTCGATGCCAAGCACATCGCCCGCTTTTACGATCCGCCGAGTGAGCGAGATATCGGCACCGGACGGGGTCGGGTCACCGCTGGGATGGTTGTGGACCGCAATGATTGATGCAGCGGACAGGCGTACCGCGCCTTTGAAAAGCTCTCTCGGATGCACGATCGAGGCGTTCAAGGAGCCGATCGATATCTCTATTACACGCAGCAGCCGGTTCTTGCTGTTGAGCGCCAAAGCCAAGAAATGCTCTCGGTCAAGCCCCCGGAGCCTTGGCTCACATACGCCCGCGACATCTTCTGGGGTGGTGACGGTCATCCGGCGGTTGCTGCTGGTGGATCGCATACGCCGACCCATCTCAACCGCTGCAAGGAGCCTGGCTGCGGTTGCCGGGCCGACACCCTCAAGTGTCACAAGGTCGTCACCGCAAAGGTGCCAAAGCCCGTCTCGGACATCATCGCCGAGCAGGCCACGGACCTGCTGGATCCCCGACTCCCCTACGAGCACCGAGAGCAACCCGTCGTCTGAGAGGACATGCGGGTACCCTTGGAGCAAAAGATCCCGTGAGGGCTGGTCCCCCTGATCGCACAAAGCCATGTTGCCGCCTTTCCGCTGACTGCGACAACGACTATTGCACGAGAGGCTTGCCCAGACCTTCCCAAACACCTTCCAGGCAGGCGTTTGCGCCCTGTAAGGACATGGTCGCCTTGCGCACGCGCTCACGCGCACACCCGCACGCACGCCGCTCGCTGGCTCACCCGAAAAAGATGGCGATCTCCCGCTCGG
>Ga0123353_10011538_pt1 | contig 12462 bp, 10 predicted proteins | sample TergutLab28metaG_3_FD_92763 | JGI IMG/M metagenome (GOLD analysis project Ga0123353, IMG submission 92763) | Labiotermes labralis P3 segment gut microbial communities from Petit-Saut dam, French Guiana - Lab288 P3 | ecosystem: Host-associated > Arthropoda: Insects > Digestive system > Gut ... | reverse complement strand
CTTGTATTTTTTCGGTGCGATGCTTCCTGTTTCACGGCGTCGCTTGCGCCATGAGTAAACCGTGGCAATGGCGACCGAATATTTTCGAGCGGCATCTTCGCTGGACATGCCGTCGTCACAATCTGCAAGCACTCGTTTTCGTAAATCCTGCGAATAAACTGGCCCATCGGCTCCTCCATGACAAAACTTTCGAACATTGCAAACACCCGATGACCTTACTCAATTTCACCAATTTACACCAGAACAGTTGCGGATTCGGTCTAAACACTCAACATCGGATTTTTTCGAGAATTTGCGTCGCGACACGAACCGCTTTGGCGGCGCGCTGACCGGAAAGACAGGAAGACGGACGTCCGCAAAGCACGGTTTCCGCAAAATCGTTCATTTCCAGAGCCAGAGCGTCAAACGCTTCGTAACTGCTTTCTTCACGGGAAAAGTGGTCCTGCATGAATGTCGCAATGGAAGCCGTCCCCTGTTGACCGGGGGCAAATGTTCCGTGAACAACGTCTTTGGATGCCGTGAGTGAGACGGTTTTTCGCGCGGCAAAGTCGATTTCAATCCAACGGTGCTTCGACTGGATCGTCATGCTGCGAACCGCCTGGGGACTGACCCGGGAAGCAAAAAACCGTGCCACCGTGTCGTCGGCGAACGTCACCCTTGCCTCGGCGGTATCTTCGTGACCGCCGAGGCTGGAAAAGCCGATCGCTTCGACCGACACGACTTCATGCGGAACAATGGAAAGAACAAGTTCAATATCGTGAATCATCAGGTCAAGCACGGCCCCGACGTCAACCGAACGAAACGTGTAGCCGCTGGTTCGTTTCGCATCAATGAGAGCCGGACCGTGTTCGAGCAATTCGCAAATCCTAGTATGCCAATCACGCCAGGCCATGTTAAACTGTTCCGTGTGCCCGACCAGGAGAGCGACGTCCTTTTTTTTGGCGATTGCGACCAATTCTTCCGCGTCTTCGGGAAGCACGGTGACCGGTTTCTCCACAAGAAGATGAATTTTTCTTTGCAGGAGATGTTTGGCCAGTTCGTGATGCAAAACGGTCGGTGCGGCGATGACGGCTGCCTCGACATTTTTCGCAAGTTCATCAAGGGACGCAAAAGGAGTCACCTGATGTTGCGCGGCGACCTCCCGACATCGTCCGAAATCCGCATCATAAACACCGACAAACTCTATTTTCGGGTTGACGGCTGCCTTGGCCGCATGAAATCCTCCCAGACGACCTGTTCCGACCACACCTAATTTTAACGGAGTCATCCAAACACCTTTTTCTAAAATCTCAAGCATTATTGCGGTCCAGCGGCACGCTGGATGATGCAACGGCCAGTTGCCCGTCGGAGACATTTTTCAACGCCCTAAGGGTGCAATGTTTCACAACTTTCCAAATTTACTAACCCAACAGCGCACATGTCACAGGACGTTTCAAAAATGCCTCCGGCGGCCAGTCGCTGGACCCCGCTTGTCTTTGAGAGTGCAAACTCGTGAGGCCAAATGACCACCTATACCGACTCCGGTATCAAACTTTTGCTGCGAAGCTGTTTTCATGAACAGGGACAACGTCGGTTTCAATGAGAACCGTGTCTTTGAGCAACGCACGGACACAATCGGCGCTCATCTGGTGTCCGCTTCGATAAGCGATGAACTCTCCGACCCAGTCACATTGTCCGAGCGAGAAATCGCCGATCATGTCGAGGAGTTTGTGTCGGACGCATTCATCCGGGAAAAGGAGCGTGTTGTCGATCGGTCCGTTTTCATCAAAGACCAGGACGTCTTTCGTCGTGACACGTTGACATTTTCCTGCGGCGAGAAGCTGGTCCGCCTCTTCTTTCATCAGAAACGTCCGGCAGGAAACAAGTTGGGTGATGAAATTCTCCGGATCAAAAACATAACGAAAACTTTGAGAAGGAATCGAAGTTCCCTGGGGATAATCAAGATGATAAACAAAACTGGTTTTTCCCGTGTACGAGGGGCGTACTTCAATCCAATGGTCGTTGTCGCCGACTTTGATCTTTTTGTAGACAATTCGTGTCGGTCTTCGCGCCGGTTGCGGAGAAATCCCCGTTTTGATCAACGCGGAGGCGAAAACCCGACTTGAGCCGTCGAATCCCGGCATTTCCGGTTGATTGACACAGACTTTGCAATTGTCGATATTGAGTCCGTAAAGTGCCGCGAGCAGATGTTCCACCATATCCACCTGGGCATCACCGCAACGGAGAGACGTCTGCCTGGGTTTTTTGATTTGGTACTCGACGCTGGCCGGTATTTGCGGCTCACCCGGAAGGTCCGTCCGAATGAAAACGACCCCTGTTCCCGGAAGTGCCGGGTGGAATTCCACGCGAATGTCTTTTCCGGTCCAAAAACCGAAACCTTCAAGGGTGATCGGCCGGGCAATTGTGTGTTGTATTCGAACGACTTCTGGCATGATTTACTGAACTTGGTTGTTGTCGGTAGTCCCGCTGTATTTTATCTTTTTTGCCAAATTTAACCAGATCAAGGGCAAAAAAACTCCCCTCCAGAAAACTCTGAAATGGGGAGATCATTCACCAAACATCAAAAGAAAAGAATAGGAGCCATGTTTATATTATACTCAAACCGGTTAGAAATTCTCGAAGCTGGACACGGAAAGCCCTGCATCGCAGGGCGTTTGCGCGAGGCCGAAGGCTACCGCCCACACCGGCTACGGTGTTTTATTATCGTGGAGCACCACCGGCATTGGGATTGGCGATTTGCTGGCCTCCTGCTTGAGGCGACATGTTCTGGTACTTCCGTTGAACCATCTGGAGTATAGCACGAGTCATATCGTATTGGGGATTCACAAAAATGGCATTGGTTCCCTGATTCATCAGACTCATCTCCAGTCCTTTGGTCGTTTCCACAGGAAGCGATGCCGGCATATTGGGATTCGTCGCCTTGGCAACTTGTAACTGTTGATCCAAAGCGGAAAGAGCGTTCTGTGGTGAGCGATACAGGAAAACCACTCCGACGTTGTTGTGTGTCGCAAATTCGGCGATCATATCACGAATTTCCGCATAAAACTGATACTGAAGCTCGAGTTCCTCTTTTTTGAGTTTTTCCCCTTGAAGTTTCGCATCCGCTTCGGAGAGCATCATTTTTTTGGTAAAGTCTTCTGTTGCCTGAGTGAACTGGGCCGAGGAAGGCGCGTAAGCTTTTTTCTGAGCCTCATAGTCTTCTTGAATTTTCTTGCGGGCATCATCAAATGTTTTTGCGATTCCCTGAATTTTTTGTTCAAATTCTTTCGTTTTCAATTGAAGGGCCGGATGAGACTCCATGATCGCGGCAAGATCAACAATCATAAATGGAACCGCCGGTTTCTGGGCTGCTGCTCCTGGTTGAGCGTTTGGATTTGGGGCCGCTCCTGGATTTTGAGCGTTAGCGGACATTGTCATTCCAGACACAGCAAGCACGGCCATGATGACCGCAAGAATCGTCGTTTTTTTCACTTTTAAGTTCTCCTTAACTTGTGCGGGGGACAGGAATTTGAATCGATTCATCATGTTGGGCATGAAATTCGGTCTGGGCGATTCAATCTTCCCTTGGGGTTGTCGTTCCTTGACATAAATGACATTTCTTCGGGAAATGGCATGGAATTTTTCGTATTGTGTCTTTTTTCACCAATCAGGTAAAGAGCAATTTTCGAAAAAATCAGCAATTTTGATAATATTTTCGTCTCTTTTCTTATTGAACTTTGATCTATTTCCCGCAAATTCCATCCCGTCTCCGCAAATTCCAGCTCCCATGAAAAATTTACCGAGTCTTTTCAAAGAAACTAGAGATTGTTACAATGAATCTGGAATCGAAATGATACCGTAGCTGGTATGGGTGGGTGGTTATTTGGTCAATAGACGTTCCAACCGCTTGCGTCGCGGGATCAAACGCCCGTGCGTTTGCCCGTCGGGAGGCATTCTTCAAACGTCCTTTGCTATGTGCGTTCATTGTTGGTCGATTTGGAAAATTGTGAAACATTACACCCCAGGACGTTGAAAAGTGTCTCCGACGGGCAACGTGCCGTTGCATCGCCCAGCGTGCCGCTGGACCGCAATGTCCAGCTTCGGGGATTTTTAACCGGCTTGAGTCTATCCACCCCAAAACATGAAAATCTGCTATGTTACCATTTTTATCTGATTTGTCCAACAAAAAACGTTTGTCCGACCCAAAACGTCTGTTTCGTGCGACATTTTTCCCGCTTTGTCTGGGGGTCGTGCTTTACTTTTTCTTGGTTTTTCCCTTGTCCTCGGAGTCAGGTGAGCCGAAACGAATTCCTATGATCTATTCGTCCGACCTGTTCCAGCCGCCGGAAGACCCGGACGATCATTATGATTTGGCCATACTTTCCGGTCTCGGCGAACTGGAACTGAAGGCCCTCATCTTCGATATGGCAACCGCCCATCGAAAATCGGACGAATTTGGCAAAACGGCCCTGATGCAAATGAGCAAAATCACCGGACATCCTGCTCCCCCTTGGAAAATCGGTCTTCGGAACCCGCTCCGTTCTCCCGACGACAAGGCACTTGACCAGCCGGAAGAGTTTCAGGGAGGCGTCGCGCTGATTCTTTCGACCCTTGAGCATTCCGAAGAGCCGGTCGCCATGTTTCTGGTCGGAAGTTGCCGCGATTTTGCTGCGGCGTTCAATCGCAATCCTGAACTTTTAAGACAAAAGGTGAAAGCCGTTTACGTCAACGCCGGGAACGGTCCCGATGGCAAACAAACGGAATGGAACGTCACTCTTGACCCCAATGCCTATCGTGGTCTCATGAAGAGCGGTTTGCCGATCTGTTGGTGCCCATGTTTCACGAACGTTTTTCAGCTCAGTTCCCCGGAAGATGTTTCCGCCGGTAAGGCCTTTGCCACTTATTTTGTTGTTCCGAACCAGGCCGAACTGCTTGCCTCTGCACGAAAAGAGGTGAAAAATTACTTTTTCTACGCGCTCAACAAATCCCAGGCGGAGCCGCTTGCATTTTTGGACCGGGAGCCGGAACCGTTGCCAACGGCGCCGAGAAACATGTGGTGTACCGGTCCGTTCCTTCACGCGGCAGGGAGAAAAATCTACAAAATCGGAGACCGGCAATGGGCGGCCTGGACTCCTGAAGAGGCAAAATCACGCGGCATCACTGATTCACCTGTCGAAGTCTTCCGCTTCGAGCCGATTTCCTTGGAGTTTGTCGAAAATCCAAAAAACCAGGAGCAAGAGTCCGACAATCTCCCGGAACTGCGGGGCAACTTGAACGACAAAAACTCCTCAACCCGGGTGTTTCGCTATATTGATCCCGATTTCAATGAAATCATGCCATCGGTCTTGGCCGACCTGCTCCGACAACTTTGAATTCCGGTCCAACTTCCCTAGTTTTTCATTTTTTTAAGAAATGTGTTTCAGGTAAGATTGCAAATTGGTGTATTCCCGTTAAAATTGTGCCCCGGATAGGTTTTGTGGCGATTTGCAATGATGAAATTATGTTTTCTCATTCAAAATTTTGTTCACGGCCAAAATCCTGCTCATCTCTGAGATTATTTCAACCATTTTTTGTGCAATATTTTGAAAAATGACAAATCTTCTGCGAACCCCACTTTATGATTGGCATGTTTCCCATAACGGACGAATCGTCGAATTCGGCGGTTGGGAAATGCCCGTTCAATACACGACGGTGATGGACGAACACGCGGCCACCCGGACCGCCGTTGCCCTAACCGACGTCTCACACATGGGCCGAATCCGGTTTGAAGGAAACGGCGCTTGCGATTATCTGGATTCGTTCCTGACAAGAAATGTCGCCATGATCAAGCCGGGACAGGTTCGCTATTCATTGATCACGAATGAACACGGCGGAATCGTCGACGACGTTTTGATCGGATGTTACAATTCGCCGGCCGATCGTCCGTATTATCTTTTGGTCGTGAATGCCTCGAACCGGCTCAAGGTTCTCTCGCAAATGCCGCCGCTTCCAAACGATCTGGAAATGACCGATTTGACCATGTCGTGGGCGATGTTTGCGATCCAAGGCCCGAAAGCGTGTGAGCTTCTCCAGCCGTTTGTCGATGTCGATCTTGGGACGATCAAATATTACAATGGGCTTCACGTTTCGCTGAATCTTCCGCAAGCCGACCATCGGACGTTTCTCCTCACACGAACAGGCTATACAGGGGAAGACGGTTTCGAACTTTGTGCGGACGCCGATGTTGCCGCCGCGATTTGGGATGCTCTTTTTGTTGCCGGAGAGCCTCTCGGAATAAGGACTTCCGGTCTTGGTGCCCGTGACACGTTGCGTTTGGAAGCCGCTTTGCCGCTTTATGGTCACGAATTGTTGGACACCATCAATCCTTATGAAGCCGGGCTTGGTTATGCCGTTTACCTCGAAGGCCCGAAGTTCCCCGGTCACGACGCGCTTGTGAAACTGGCCGCTCAACCCCCCGCAAGAGTTCGTGTCGGGCTCGAACTTGACGGCAAACGTCCCGCCCGGGAAAATTGCGAAATTTATGTCGGCGACAAAAAAATCGGTTCCACCACGAGCGGCACGTTTGCCCCGACGCTTGAAAAACCGATCGCGATGGGATATGTTTCCCCGGAATTCTCCGAACCGGGAACGAGTGTCGAGGTGGACATTCGCGGCAAAAAACACGCCGCCAAAGTCGTTGCCATTCCGTTCTATCAACGGAAAAAGTGACTCGTGGGCTGTTGAAAAATTACTAAAATACGTGGCATAGCATAAAATTACGTGACATAGTATAAAAATAGTCATGTCAAGCACGATTTTTTATCTCGGCCCGGTTGGGACTTTCACGGAACAGGCGGCCTGCGACTTCAGCACCTATTATGGTGGGGACAGGGAGCTCGTTCCATGTCGGACCATCTTTGAAACGATCCAATCGCTTGATGATGCGGACCGGGCCTTTGCCGTGGTCCCCTATTACAATCTGATCGAGGGACTGATCCAGGAAACCCTCGACCTGATGTTTGAGCGACGGCTCAGCGTTTTTGCAGCACGTCAGATTCCGATCCGATTCGTCTTTGGTGGCTATGAAAACGGTTCTGCCGGGAAAACCGGGGAAAACGTTGTGTATTCGCATCCCAAGGCCATTGCTCAGTGTTCGACGTTTTTGCGAAAAAACTATCCCGGGGCATTGCTGAAAGAGGTTGCGAGCACGGCCCGGTCGGTTGTCAAAGTCGCCGAGGAAAAAACAGGATTCGCCATTGCACGGCGCGAGACGTTTGAACAATACGGCGTCCCGATCCTGTTTGAGGATGTCGGGAACAAACAATATTCGCTTCAAAATTACACGGAATTTCTCATCACCGGGAAAACACCGCCGCCAAGTTCGACGTCTGCACAGTCCGACCGGTCGCGGACGCTTGTTGCGGTCATGCCGACGGTTGATCGAGTCGGACTGCTTGCCGACATCCTGGGACAAATTGCGTTTTTCGGAATCAATCTCCTCAAAATTCATTCCCGTCCGGCATTGTGCGAAGTTCGCGGAAAGGGAAAGAACGCCCCCCAAATGTTTTACCTGGAAATGGACATTCCTCGAAATGCACTGGAACTGACGCTTTGCATCGAATCGCTGAACATGCGACTCTCACGACAAGGAGAACGTGAAAACAATGTCGTCCACATCCTCGGTGATTATCACCTTATAGGGAATTAGGAATTGGGAATGGGAAATTGGGAATCGGAAATTGTGAGTTTGGGGCTGTTTTTCATTCCCCTCTCCTAATTCCCAATTCCCCATTCCTAACTCCCAATTATTTCCTGCGTGTCAGGAGCCACAAACCGCCGAGGACGATCATCAGGGAACCGAGGTATTTGATCCCGCGACCGGGGTCATAGTTGACCGAAAACACCGAGACGTAAAGTTGATCACGGGGTGCCTTTTCCATGGGGAAGAGAAGTCCCCCCAGTTGAGAATCGTATTGCGGCGTTCCGGGCACATAAGGACCGGCAAACGACGATTGGTAGACTCTGTATTTTCGACCGGAAATTTGGTCCCGGAACATTCCCGGCTGGTTCATTTTGATCAGAATTCCCTGTTCCAAAGCAGGACCATCAATATTATCAATGTCATAGAGGTCGATCAGGCTCGCGTAATGCGCCGCGATTTGCGTGCCCGGGTCAAGGATTCGTTCGAACTTCCGCAGGTACATGCCAAAGCCGAGGTCCACTTGCGGATAGGCAAACGTGACCGAGACGGTTTTGTTTTTTCCCGTGACATAACCCGTCTGACCTTCCTGGGGAGAATACACCATGGATTCGCTTCGACTCAACCAGTATTGTTCGGAAATCCCGTCGATACCGGCCCGGACGAGCACCCTGGGAACCGGCATTCTTCCCCCCATTGATTTGGCGAACGGAAGCTGTTCAATCACCGTTCCCGGAAAATCCTGGGGTGTAAAAGCAACGATTTTCAGTTTCACGGCATGTTCCGTTCCTTCTGCGATGGAAAGCTCCTGCAACGCCGGGTCGATTTCACCGAGGAACCGGGTTTGACCATCGGTGGAGTACCGATAGTAGAGTTTTTTGTCTGTTCCCTGCAAGAGTTCCAGTCGCGGTTGCCTCGCCCGTTCAAGCACGGCGGACGGGACAGGGTTTAATGAGTCACCGCTTGTTGGGGCATTCGTGAAAGTTGTCGGGTCGAAGAAATAACGGGCGGCGACACCGAATCGTTCACTGAAAGTATTCGTTTCCGGTGCATCGGCAAACAGATAGATGGATTGCGTGTTCCCATCTTTGGCCCGAATCTGGAACACCGCCGAAAGCATTTGCGGCATCGGCCGGACGAGTTCAATGGTCAGGCCGGTTTCTCCGAGAGGGTGTCTTGTTGCCTCGGAAAGATTTTCCTGCTCGTTTTTGAGGTCGGCGATCTCCTTTTCGAGTCGGGCTATTTCGTCCTTGATTTCAGGGGCATCACCATTTTCCTCCGCAAGCAGTTCGACGTATTTTTGCCGAACATCCCGGGTTTTTATCCGGTTTTCTTCCCGTTTCGGAGTTTGTTCGTCCCATTCCTTGCGAAGTTCATCCATGGAAAACTCGTAGTTCGTCCCGACATGATGAAATACGACTTTTCCCAATAGCCCCGAATCTTCAGGCTGCTTGATTTCGGTGAACGCCCGGGTTTCCGCCAAGGATTTGGCAAGCCGGAACGAAAGCCGTTCTCCGTTTTTGGCCGTGTCGCTTTTGGAATACAGTTCAAGCTGGCGAACCATCCGGTGTTCCGGGGAATCGGCAACCGCGTTGAGCGGAAGCTCGAAAGTCTCCCATTCCGTCGGCGTCGAATCCGTCGGAACCTTTTCGGCATCCGGACGTCCCCAAAGTGTTTGAATCTTGAGCGGCGGAACCGGTTTGAGCGTGGAGTCGGCGTAGAAATCGAGAATTTCGATCTTCACGCCTTCCTTGTCGTACACGGTTCCTGTACTGCGGAGGGCAACTTGCACCGGCAAAAAAAGCGTGTATTTGTGCTTCCTGTCGGGGAGAAACCAATTCTTGGGAGAATACTCGGACCAGTGAAACGGCCCCAACTTGACCGGGACGGAAATTTTCGGGAATCGCCGCATGTCGTCGAGTTGCTGCCGAAGCAATTGTGTTTTTGGTTTGATCCGAGGATCATCGGTTTTTGGAATTTTTTCCTCGTCACGCCCGACATCTTTGGCATTTTGATTGAAATAAGCCGTCCTCAGCGCAATTTCCGACTCCGACGGCTTGAAAGCAAAGCGGGCCATTTCCCCTTCATAGATGGAAATTTGGGCCTCGGTCCCAAACCGAGCCGTCAGGAAACAGCCAAGGAGCAAAAAAAGAATGCCGAAGTGGGCGACAAGAAACGGCAACTGTTTCAGTGTCCAGGGCCACCGTGTCAGGGTTGCCGCAAGAATGTTGACTCCGAAAACAGCAAGCAAAACCTCAAACCACCAGGAGCCGTAAACCGCAAATTGAGCGACGGCGGGTTCATAACTGTTCTCGACAAACGTCGCCCATGCCATGACGACGAGCAACACCGACATCACAACGACGCCGAACTTGAGTGAACCGATTTTTTTGATGATGACCATTGAAAAAGCAGGAAAGAATAAAGGTAACCGTTCATGGGTTTGTTGCTCACCACGAAGGGCACGAAGAACCACGAAGGTTTTTACAGGCTTTAGACTGTAGACTTTAGCTGTAGAAAAACACTAAAGTCTATAGTCTGTCTTCGTGTCCTTTCCTTCTTCATTCCCATGAATAATGTTCAACCGTGTATTTGTCGATGATGTCCCGGTTGGGCTCGAAACCGATTCCGGGTTCGTCCCAAAGTTTTGCGACCCGAAACTTCTTTTCCGGGGTCTTTTGTATTTGCATTTCGTTCGGGTCACTGTTTTTGACGAACGGGACAAGCTCGGTTTCGAGCGGAACACCGGGGTCGTTCTCGAAAATCTCATCCCAGCGAAGGGTGTCTGTCGGCAACGTACAATTTTCGAGTGCCGCGACCGCCGCAACATGTCGGTATCCCACCGAAGTGAGCACGTCACAACCGCTGTAACATGTCACGTCACAAGCCTTACAGGCGTCATGAATCGCTTTGGCCTCGGTGATTCCGCCGACACGACCGACTTTCAGGCAAATCGTCGACGCGCTGCGCAGGTCCAGGGCGATTTCCGTCTGGTGGAGCGAATTGACCGATTCATCAAGACAAATCGCGGTCTTGAGCGAGTCCTGAAGCATGGCATGTCCGACATATTCATAAACGGAGATCGGTTGTTCGAGCAGCGTCGGAAAAAAATCGTCGAAGCGGTAGAGGATTTCCCGGTGTTTGTTGAGGTCGAGCGCCCCTTCGATGTCACATTGAAGCATGAGCGTCGGAAACTCGCCACGGACAACACTGAGCATCCGCAAGTCCCAGCCGGGTCTGATTTTTAGCGTAACCCGACGATAGCCGTCTTGAATCGCCCGTTTGATGGCCTCAAGCAGGTCGTCGATGTTCTCCATCCGGTCGAAAGTCAGTCCGAGTTCGATCATCTGTTTGGTCCCGCCGATCAACTGATGAAGCGGTTTTTTCTCATTTTTCGCTTTAAGGTCCCAAAGGGCCATGTCCAACACGCCTTTCGCGTGCCGGTTTTCCTGAATCACGTCGAGATTTTTGGCCAAATCGTCGCCGGTACTGAGATTCGGTTTTTTCCCAAGTCGGGGAATCATGCACTCTTTCAAAACGAGAAACACACCCTGTGACCACGCGGCGGTCATTGTCGGCTCGTTTCCCGGCATTACTTCTCCCCAACCGGTCTGTCCATTGCTTTCCATTCGTACAAAAATGGAATCAATGTGCTCAATCGGTTGGTCGGCCCAGCGAAACGCCTGTTTTAAAGGAATTCGTACAAGAAATGCGTCGATTCGGTCCACTCTCATCACTACTGTTTATCCATCGGGTTCAACTGGAATTTACGGCAAAAAACAAAAAAGCTATCGACAATAACTACATTACTTTAATTATAACCGGATTTATCAAGTTCACCATCCCCCGTTATACGATTAGAGTTCTGCTCGAATGCAGTTCTGCTCAAAAAAGTTGTTCCCGGGATCAAAAAATAGAAAAATGTTTCCAAATTTCTATGGCTTAAGAAAAATTTACGGATTTTCTAAGGAATTTATGGCAAAATATTCGTTTTTTGTTCCCCAGAGGGCTGAAAAAAGCTATTGTTTTTTGAAAGTTTTTTGATTTTGCGTTCCGGCAGACAGGCGACATCAATGCAGAGGGACGACATTGACAACATTTTGTTTTTGTTGAAAGAATTTAAGAAATGACACTTGTCGAAGTTGATTTCATCAATCCTGTGATTTCGTCACTTGAAGAAATATTTGACACCATGCTCAGTTGTCCGTTGCAGCGGGTTGGCCTGGCTCTCAAGGAAAACAACACCTGCTTGCACCCGATCAGCGGCATCATCGGCATTAGTGGAAAAACCGCCATTGGAACGGTCGTCCTGTCACTTTCCACGCCAGTGGCTCTCAAGGCGGCCTCAACGATGCTGATGACCGAAATCCTTGAACCGAACGAAGATGTAATGGATGCCGTCGGTGAGTTGACCAACATGGTTTCCGGCTCCACGAAGGCAAAACTGTCGCGATACAATCTTTCAATGGGACTTCCCAGTGTGTTTCACGGCAACAATTGCCGAATTCACTTTCCGACCAGTTCCCATCCGATCGCGATCCCATTCCAGAGTCCCTGGGGAGCACTTGCACTTGAGGTTGGTTTCAGCTTCATGAGCTGAATTCATAAATTGAATTCATAAACTAAAACGCCGGATGTTTCATCCGGACATTTTTTTATTGAGGCCGAAAACAACCGCTCCCACCGGTTTCGTTATGTTTGACGCGATCTTCAGTATCACTGCAATTTTACAAAATGGGTTACATTCAATGCCAATGATTTTCTTGCGACGGTGTCTTTTTTTATTCCTGTTCTGCGTATTCACT
>Ga0123353_10011537_pt1 | contig 12463 bp, 14 predicted proteins | sample TergutLab28metaG_3_FD_92763 | JGI IMG/M metagenome (GOLD analysis project Ga0123353, IMG submission 92763) | Labiotermes labralis P3 segment gut microbial communities from Petit-Saut dam, French Guiana - Lab288 P3 | ecosystem: Host-associated > Arthropoda: Insects > Digestive system > Gut ... | reverse complement strand
TTTTCGAGGTTCACCATCACGCTGCGGTTGTCGATGATGCGGATGACGATCTTCTCGCCGTGCCGCCCCGCGAGCGTCGAGACGCGCAGGTCGATCGGCCGTCCGTCCATCATCACGTGAATGCCCCCGTCCTGGGGCAGTCGGCGTTCGGCGATGTCCAGACCGGCCATGATTTTCACGCGGCTGGCGATGGCGGGCAGCATGCGGTACGGCGGGCGTCATTTTTAATAAAACACACCGTCCACGCGGCAGCGGACGCGCAGGGTGTTCTCGTCGGGTTCGATGTGGATGTCGCTCGCGCCGTCGCCCACGGCGCCGTAGATGATGTAATTCACCAGCTTGATGACCGGAGAACCCTTGGCCGCCGCTTCCAGCGCGGCAATGTCGTCGGCCTTTTCTTCCACCAGCGACAGGCCGTTGTCGAAATGATCGTCGATGATGTCGTCGATGACGAACACCTTCGCCGTCGGAAGGTGGTTCTCCAGCGTCGCCCCGATGTCGCGCGCCATGGCGCACACGACGAGCACCTCGCACCCGGTCAGCCGCCCGACCTCCTCCAGCAGGAACACGTTCGCCGGTTCGCTGACGGCCAGCGTCAGGCGGTTTTTGACCTTGAACAGCGGAAGGACGCTGTGTTTTTCGAGGAACTCGCGGGGCAGGACGTCGATGACTTTCGGGTCGGCCACGCGGGGCGAGATTCGGGCGAACGGAACGCCATACCCGGCCGCCAGGGCCTGCATGATCTGCTCTTCCGTGCAAAATCCCAGTTTGAGCAACACTTCGCCCAGCAGCAGCGTGTTGTTGCTCTGGCGCTGAAACTCCAGCGCCTGCCGCAACTGCTCGGCCGGCAACGCCCCCTGCTGCGTCAAAATGTCGCCCAAGCGTTTGCGGGTTATGTCGGTGGCGATCATGGTTTTTCGTTAACTCGTTACTTCGTTAACTCGTTGACTCGTTGACTCGTTAACTGGTTGCCGAGGTAACGAGTTAACGAGTCAACGAATCACGCCTGTATGGCTTTCACCGCTTCGTTGACGTCCTGGCAGACTTCGAACGCGCCTTCGAGGCGGGTGATTTCAAGAATTTTTCGAATATTTTCGTCGCATTTGAGCAGTTTGACCTGCCCGAGCTTCTCGGCCAGGCGGTCCTGGAGGGCCAGCAGAAACTCCAGCGCCTTGCTGTCCACGAACGGAACGGCCTCGAAATTCAACACCAGATCAATCACCACCGAGTCCTCCAGCGCCCGCTCGGCCGCCGCGGCCAACGCGCTGATCGAGTCGTCGGTCAACTCGCCCTTGAGATTCAGAATCACGGCATGGCCGTAACTTTCGGCGGCGATGTTCATGGCGCAAATCCCTCAACCATGGCGTGGGATTCCATGACCGAATTGTCGTGATGTTTTACGGCAATGATCATGGTGAAAAGTCCTCCGGATTGAACGTCAGTTGCACATGGTCCTCGGCCCGCAGTTCCTTCACGAGGGCGGGGATGTCCATGTCCAGCAGGACGCTCACCAGTTGCCGGTCGAACTGCGAGGGGCAGCATTCCCGGATTTCGGCAATCACGTGGTCGAGGTTCAGCGCCCGGCGGTACGTGCGGTCGGAGGTCATGGCGTCGAAGACGTCCGCCAGTCCGACGATTCGCCCCTCCAGCGGAATCTCGTCGCCGCGCAGGCCTCGCGGATACCCCCCGCCGTCGGGCCTCTCGTGATGCGTGATGATGCCGACGATGATGTCGTCCAACTGGCGGATACCCTGGAGAATCTTCGCGCCAAGCCCCGGATGACGCTTGATCGTCTCGAACTCCTCGTCGGTCAGCCGCCCCGTCTTGCACAGCACGTGCTCGGGCACGCCGATCTTCCCGATGTCGTGCAGCAGTCCGGCCAGGTACATCGCGTGCACCTTGCCCGGAGACAGGCCCAGTCGTTCGGCCAGTCGGCGGGAGAGCATCGCCACGCGGCGGCTATGACCGTGCGTGTACGGGTCCTTCGCGTCAATCGTCTCCGACAACGCGTGCAGCACGCCCATCAGCAATTCCTGCAAATCCGCGTACAGGCGATTGTTCGCCAGGATCACCTCGCCCTGGCTGGCGATCGAGCTGAGCAGTTTCAAGTCCGCCGAGCCGAACTCGCCGTTGAGCTTGTTGATGGCCAACAGCATACCGATCAGCTCGTTGTCCACCAGCGGAACGGCCACCAGTTGCCGTATGGTGTTGCCCAGCCCGCTGTCGGCGGGCGCGCGGAAATGATTGTCCAGAATCGGCCGGCCGCCGGTCGTCGCCAGCCGCGGCGCGATCTGCGACGCCACCAGCAGATTGATCTGATCGGCGTTGAGGTCCAGCGTGCCGACGACCTGAAGAACGTCTTTCGGAACACCGGGGGGGCGGGCGTGAATCACCCCGATCGCGCCCTCGATGTTCATCACCTCCAGCAGACCGTCCAGCGCGGCCCGCAACGAATTCCCGGGTTTTCCGGTGACGCGCATGAGATTGCTGATGCGATGGAAAAGGCTTAATTCCTCGTAACTGGTGGCCAGATTGCTCGACAGATGGGTCAACTCGTCCTGGGCGACGTGCAGCGCCTGTTCGCGTTCCACCAGCCCGTTGAGCAGTTGCACGATGGACTCGGCGTCCTCGACCGAGTACCGTGCGCCGCCGCACGCGAAATCGTTCGGACCGTACGCGTCCCCGCGGGCGGACTCCTTCGTCGGGAAGCAGACGACGGCCGCCCCCGCCACGCGGCGGCGACGCCAGATCGGAACGCCCACCACATGCCCGCCGCACGCGGAGACACCCTGCTGAGGCTGGCCCTGCGCGACGACCCGGTCGGCCACCTCGCGCGCGTCTCGCTCATGAGGCCCCACCGCGGTGTCGCCCGTGCAGGTCTGGTACGGAATCACGCCACGCCCCGACACGTCCCAGACCGACAGATTCAAACCCACTCGGACCAATTCGGTCTTCAGCCGGGCCATGGAGTCCTCCATGCCCGACAGCGACGACGACACCGAGGATGTCCTGCGATAGGCCGTGTTCATGCGACCTCCGCGATGGACGGGGTGTTCTCGGCCCCCAGCAACTGCTTGACGTGCTCGAGCACTTCGCGCGGGGAAAACGGTTTGCCCAGCACCAGGTCGATACCGGCCACGTTAATTTCTTCGTCGCTCAGATCGTGCCCGCGAGCCGTCAGCAGAATCGTCGGCAGCCTCGCGAACCGCGCGAGCTGATGAATTCGCGACGACAGTTCAATGCCCGACATGTACGGCATCTGGTTGTCCGTGATCAATAAATCAGGCCGCTCGGCGACGCACAACTCCAACGCCTCTTCACCGTCCATCGCACAAATGACGGTATATCCGGCATTGTGGAGTTTCATGCTCAACACATGCACGATGTGCGCTTCGTCGTCGGCCACCAGAATTTTGTAACCCATTGCGCCTCCCACAGACGCTCCCGCCAGACGGACCTCACGGTCCGTCGACGCCCAACGCGCCAATACACGCCGCGCATGAAACCAATACTCACGCGCACCGCATGACACGTTTTGTGCATCGGCGTCCTGCGGGCGTGACTACAGTAAGAACTTCGACAATGGCGACATGGCCGGAAAACCGGCGCGGAGAGGTGGCGTACGGTCCGTGTTATGCGTGAGCGGCCGTTTTGCGGCGGCGAGAGGCAGGGCGATGTTTGGGCTTGGTTTTGGTCTTTTCGATCTTCCTGCGAACCTGGGCCAGCAAAACGTCGGCCGACGGAACCGTTTTCAAGTGATCGAAATACGCGTCCATCGTCTTGTGCTTCCGCCAAATCTTCTCGCGGGTGGCGCGGATTTCCTCCACGGGATTTCGTTCGTCAGTCATGATCCATCTCCAGCAAACGTTCCGGGGTTAACACCAGCGAGGGCGAAAACCCTTGTTCCTTGATGACTTTTCTGATTTTATCTCGCAGATGGGGATTGTCCAAGTGCGTCTGATTCCACGTCGCCAGATACTCCATTCCGTGAAACGCCGCCAACGCCAGGTGCGCGGCGTCCTCCTCTGTGTTTTCTCTGTGCCGTGGTGAAAAAAATCTTGCCTTGTAAGAGAACGGAAAGACCCTGGCTCCTGCATGATTAGGATTTTCGCGCGAACCTCCGCACAGTATAATGCCCGCATGCCGTCCCTCGTACAGCAACGGTGTTTTTATCACGCGCATCGGCCGGCGTCGGCGCGGTGTCCGCGGTGCGGACGGTTTTTCTGTCGCGAGTGCGTCACCGAGCACTCCGGGCAGGTCGTCTGTGCCGCCTGCCTGCGAAAACCCGCCGCCGAAACCGCCAACCGATCGCCTTGGCCCGCGCGCGTGGGGTTGGGCCTGGCCGCGGCCGCCGGAGGGCTGCTGGCCTGGATGGCCTTTGCCGCGCTCGGTCAATATCTACTTACGCTGCCCTCGCAGTTTCACGGGGGGAACCTCCCGTGACGGCCTCGCGACAACCCGCCCACTTGACCGACGCCGGTTCCGGGCCCGTGCAGCGGCTCGAAGAGGCCTTTCACCTCCTCCGCCGACTGCCACGGACGTCGCTGGCCAGTTACTACATCGGAACGTTGCCGTTCGTGCTGGCCGTGCTGTATTTCGTGCAGGACATGAGCCTCCACACCTTCGCCGACCAGCGACTGGCCGCGGGGTCGCTGGGGCTGGCGGTGCTGTTCGGATGGATGAAAATCTGGCAGTCGCGGTTCGCGGGAGCGATGGCCGCGTTCCAGGCCGGCGTCGAGCTTCCGCCCGACGACCCCGCCGCGCGGTGGCGGCAGGCGGCCCACCAGGTCTTCGTCCAGCCCGTCGCGCTGCTCGGACTGCTGCTGTCCGCCCTGGCGGCGAGCGTTCTGGCGCCCGGCGGACGCGACGCCGAAGGGTCCGCCACCTTCGTGCTGGTCGCGCTGGCGGTGCTGATGTGCTTCGAAGCCATGGCCCTGCTGGTCCGGTGGCGAGTGCTTCTGCCGATCGCGGGAACCATCTCGTTTTTCCAGAACGTCACCCTCCTGGCCGACGGGCGGAGGCCGCTGCGAGAGGCCCTCGCGCTGTCCGCCCGGCTGTCGCGACACGGCGACGCCGCCTCGGCCGGACTTCCGACCCTCGCCCTCCTGGCCGGGCTGCTCTGGGGAAACCTCACCGTCCTGCTGGTCTTCACGCCCACGCTGCTTCAACACCTGCTCGGCCTGGACACGTCGTTTTCCCGTGGCGGCGGGGCCATGCAAAACTCCACGCTGCTGGGAATCGCCGTCGCCCTGACCTTCCTCCTGGTCGATCCGATGGTCCGCGCCCTGCATGTGCTGCGATGTTTCTACGCCACCGCCGACCGCTCCGGACAGGACCTCCGAGGCCGCTTCCACCGCGCCCGTTCCGCCGACACACCGCACAACGCAACGCCAGGTCCGTCGCGCGACACTTCACACAGCCCGTCGCGCGTTGCGATGATTCTGGCGACCTTGCTGACGCTATCCGCCGCGGGCGAGACGCCCGCGGGACGCGAGGGCGGGACGCCCTCGCCACAGGCCCTGCGCGAATTGGCCGACCAACTCGACCATCACATCGACGACACCCTCGCCGACGGGCAATACGCCTGGCGCCCCGAACAGGATAATCCCAACGCCGGCTTGATGGAGTCGATCTCCAACACCATCACCCGATGGGGCAACGACCTGCGTGACTGGTTCCGCTCCAGGGAGAAGAAAACCGCGCCGCGCTCCGGCGGCGGATGCAGCAGCCCCACCACCGGCTCCGGCGGCGGCGGGTGCAGCGGGCCCAAAAATAACATCGAACTGCCCCCCGGCGAAGCCATCGGCGGCGGCCTGCAACTGCTCCTGTACATTCTGCTCGTCGTCGCCCTGGCGGCCGTGGTCGTCGTGATCGTCCTGTTCCTCCGCCACCAACTCCGCCGCGACGACAAAGACGACGCCGCCGACGACGAGTCGACGACCCAGGCCAAACCCGACCTCGAACGCGACGACACCACGGCCGACCAACTCCCCGAGGAAGGCTGGCTGGGCATGGCCGCCGATCTGCTCGCCAAACGGCAGTACCGCCTGGCCCTTCGGGCGATGTACCTCGCCTGCCTCGCCGGGCTGGCGCAGCGGGAACTGGTGAAAATCGGCCGCTCCAAGAGCAACCACGACTACGTCGTCGAACTCCGCCGCCGCGCCCACGCCACGCCCGGACTGATGGAACCGTTCCTCGAAAACGTCGCCGCCTTCGAGACCGCCTGGTACGGCATGCACGACGTCACCGAGTCCGCGGTCCGGCGGTTCCGCGACAACCAGCAACGCATGTACACCCTCACCGCGAGGCCGGCATGACGGACAAACCCCGTGACGCGGACGAAACTCGTGGCGCGGGCGTCTCGCCCGCGCGTATCGAGGGCTTCCAGCCCTCGCAAAACGCGGCCGACAGGCAAGATGAATCACATGGCCAACCCGACGAGGGCGAGACGCCCGCGCCACGAGAAGACGTTCCCGCCGCGCGGCGAGGCCCGCAACTGGACCTGACCTGGCGGCGACACAACTTGTCCGCCGGGCTGATCATGGTCGCGCTGGCCGCGACGGTGCTGGCGGCGAGCCTGTCGCATCGCAACGCCGATGTCCTGCATTCGACGCGCGCCCCCGGCGACGTTTCCATCCCCATCGACGACGACAACGTCCGCCTCGCCGCCCTGCGGCTGGACCCCAACACCGCCACCGCCGCCCAACTGCAACTGCTGCCCGAAATCGGCCCGGTCCTCGCGCAGAAAATCGTCGCCACCCGCGAAACCCTGCAACGCGCCGGCATCGACCGCCCCTTCCGCCGAAAAACCGACCTCAACAAAGTCCCCGGCATCGGCGACAAAACCATCCGACGATTCGCCGAACACATCGACTTGCCGGAATAGCGACAAGGAACGCGGTGACAAGCGACAAGCGACAAGTGACAAGAGAAGGAATATCTTGTCGTCCAAAATCGTCGCTTCGCGCGAGAACGAAAATTACGACCGGCACGGCCTTCTCTTGTCGCTTGTCACTTGTCGCTTGTCACTTTGTTCCATGTCACTTGTCGCACGACACCATTCGGCGTACACTCCCCACCATGAAAATCGCCCTGGTCATCGAACGCATGGACGCCGCTCGGGGTGGGCGGGAGACGTCGACGGCGCAGCTCGCCGACGCGCTCGCGCGCGCCGGGCAGGACGTGACCATCCTCTGCCAGTCCGGGCAAGCGCCGTCCGGCGTGCAGCTTCGCGTTCTGCCCGCGCGGGGACTGACGCGACGCGCCCGATTACAACACTTCGCCGACGCGATCGCCGCCATCGCGGGCGAGTTCGACATCGTGCACGCCATGCTGCCGCTGCCCTCCGCCAACGTGATCCAACTCCGTAGCGGAACCGTGCCAGGCCAGGCCGCCGCCGCCCGGCGACGGCGAGGTCCCGTGCTCGGACCGCTGCTGGACGCCCTCACGCCGTTCAATCGGCAGCGGCGGTTCATGGGCCGGCTGGAGGCCCGGCAAATGGCCGACCCGCGCGTGCTCATGCTGCCCGTCAGCCAAATGGTCGCCGACGAAATCGCCCGCCACTACGGCCGCCGAGACAACGTCCGCGTCATCTACAACGCCGTCACCCCCCCACCGATCCCGCCAAGCCGCCAACGCGAACTCCGACAACAACTCCGCAGCCAACTCAACCTGACCGACGACGAGACGCTCTTTCTCATCGTCGCGAAAAATTACGTGCTCAAGGGCGTGGCTGAGACCATCGAAGCCTTCGCCCGCTGGCACCGGCAGGCTTCGCGACAGACGTCGCCACAGGCCTCGCAACCGCCCGCACCGCGGCGAGGGCGGCTGATCGTCATCGGGCGCGACCGCGTGGAGTGCGAGGGTTACATCCGCCACGCCGCGATGCGAGGCGTCGGCCATGCGTGCCACTTCCTCGGACACGACCCCGACGTCGCCCGATGGTACGCCGCCGCCGATGTGAACATCCTCCTGAGTTGGTACGATCCATGCAGCCGCGTCGTCCTCGAAGCCGCCTGCCTCGGCCTGCCGTCCATCACCACCGCCCAGAACGGCGCCGCCGAAATCCTCACAGAAAACGAAACCGATTCGTCAATCACCGCCGGCATCGTCGTGGACTCCCCCCACGACACGAACGGCATCGTCGCCGCCATGCACGCATTGTCCGACCCAACCACCCGCGCCACCATGCGAGAAAAATGCCTCGCCCTCATCCCCAAACTCGCCATGAGCCGGCACGTTGAAGAATTGCTCGACGCGTATCAAACCGTAGCACGAAACCCGTAGCACGGGCGTCTCGCCCGTGAGTCGCATGGGCATCTCGCCCATGCGACCGTGCCTATAGCACAACGGTCCACACCACCTGCCGACCCAACCTCGCCACGGGCGAGACGCCCGTGCTACAGTTTCCACGCCTTCGCGAACGCTTTGAAGCTGCGGTCGTAGGTTTTTTCCGCCTCGGGCGGGAAGCAACAGCCGGGCAACTGGCTGCTCGCGAGGTGTTGTCGCAAACAATCGCAGCACAGGCCCCGATTGCCGCAGGCTTCGTAGGAACACGTGCAGGACTTGGCGTTGGATTCTTTTTTACAGTTCATGCGATTCACCAGAATAAAAGGCGTTGCCGTATGGAACCGTTGCATGGGCGAGACGCCCATGCGACTCACGGGCGAGACGCCCGTGCTACGTTCTATTCAAACCGCAGCTCTCCGAAGAACTGCGGTTGGTGGAAACTCGGGTGCGGCCAGTCGATCCAGGCCCAGGCGGCGAATTGGTCTTCGGTTTTTCCGCCGCAGCGGAAGGCGTTGCATCGCCAGCGCGTGCCCGGCCCCACGCGAACGGCCCGGCCTGTGAAGGCGGACAGCGTCGCGAAGGGAACCCTCGCGACCAGCCACCAGCCGTTGTCGGAGGGCGACTCCGGTTTCGTCGGACCGGCCACGGAGGAGGCAATCGCAATCGCCGCCGCCAGTTCCGCCGACACATGCGTCCGCCCGCCGCCGCCCGCCGCCCCCCAGCCCATGAGCAACATGCCGCACGCGTTCATCTCGAGGTTGAAATAGTCGGGCCCGCTGTCCGGGTCGATCGTCGCGAAAAACTCCACGCAACTGTCTTTGTACACCGGCCCGTTCAGCGCCGTCGTCTCCGAAAAAATGTGCGAATCCTCGCAAAGATACTGCAAATACAGCGCCGCGTCGTCGTACAGCACCCGCAACGCGGTGGCCTGCTTTTTCCCGCGCTCGTGCCACATGTACTGGTCGATGGCGAGCGCGTCGGACAACGACCACGGTGTGCCATCCACCAGGCCGGTTAACGGAATGTTGTCCGCCCGCCGGGCCGTGCAACGCGGGAGGCGACGCGGAGGTTGAATGTTGTTTTCCGTCATTACATGCTCCTGAACGTGGCGCGGGCGTCTCGCCCGCGTTGTGCGTTCCATTGGCCTGGACAGTGAAGAGCCTTGACGTTCTCCATTGTCCAGGCCAATGGAACGGTCACGCGGGCGAGACGCCCGCGCCACGTCATTCCGCCGCCACATTGATCAGCGAGTGCACCCGCCGCGGCGCCAGCCGCTGGCGGCCGTGGAGGAACGACAACTCGATCACGAACGCCAGACCGACAATCGCTCCGCCCAACTGCTCCACGAGTTGACACGCGGCCCCCACCGTGCCGCCTGTGGCGATCAGATCGTCCACCACCAGCACCTTCTGCCCCGGCGAAATCGCGTCCACGTGCATCTCCACACTGTCGCGGCCGTACTCCAAGTCGTAACTGGCCTGGATCGTTTTGTACGGCAGCTTGCCGAGTTTCCGCACCGGCACAAACCCCGCGCCAAGCCGCTGGGCCACCAGGCTGCCGAAAATGAACCCGCGAGACTCGATCCCCACCACCGCCTCCACGCCCGCGTCGGCGAACGGTTCCGCCAGCCGCTCCACCGCCTCCCCTAACGCCCGCGCGTTGCCCAGCAGCGGCGTGATGTCCTTAAAAATAACGCCCTTCTTCGGAAAATCCGGGATGTCGCGAATGAAAGTTTCCAACATTCACTCCCCCAGCACGATCGGCTGGTAGCACGCAATGTTGTGGAACCACGCGAAGCACGGAGTGGTGGTGAGCAGGCGCATGTCGTGGGCCTGTTTTTGCGTTTGAGGGTCTTTCGGGGCGGTGTCCACGCGGCAGGCCATCATGTGGAACGTCGCGCCGGGTTTGACCTCGCCGAATCCGGGCAGTTCGCGGAACGGCACGGCCACCTCCATCACATAGCCGACCGGCTTGCCGTCCTTTTCCACCACGCGGTACGCGAATTGCATCCCCTCCAGCGTCTCGGCCATGCGATTGTCCCCGCCCCACTTGTCGAGCGTCTTGTAGCACAGGTTGTCCATGATCGAACCGGCCGCGTTGAACTCCAGTTCCCAATACAGGTTCCACCGCGTCGAGGGGAGGATGAAAATTTCGAAACAGTCGTGGTTGTAAATCTCACCGTCACGTCTGAGCCGCGGCGCGTCGAGCGTTTCGTCGTCGGCCTCGAAGGCGAAGTAGAGGTTTTCCTCGTCCCACAGGATTCGCAGGGTGGTTTTCTGCATGTCCGTCGCCGGCGTGGCGCCGCTGCTCAGGGCGTACCAGGCCGTGATGGGCGTGGCCGCCTGCCAGGCGTCGTCGGAGAGGTCTCCATCGACGGTGATGCCCGACGGCGCCTTCGCGATCGTCAGCGTTTCGGGGCCCTTGAAACCCTGGGCCGCCTTCATCTGCTTCAACTGGTCGCCCATCCGCCAGCGGATGTAATCCATCCCGCCCTTCTCGAAGCCCTCCTTGCCTTCCAGAATGCCGAGAAACTTTTCGACGTCCTTGTCGCTGGTGGGAGTGAAGGTTTCGCGCAGGAGGACCTTGTTCCGCGTGGGATAGAGTTTGCGATACTCCGCCGCGAGCTGCTTGTCCGCCTCGGTCGCGTACACCAGTTTCATCTGCTTGAGTTGGTCGCCCATCCGCCAGCGGATGTAGTCCATCTTGCCGGCATCGACGCCTTCCTTTCCTTCCAGGATTCCGAGATATGTTTCGACGTCCGCGTCGCTGGTGTGGAGGAAGGCTTCGCCGATGAAGTCCAGATTTCGCGTGGGATAGAGTTCGCGATACTCGGCGGCCAGTTGTTGATCCGCCTCGGTCGCGAACACCAGCGGCCCGGCCGGCGCGCAGCCTCCGCCGACCAGAATGCTCACCACCAGCAACCCGACGCTCATCCACAACCCGTTGCGAAACGTGACGTTCATAAAAATGCCCTTTCGTTTGGAAGCACTATACGCCAACCGGACCGGGAGAACAAGACCCCGCGAAAAACCGAATCTCGGATGCCGAATCCCGTTTTGTGGTACACTACGCCCATGATCATCACCATCGACGGCCCCGCCGGGTCGGGAAAAAGCACGGCCGCTCGAGAGTTGGCCAGGGCGTTGGGCATTGCGTTTCTCGACACCGGGGCGACCTACCGCGCCGTCACGCTGGCCGCCCTGCGGCGGGGGTTGGACATGACCGACGAGCCCGCGCTGGCCGAACTGGCGGGCGCGATCCACCTCACGCTCACCCCCACCGACGGAGGAACGCGCGTGACGCTCGACGGCGAAGACGTCAGCCGCGACATCCGTACCGCCCGCGTCAGCGAACAGTCCTACTACGTCGCCCGCTCGGGCGTCGTCCGGGCCGTGCTCGTGCAGTTGCAGCGGCGGTTGGGCGAGGCGCTGGGGCGTTTCGTCACCGAAGGCCGCGACCAGGGCTCGGTCGTCTTCCCGCACGCGACGGTGAAATTCTACCTCGATGCCGCCCCCGAAACCCGCGCCCGGCGCCGGCTGGCCGAACGGGCCGCCGCCGGAGAATCCGCCACCTACGACGATGTCCTCGCCGCCATCCTCCAGCGCGACACCCGCGACCGAACCCGCTCCGACGGCCCCTTGGTCAAACCCGAAAACGCCGTCGTCATCGACACCTCCGACAAAACCATCCCGCAAGTCACCGCCGCCATGTTGGAACACGTGAATCGACTCACGTGACCCGCCATCCGCAGAACGGTTCCTCGGCCAGATAGTCGCCGGTGGCGGCGAACGCCCGGGCGCGACAGCCGCCGCAACGGGGGTTGAATTCGCATCGGCCGCACTTTCCGCCGCGTTTGCCGGGGTGGCGCAGGGCGGAAAAAATCGGTGAATCCCGCCAGATGTCCGCGAAGTCGCTCTCGCGCACCAAGCCGCACTCCACCGGCAAATACCCGCACGGAAACACCTGTCCGCGATGGCTCACAAACGCAACGCCCGTTCCGCACAGACACCCGCCCGTAGCACGTGACGCGGGCGTCTCGCCCGCGTTGTGTGCTCCACTGGCCAAACCGCTGGAGGACGCCAAACCGCCTTCGCCAGACGCGGGCAGGATGCCCGCGGCACGTGGCGCGGGCGTCTCGCCCGCGTTGTGCGCTCCACTGGCCAAACCGCTGGAG